>Ga0307991_1003022_pt1 | contig 11119 bp, 4 predicted proteins | sample EllFjometagen131_FD_203146 | JGI IMG/M metagenome (GOLD analysis project Ga0307991, IMG submission 203146) | Marine microbial communities from Ellis Fjord, Antarctic Ocean - #131 | ecosystem: Environmental > Aquatic > Marine > Unclassified | place: Southern Ocean | collected 2014-10-08 | reverse complement strand
TTTATCTCGATAGATTTTATCTTTTTATTAGGAATATCAAAGAGATAGTCATCCAGCAAAGTATTGAGGATGGTATGCAGCCTTCTGGCACCAATATCTTCCATCTTTTCATTTGCCTGAGCCGTGTATTCAGCGATCATTTCAAGAGCGTCTTCAGTGAAACTAAGATTCACTCCTTCAGTTTTTAACATTGCTTTATACTGCTTGGTAAGTGAGTTTTGTGGTAAAGAAAGTATTTTGATGAAGTCATCTTTTGTCAAACTGTTCAGCTCTTCTCTGATCGGGAATCTACCTTGAAGTTCGGGGATCAGATCAGAAGGTTTGACACTTGAAAAAGCTCCTGCTGCGATAAAGAGGATGTGAGATGTAGGCACGTTTGAGCCTTCCACAATGGGCAGCAGATCACGCTGCACACCACTGCGTGACACATCAGAACCCATCTTTTGATCTGTAGTGGCTATTTTATCTATTTCATCTATAAAGATAATACCATTATTCTGAACGCGGTCTTTGGCGATATTGATCACAGTCTCACGATTTACCAGTTTATCTGATTCTTCCTGAAAGTAATAAGAAATGGCTTCCGGTACTTTCATTTTCTTTGATTTCTTTTCACCTTTGATGGGTAAAATGCCACCTAAGATATCGCCAATCTGAAAGTCGATGGTGCCCATACCAGTTTCAGTAAAGGATTCCAGTTGTTTCAAGGGTGATTTAGTGGAATCTATCTCCAGCTCCCGATCATCCAGTTTCCCTTCGTTAAGCATGCTTTCCATCTTATCACGCTGGCGTTTATAACGCTCCTGCCGTTCTTCCTTTTCCTGCTCAGTATCATCCGGTTTACCAGGTATTTTAGGTGTTAATTTATCCAGCACTCGCTCTTTGGCATGTTGCAGAGCGATATTTGATACCTCAGCAGTTAATTCCTGTCGCACTTCATTAATGGCAATGCTTAAAAGCTCCCGTACCATTGATTCCACATCACGACCCACGTAGCCAACTTCAGTGAATTTACTGGCTTCCACCTTGATAAAAGGTGCCTGGGTAAGTTTTGAAATACGTCGGGCGATCTCGGTCTTCCCCACTCCTGTGGGACCTATCAGAATAATATTATTGGGCATGATCTCATCACGCAATATACCTTTCACCTGCTGACGTCGCCATCTGTTACGAAAAGCTATTGCTACTGCCCTTTTGGCTTTATCCTGCCCGATAATAAATTTATCGAGCTCTTTCACTATCTTAATCGGTGTCAGTTCATCTCTCATATCTATTTACCTCATTAGAGCAGGAAATAAATGTCATTTTTGCTGTCAATGAAATTAATGATAACGATTTGACGGGATTTATTAACTAATAAATTCGTTAACTAATCTATTAAATTCCTCAGGTTTTTCAGCGCTGATGAGATGACCTGTAAGGAGATTTTTTTGGTGTCAAGTAAAAGTTAGATGTGCACCGCCGGGTATTTCCAGGTGGGGCGCAGATAACGACCATATTCTGCCAATCTCTAAAATTATAATTTCTGCTGATTACTGCACGTTGTTCTCGCCCCACTTCCTGTGTACAGTTAGCGGTGCAAGTCCAACTTTTCTGTTTAGTTTCCTAGTTTATAACTGCCAACCATTACGAAGGCATCAGCCTATGCGTTGCTCCGGCTCCAGACTATGTTCCTCCGTCTCGACAAGCGACAAGCTATTCGCAAGGTCTTACTCAGATTTATTGTCATTTATTAGACGTAAATCATTTATTTGCAGATATATAATATCCAAATCTATTTCAGTAAAATTATTTTCCTGGTTTCGATGATATTCTCTGATTGATACTGCAGCAGATATATTCCACTGCTCTGTTCTGAAGCATTCCAGGTTACTAAATGCTTACCTGCTGTGAATTCATCAGAAATCAGGGCACAAACTCTCTGACCCTTGATATTATATACTTCCAGCAATATATACCCAGGTTTTTCCAATTCAAAGCAGATGTTAATTTCCGGATTAAATGGATTGGGATAAACTGTCAGGTTATTGACTATTTCAATATTATCACCCAATTCTATCTCATGATACTGCTCATTGGCAGTCAGCTTTATTAGTTGATAGTCCTGTTTTACCGGAATTGATAGAAATTCTCCTGTAATCGGGTATGCTGCTGCTAATGCAATCCGGTTTTCATTGCTGGATGTCATTATATTATCCTGGCATTTATAATTCTCAATTTCTTCGTCTAAGGTGATATTAAGCGAATACAACTCGCCATTGCTTGTAAATTGTAAAATCCCATCTTCCAAAGTAACACTAATATCAGCTTTCTGACAGACAATATTCTCACGGAAAGTTTCTACAGGGAAGGCATAAATGAGTCCCACAATGTATTGAAGTACAAGTGAAGCATCATAAGCACCAATCACCAGATTACCACTTACATCAGCAGCAGTAATACGCCAGTCTTCCCAAGGCAAAGGTGCTTCCGGCTCGGGATCAATTCCTACCACGTATCGCAGAATTAAAGCCGCATCAAAAGCTCCCACATCTCCATTATCATCAATATCACCGTAGTGATGTCCCCATATCTCGTTTACAATTACCAATGTGGAATCCATATATTCAGGTCTACCAATATTATCAGCAACATAAAAGAAGACATATTCGCTTCCTGCCCAGCCTGCTTCTGCTGAAAAGGTTATCAGTGAATCAATAATTTCAACCCATATATTATCCGCAGGTTCACAAGTAATCAATAAAGAATCTCCATCTGCATCATACACAAACGGGTTGAAATTAACCGTCAGTGATGAGCCTTCGTCAAATGAAAAATTATCTGGTAAATTGATTTCAGGCGGATCATTTAGCGGATAAATTGTTACCGGAACAACCTGACTTACAACCTCACGCTGGTTTTGTCGTTTACTTACTATTCTTCCATTTCTGACTATTGATCCCTCAATATTATCATCCAGATAAAATGTAACTTCTTCAGTGCCAGACCAGTTATCCGTATTTGACTGGAAAACCACATTGAAGTCAGAGATAATAATACCAATATGTTCAGTACTATCTGCTGATAAGGTCAAAACATCATTTTCTCCCCAAACCTGGGAACAAAATTGGCTGAAATCATAACTTACCGAAGGTAAATCTTCATCAGCTTCAAAATTGCCTGTTATAGTCAAAATCGGCGGATCATTAACCGGTTCAACGGTAATCTCTATATCCAGAGAAGCCGCTACTCTCCCGGAAATACTCTCATTTGCTTTAGAAAAGGTATTCCTCGTTGATTTGGAATAATCCTGATTTTGTTTTTTACTTATAAGATCATTTCCTCTCTCTATGTAACCATCATCAGCCGTAAAAGTAATAACCTCGCTGCCAAACCAATTCAAACCGCCAGAGAGTATAACAATCCCATCCTCCTGAATTTCTACTATAATACTATCATTACCAGCATAAGAAAAGCTCAACGAGTCACCATTATCATCAGAAAAGATATAATTCAAATCCAGACTGCTATCTGAAGTATCTTCATCGAATGTGACTGATGTTATTGGATGCTCCACATAGGGTGGTGAATTGAGTGAAGTAATATAATTCTCTTTTTCTATCGTTATCACATCCGAACCATAGATCGCATTTAAGGTAACAATATAAACGCCAACCGGGAATTCCCAATTCACGCTTTCGCCAGCAGCATCTATCGCTTGATCATTATCAAAATCCCACTCGTAAGCATCTGCCGGATAATTGCTCGTAACAGTGAATTCTACTGGCAGGGGAGCGTTACCAGAAGTTATATCTACAGAAAAATCTACCTCTAATGGCTCTCCCTGATATTCATAAGCTCCTATATCAATAAGGGAATTTTCACCGGCAAATACACGCTGATTACCTGCCAGATCATATTCAGGTAAATTAAGTGCCGTAGTATCAGGAGTACCTGCATTAATACAGGGTGATACAAACTGCAACTGGAAATTCTCATTTGCAGCATCTATAAAGACAGGATTCACTCCCAGAATATTATTACCTTCGTCTATTGCCCCAGATGGTAAAGTTTCATCTTCTAAGAGACAATAGCTAAGTTGAGGAGAGCCGGATTCTATATAGATATTAGCACCATCTTCAAAAGGTCCATTGCCATAAATTAGCGAATTCGTGATGTTTGGGTTTGATGATTCACAATAAATACCATAAAGCAGATTTCGGGTGCCAAAATTAAATGACTTTTCATATTCATCCGAGTTAACTTCGATTCTGGTTCTGTCTATTCTTCTTTCACTGACGGAAAGTGATATAGTATTGTTGATCAGTTGCGGACTTGAGCTGTAACAGAATATGCCAGTTCCTCCATAATACTCTTCTGCTATAAATCCGTTATTGTAAATAGCATTACCGATGATATCCGCACTGGAACTTGACCAGCAGATGATGCCACCTTCAAAGTTATAATGAATTTTATTATTAATGATAAGAGGATGTGAATTGTAGGAAACATCAATCCCAAAATAACAATTGGAAATATCGCAGTTTTCCACAATTGCAGCAGAATTATTAAAGGATATTCCTCCGTAGAAAATATCACTGGTTATCAAAGCATCAGCAAATTCAATATTGCAGTGAGAAAGAATACTCGATGTATCTGCGGTAGATGTGAAAAAAAGCATTCCCCAATAACCATCCTCACCATTTCTGGAAAAAGTTATCGCGCTTTCTGATGTTCCAATCGCTTCCAGCTTTCCATTTACCTGTAACATTCCCTTATCAAAGTAAGCTGAACTTACTGTATTTATTGAACCTGTTTTGAATTTTACATCTACTCCTGGTTCAATTGATAATGTTGAACCTGCCGGGATAACTGCCTTACCAATTACTGTATAAGGAGAATTATCTATTGTCCATGTTCCTGAAACTTCTTCATTATGCTCAATAATATTTCCTTTAATTGAAAATGCATTATCCGATACATTCGAGATATCATTATTACCATTATCAGTTATCCTGATCAGGCAATCATCAGAATCAATGTCTGGAGCTATCCAGTCATTATATTCACAAGTATTAGCAGCAGAATTACTAATTGTTGACCAGTCAGACCCATCAAATAACTCAATTGTAACTGTAGAACTTGTATCACTCCTGATCCAGGTAATAGGAAAAGAGGAGCCGCTTTCAATAAACTCACTACCTGTAGGTGAAGTTACCCAAAGCCAATCACCAGTCTGTTGATATTCAAAAGCACCAATATCAACTCTGCCGTTACTGATGCGCTGGTTACCGGCTAAATCAATTGAATCCAGGTAGGTAACATTGAAAGGTCCCCTATCAATAGCAGGAGAGTTTTCAGTTAACTGATATGGGTGTTCACCAGTTCCTATAAACATAGGGTCTTCATCAATAAGGTTACCATCAAGTTCAAGAAAATTGCTTGGAAGGTTCTCAGATTCATAAATTGAATTACTTATATAAATTATTGAATTACTTCCAGAGAAATTTGTGTTATTAAAATAATTAATACTTTCATGCACATTTACTATGCTATTGCTTGTATAAATTCCAATACCCTGATTATTAATTATTGAACAATTAACAATATCTCCATAACCGCTATAATTACAATGATTCTTCCAAATCCCATAACTGATATTTTCTGTTATTAAATTACCATAACAATTTGACAAATCATCATATAGCATGATACCATAATCATTATTACTAATTATATTGTTAACAATATTAGATACTGACCATCTACATGATATGCCATATACACTATTGAACTGAATTAAATTATTCGATATAAAAGAATTAGCATCGTAACAATGAATGCCAGTATTATTATAATTAATTATATTATTAATAATGTTAGCATAGCCTTCATAACAATATATTCCACAAGTTGTATTATTTTGTATTGTATTATCTTGAATAACACCGATCTGTGCATTCGATTCTAATCTTAATCCATAATCATTATTCTCAATAATATTATTAAATATTATTGTATCTGAGTTCCAGGAATTATATTTCTCATACAAAATTCCTTTATTACTATTTGAATGTATATGACAATGATGTATAATTGGGGTATATTCGCCAGAATGATTTATTACATGTGTTCCGTGATTTGAGTTAGAAATTTCAGAATTATCTAAAGATAAATTAGATGAATAGCTAGAAATTGCACCATAAAAATCATTGTTATAAACACTCAAACCAGGAATATTATCTAATTGGTTTGCATATTCTATAATTGAATGACTAATTATACATTCACTACTTCCACTATTTATAAATATCATGCCCCATGAACCAGTTGAATCTGCTCTTGTAAATACAATTGAATCATTTTGAGTTCCTTCAGCTACAATAGATCCTCTTACATTAAGGTATCCACAATCAACTCCACCATTACAATTGAAATCATTGCCAGTCTTGAATTTAACCGTTACACCAGGTTCTATTGTTAATGTAGAATCTTCAGGTACTATCGCTTCACCAGTTATTATTACAGGGGAAATATCTGTTGTCCAAGTTCCTGTAATATTTTCACCATCATTAATCACTCTTGTCCAAATTGAGAATGCATTCTCACTCTGATCATACATAGATGGATTATTACTATCCGATATTCGGATTCTACAGTTTTCTGATAGTATATTATTTACTGACCAATTATATTGCTGATTTAATAAAACAGAATCTACCAAAGTAATCCATGATAGACCATTATCAGGAGTAAACTCAATTATCAAATCTGTAATATTAGAAGACCATGTTATTAGTTCATTTGAATTTATCTGGTATTTTTCATTACCGTTAGGAGAATATAACATTAAATAATCTCCTGTTTGTTGGAATTCATGTGCTCCAATATCTACAATACCAAAATTTATCCTTGGATTTCCATATAAATCTAAATCAGGAAGATAATCATTGTTTAAACCTTCATCAATACAGGGTGAAATGTTTTGAATTGAATAATTTTGATTTTGCAGGTCAACAAAAAGTGGATCCATTTCAATTACATTATCTCCGAGTGTTATATTACTTCCATAAGTAGAATTGTCTTTGTCTCTTAGAACTGAATAATCAATATCAATAAATGTATATATTCCATAATGTCTTGATATTTCATACATATATCCATTGTTCCAAAAAATAGAATTTATAATCTCAATATTCATGCTACCCAGGTGCTCTTCAAAAGCTACAATACCCCTATTATTGCTATTTTGAAAATTATTGCATACGGTAGTATTTATAATATTCATATCAAGATGTTTTCTAAACAATGTACGGACAAGTATTGCACTCCCTCCATAATTTGAAAAATTATCCGAAATTATACATCCAATAATATTTATATTATTGCATCCTCCTGCGTAAACTCCTCCTCCATAACTATTAGCATTAGGAGTACTATTAGATTTTATTATCACATTCACAATTGATACATTAGATTCTCTTAAATATACTCCCCCTCCATTACCTGTGGATTGATTATTGATTATTTCCAAATTACTAATTATTGGATTAGAATTATTGCAATAAATACCACCTCCCTGATCTGCTAATCCATTTGTAATTTTAAAACCAATAATCTTAGCATTTTCAGTTTCTTCATTCTCAAAAGTAACAACACTTCCATTTTGATTTCCATCAATAACAGTCTGAGATATATAAGAAGTATCCTGTGTTGTTAAAAACATAGATGTCAATGTAATATTCTTACCATTGTAATTTATATTCTCCAGATAAGTTCCTGGCTGAACTAATACTGTATCTCCATGAGTAGATACATTAATACCTTCTTGTATGGTTGGCTGGTCATCAGGCACATTAATTATTGTGGCATTCAACATTGAGTATAAAAAAAATAGAATTAACAAACTTCTCTTCATCCTTCCTCCTAAAAATATTCAATTTCTAAAGCAATTCCAGTTTTCCAAATAATAACTCCACACATTGCCGTAAATTGCCCCTTCAGTATATTAATCTTTATTTCACCTATATTCTGCAAATCTTTGGGGAATATTATTCTTAGATGTAAGAATCCATTTTTATTTCCCATCAGTCAAGAATATTTTTCGCAATTCTGTTTTTTTTAAGATGTCTTGATCTGGATTTTGGGTTCTCAGACCATTTGAAAATCATCCATGGTCTTGCACAGCGTAAATGAAGGGTGACTGGGTATTTTATATTTCGGGTGGAAGTGTTTTATGCGGCTGATACCGCACACATTATCACGGGTAATGTACTCCAAAAGTTAATGTGTACACCGGTAGGCGAGATAAAGGTATTGCAACGAAAAATGAGAGGATGTGATTTAATGTAATGTAAGATTTTTTAAGCCGCGAACAAACGCGAACAAACGCGAACAATTTTAATGATGTACCAGTTAAGTTACCGGCACATCTTCAGATCTTCTCACTTTCGACTTTTAGCCACGGATTATCACAGATAATAAATGAAGCTAATTTAATACAAGATTTTTCACCACCATTCTGCGTTAACGCTGTGTAAAGCTACGGCACCAGACTCTGTTCCTCCGTCTCGACAAGCAGGTCTGCCCCTAGCGTGCTGCGGTTTTCTGTTGTTGTATCTATTGAAATACAATAAAAAAACTGAACTGTCTCCTTTGATAACAATTTAATTTTTAAAATTATAATTGACTTTGATAGCAGGTATTATTGACTTGCACTGTTAGTAATTAGAGAAGCAAGCAAGGAGTTTCTATGAAGTTAAAATTCAATGACATTGGGATAATAAAAGAAGCAGATATTTTAATTAATGGGTTAACAGTGCTTGCTGGGGTTAATGATACAGGTAAAAGTACTGTGGGAAAACTACTTTATTCTTTGATCAAAGTATCTAATAATTATGTTAGTGTGCTGAAATTGAATCAAAAAGACGAAGTAATAAGAATTATAGAAAATATTGTAGGATTACCCCTTGAAATAAACTACCAGAAAAAGCAAAAACTTAGAAGCGAAGAACTAAGAGAAGAGAAGAGCGAAATAGATAATGCAACTAAAATATTTGATGAACTTCCACTCTACGGACAAAAATCAAAATCTATTTCTTATAAATGGGTTATTGATTTGGTTAATGAATACGCAGTTAAAGTTGGTCTTGATATTAATGGCGTTGAATTTAAGGCTTATACGAGTGATTTGAAGAACATATTTGATGTGGATAAAAACAGCATCAAAGTTCAAAGTGCAGCTTTTGATTTGATGATCAAAGAAGAGTTTACCGATCAGATATGCAAAGTAAATGGAAACAAATTGTCGAATATAAAATTAGAAGATAACGGTTATAACTCAGTGGATATAGATTTACTTCATAATGAAACTTCTAATATTTCTGCTATGAAATCTTCTCTAACTTCCGATGTTACTTATATTGAATCTCCATTACAGATACGTGAAAATGTTTGGAAAGATAATGGCAGTAATGAAAACAGCAGAATTTACTTAAAAAGTCATCAAGATGATTTGCTGGATAAATTATCAAAAAGTGACACCGGAACTGAGAATATATTACAAGAGATTGAAAGAAAAGATAAAATCAAGACGTTTGAGAATATGATAGCTCATATCATTGGTGGAGAATTTAATTATAAGGAAGGGAAGAAGAATTTTATTTATACCAGGAATGGTAATGAATTCAGATTAAAAAACACTGCCACGGGAATCAAGGTTTTTGCGATAATCAAATTATTATTAAATTCTGGTAGTTTAAAGAAGAATTCCATATTGATCATAGATGAGCCAGAAGTTCATTTACATCCGCAATGGCAGATGGATTACGCAGAATTGCTGGTAATGATGGTTAAAGAATTGGGCATTAAGGTTTTAGTTAATTCCCACAGCCCTTATATGATTGAGGCTTTTAAAGTGTATTCTGATCATCATGGGATAGCTGATGCTACTAATTTTTATATGATGAAAAGAGCAGAAGATTATTCGGAAGTGAAATGTGCTAACGATTGTCTTGGCGAGATATTTACAGAACTTTCAGAGCCGTTTTCGAAGTTAGATACAATAGAAGTAAATGATTTTGTTAAATAAAATAATAGCCTTTTTCTCAAATCAAGATAGTCTTAAGAAAGATACAATGAAAGAATTATCTAAAGATACATCTGGTAATTATCTTACAGAGATTATATTTCCAGCCTATAATTTTGATGCAATAGCAGGAGATAATTATAAAAGTTGTGATGCTCTTTTGATCAGTAACACCGCTTTAGTATTCATAGAATTTAAGAACCAGCCTGCTAACAGGGAAGATGCGGTTAAGAAGAAAGAATTTAAATGCGATATCAAGCTAAAGGCAGTTGAAAGTTTATTAGCTTTATTCAAGATACTAAAGGAAAATAATATAACAAATAATTTCTGTGACTTATGTAATGTGAAAAAGAAACTGATTGTAGTATATTCATCTGAGAAAACAAAAAGAAATAGAAGATTCAAGGATAGGCAAGTAAATAATTCAGAGATCAAGTTTGATTTAGAAAAATATAAAGGAACTTATTATCACAAGGTAAAAACGTGGAGTGATGAAGTATTTGATTCTAATTTTGATAAATTATTCTAACGGAAATATCTGATGTCTTGAGAAGCTTTCCAGGCAATAAAAAATAGGGGACAGATACAATTGCCTGTCCCCTTAGATTATACCTAACTTGGGCGATTCCCTTTTGCTAATATCACTAATCGCTTTGGCATCTTGCAATTATAAAAAAACTTGAAAGGCCATAATGGTATTCCAGCAATTTATCATAATTAGATATCCTACAGATATTAGCAATCTGAACAAAACAGAATCGCTCAGATTAGGTTATAAATATCCAAATCTATTTCAGTAAAATTATTTTCCTGGTTTCGATGATATTCTCTGATTGATACTGCAGCAGATATATTCCACTGCTCTGTTCTGAAGCATTCCAGGTTACTAAGTGCTTACCTGCAGCGAATTCATCAGAAATCAGGATACAAACTCTCTGACCCTTGATATTATATACTTCCAGCAATATATACCCAGGTTTTTCCAATTCAAAGCAGATGTTAATTTCCGGATTAAATGGATTGGGATAAACTGTCAGGTTATTGACTATTTCA
>Ga0307991_1003020_pt1 | contig 11121 bp, 9 predicted proteins | sample EllFjometagen131_FD_203146 | JGI IMG/M metagenome (GOLD analysis project Ga0307991, IMG submission 203146) | Marine microbial communities from Ellis Fjord, Antarctic Ocean - #131 | ecosystem: Environmental > Aquatic > Marine > Unclassified | place: Southern Ocean | collected 2014-10-08 | reverse complement strand
TCTGAAGTATAAGGTCTGTTGAAATGCTTTCGGCCACATCTTTTAGTGGAATATGACCAGTAATAACACCTATTCTCAAGTCCTGCTGAACCATCAGCATTAAATAATTATCTGTATTAAAAACGGAGGCTAAATAATCGGTATGTCCTGCAAATTTAAATTTTTCGGATTGAATATTGTCTTTGTTGATAGGGGCGGTAACAAGCACATCGATTTTTCTTGTTTTAAGATCATCGACAGCTTTTTCTAAGGATAGGAAAGACATTTCGCCTGCTTTTTTTGTCGATTTCCCAAACTCAACGGTTAAATTGTGTTCGCCTGTAGAAATAATATTCAATTTGTTTGTGTGAAGCTTGGAATTTTCTTTGCTTAAGTTTAAACCAAAGTTACGGAGATCGATATTTTTAATACAGAAATTGGCAATCTCAGGCGATCCATAAAGAACATTGGTAGAGAATTCAAACATACGTTTGTCACTAAATGTTTTCAAAATTACTTCGTAGGCAATTCCATTGTAGTCGCCCTGACTAATTCCAACAACAATTTCACTTTTATTCTGCCTTGCTTCCATCACTAATTTTTTGCAAATATACTATAATATTATCTGTTCTCCTTTAGACTAAAATCATTGTCCTAACTTAAAAGTACAAATTATAATAGTTTCTTATCACTAATAATTTGCTATTTTTGAATAAAAAAGGTCAACTTATTATGGCACTACTCAATTCTGTTATAAGCTGGATAATGAAACAGCGGATGCATCAAATAGAACTTTTCTTAAAATATCCGCATGATGTTCAGCAAGATTGGTTTAAAACTCTGATTAACAGAGCTAATGATACGGAGTGGGGTCTTAAATATGACTATTCGAGTATACGAAATATTGAAGAATATCGGCAAAGGGTGCCTATCTCTACCTATTCTGATTTAAAACCATATATTGATAGAACACGTGCTGGTGAGCAAAACATACTCTGGCCATCTGATATAAAATGGTATGCAAAATCGAGTGGAACAACTTCCGATAAAAGTAAATTTATTCCAGTGAGCAAACATGCTATCGAAGAATGTCATTTTAAAGGAGGCAAAGATTTACTTTCGCTTTACGTAAACAGTCATCCTGAAACCTTGATTTTTGATGGAAAAAGCATCGCAATGGGTGGAAGCAACCGTATAAGTGAGGTGAATAATGAGGCTTACTACGAAGGTGATTTATCGGCCATTTTAATTCAAAATTTACCTTTTTGGGTAGAAATGCAACGCACACCCGATTTGTCTATCGCATTGATGGATGAATGGGAAGAGAAAATTGAGAAAATGGCTCAGATTACTATGCAACATGATGTTACAAAAATGGCAGGAGTTCCTTCGTGGACAATGGTTTTAATTAAAAAAGTTTTGGAGCTAAGTGGTGAAGAAAACATAAAAAAAGTATGGCCTAATTTTGAAGTTTTTTTCTGGGGAGGTGTGAATTTTGAACCTTATCGCAAACAGTTTAATAATTTATTCGGAAATGAACCCGTAAATTTCTGGCAAACCTACAATGCATCAGAAGGTTTTTTTGGAATTCAGGACAGAAAAGGTGCTGATGATATGCTTCTTATGTTAGATTATGGTGTTTATTATGAGTTTATGCCAATGGAAGAACTTGAAGTTGAAAACCCCAAAACAATTGGCCTAGAAGAGGTAGAACTTGGTGTGAATTATGCTCTGATTATCAGTACAAATGCAGGTTTGTGGCGCTATAAAATAGGAGACACCATTGTTTTTACTTCCTTAAATCCATTTAGAATTAAAGTAAGTGGTAGAACTAAAAATTTTATTAATGCAGTAGGCGAGGAGGTGATAGTTGACAATGCCGACAAAGCAATTGCTATTGCTTGTGAGAAATGCCATACTACAGTAAATGAATATACAGCTGGTCCAATTTATTCTTTGAACACAAATAACGCACGTCACGAATGGATTTTTGAGTTCGATAAAGCACCCAAAGATTTAGCCTTTTTTACAGATGCGCTCGATAACGCTTTGAAAGCGCTTAACTCTGACTATGAAGCCAAGCGTTATAAAAATATGATTTTGAACGAACCCCTTGTGCACATTGCTCCCAAGGGCACATTCTATAGTTGGTTGAAAATGAAAGGAAAATTGGGAGGTCAAAACAAAGTACCCCGATTGGCAAATAATCGGAAATATTTGGACGAAATCCTCGATTTATTGCAAAAATAAGAAGTCCTCAATTGCAGCTTTTCTATTGCGAAATAAAAAATATTAACAATCTGAAAATGCTGTCTTATCCTAAAATTCAATTGCTTGGAGGCCGGATTGTTTATTTGTGTTGTATTTCGTTAATAGATTCTGATTTTGATTTCAAAAACAGATATATTTATCATTTACCTTTGCTAAGTTAAAGGGCATATTTAGTTTTACATTGAATTAATTTTAAAACCTAAAGATCAAATTTTTTGGAGATACTCCTGAAATTTATCGAAAAACATAAAACACTTAATTTATGCATATTGCTATAGCAGGGAATATAGGATCGGGAAAAACAACACTTACAGGGCTGTTAGCCAAGCAGATGGGCTGGAAAGCCATGTTTGAAAGTGTTGATGATAATCCATATTTAGACAGTTTTTACGAAGATATGAAACGTTGGTCGTTTAATCTTCAGGTCTACTTCTTAAACAGTCGGTTTCGGCAAGTAGTGGATATTCGGAAAAGCGAAAAAACGATTATTCAGGATAGAACCATCTACGAAGATGCCTATATTTTTGCGCCTAATTTACATTCGATGAATCTAATGACTTCGCGCGATTTTGATAATTATTTATCACTTTTCGAGTTGATGAGTTCTTTTATTGAACCACCAGATTTGTTGATCTATTTGCGGGCAAGTGTACCCACTTTGGTTAACCAAATTCAAAAGCGGGGCCGTGATTATGAAGAAACCATACGAATAGATTATCTTAAAAAACTGAACGAAAGGTATGAAGAATGGATCACTTCTTATACCAAAGGTAAACTTTTAATTGTTGATGTTGACAATACCGATTTTACTGAGAATCCACAAGATCTTGGTACGGTCATTGAAAAAATAAATGCTGAAATCCACGGCCTGTTCTAAACTAACCTTATGCGTTTTGTAGCAATAATTCCGGCTCGTTATAATTCCAGTCGATTTCCAGGTAAGCCCCTTGCCCAAATCAATGGAAAAACGATGATACAACGCGTTTATGAGCAAGCTTCCAAGGCTGATTATTTAGATGATGTAATTGTGGCTACCAACGACAAACGGATATTTGATCACGTTCGTAGTTTTGGAGGAAAGGTTTTTATGACGGATTCAAAACATGCATCTGGTACAGATCGCTGTAATGAGGTCGTTCAAAAACTGCTAAAAAAAGGTCTGGAGTACGATGTTGTGGTAAATATTCAAGGCGATGAACCTTATATTGATCCTCAACAGATTAACTTGCTTACTCAGGCTTTTATTAAATCAGAAACTAAAATAGCAACTTTGATTATGCAAATTAAAGATGCTGAACTGATTAATAATCAGAATGTTGTTAAAGTAGTTAAACAAAAAAATGGAAAAGCCCTTTATTTTAGCAGGTTACCCATTCCATTTGTTAGAGGAGAGTCAGCTGTTGAAAATTTTGAAAAAACTGAGTATTTCAAGCATTTGGGTATTTATGCCTATAAATCGAATATTTTAGCAAAAATCTGTGAACTGCCAAAAAGTAAATTGGAAGAAGCAGAATCGCTTGAGCAATTGCGATGGCTTGAAAATGGATTTCATATTCAAACAATTCTAACGGATTTGGAATCCATTGCAATAGATACACCCGAAGATTTGTTAAAACTTACCAACATTTCTTGATTTATTCTATTTTACTCGCTACTTTTGGCTTCTTATAAATAGTTGTATGGATATCGCTGCACATATAGGTCAATTGGTTATGGAACACGAATGTGTTATCATTCCAGGACTTGGTGGTTTTATTACTGACTACAGAGCAGCCGAAATAAATCAACTTCAACATCAAATTCTACCACCTTCGCGGAAATTGGTATTCAATGCTCAAATAAATGGAAACGATGGTTTATTAGCCAATTTTTTATCGCAAAGACTAGATATTTCATATAAAACTGCATTGCTTTTGCTTGAAGTATTTGCTAATTATTGTCAGCGCGATTTAGCCGAAGGTAAACAAATTAATTTTGGAGATCTGGGAATATTGGACAAAAACATCCACAACAAATTGGAGTTTTATCCAAATAATGCAATCAATTACAATGAGGATTCTTTTGGATTAAAAGCATTGGATTTCCAAAAGATTGAGCGCAAATCTGATTTTAGTTTACGTGCACCAATTATCAAGAGAGAAGTCAGACCTAATTCGACCAATATAATTCAATTAAACAGTTCAGTGATTCGAAAAATTGCTGCCTTGCTTATTCCTTTTGGTTTATTGATTGGTGCAGTTTTTTATCTGCCATCTATTGGGCAGAATAAGTATTTACAGCAAACATCCTTCTTTTCGTTTTTAAATAATTTTAACCAATCTGAAACTTTAGATACGAACCTAGATAACTCAAAAACGGAATCTACTACGGAAGAGTTTACCGATATTTCAAATATTGAATCTAAATCAACACTTGTAGAAACCGCAGTTTCGGAAAACATTGAAAATAAATCTGATATTACAACTCCTGTTTTGTCTGATTTAATTGTTCGCGACAGAATAGTTGACCTGCCAAAAGGTAAATTTCATATCATTTGTGGGTCTTTTGGAGAAAAATCCAGAGCAGACGCCTTGGTTGCACACTTGAAATCAGAAGGTTTTGCAGCATTTGCAGCAGGTCAAAGCAAATCGGGTACTTATCGCGTTAGCATACAGTCGTTTGCTAATTTGAATGATGCTTCACGTCAAATGCAATGGGTTCGGGCACAAGGTTTTGATAGAGCCTGGATTCTGAATAAAAGATTCTAATTACCCCCCACTAATTTTTATTTTGTACCATGTTTCCTTATTTTTTCTAAATTCGTAAATAAAGAAAACAGTATGACAATAGACCGCAGAGAATTTATAAGAAACTCAAGCCTAGCTGGTTTGGGTGTTGCTTTTTTGCCAAAATTTGGCTTTGCCTATCCACAATCAGAGAAAGAAATATTGAATATTGGCTTTATTGGGTTGGGATTGCGTGGCGAAGAACATCTAAACAATGCACTTAATCGTTCAGATATACAAGTAATAGCCATTTGTGATACAGATAAAGAGCGCCTTAAATATGCGCAAAATATGCTTCACGAAAATGGAAAATCACCTGTATTGGAGTTTGGTAAGGACGAGTATGATTATCGTAATTTATTGAAATTGAAAGAAATAGATGCGGTAATTATTTCTACTCCTTGGTTGTGGCATACGCCGATGAGTGTAGATTCGATGAAAGCTGGAAAGTATACAGGAGTAGAGGTTTCTGCTGCTATGACTATGGAAGAATGTTGGGATTTAGTAAATGTGCACGAAGAAACAGGATCGCACTTAATGATACTCGAAAACGTAAATTATCGCCGCGATGTAATGGCCGTTTTGAATATGGTTCGCCAGGATATTTTTGGCGAGTTGATGCATTTTAGATGTGGCTATCAGCACGATTTACGTGACGTTAAATTCAACGATGGAATACATCCATATGGACATGGAGTTGAGTTTGGTGACAAAGGACTGAGCGAAGCTCGCTGGCGTACCTTACACAGCTTGAAAAAGAACGCTGATTTATATCCTACTCATGGCGTAGGTCCAGTGGCTGCTTATGCCAATATTAATCGTGGAAATCGTTTTGTTTCGCTTACATCTCACGCAACAAAATCAAGAGGATTGCACAATCATATTGTGGAAAAAGGAGGTGAAGATCATCCAAATGCCAGCTTGAAATGGAAATTAGGCGATATCGTGACAACCACAATTGATACAGCCAATGGTGAGACAATTATTGTTACCCACGATACAAATTTACCCAGACCTTATTCTCTTGGTTTTAGAGTACAGGGAACAAAAGGAATTTGGGAAGTGGATGGCAATCGGATTTATATCGAGGGCGAAGCAAACAAAGCGCATCGTTGGGACGATGCTACTGAGTGGTTGAAAAAATATGATCACCCACTGTGGAAAAAGTATGGTGAGGATGCAGAAGGAGCAGGACATGGTGGAATGGATTTCTTTGTAATGAATGCATTTGTTGAGTCGGCTAAAAAGCAAATCGCGCCACCTCTAGATGTTTATGATGCAGCAGCTTGGAGCTCGATTACTCCGCTCTCCGGAGTTTCTATTGCCGAAGGTGGTCAGGTGCAACAATTCCCTGATTTTACCAGAGGAAAATGGATTAAAAGAAAGCCTTACAATTGGATAAAGGCTAGTTTTTGATCGGCAGGAAGAAGAAATAAATTTTACAGTTAAACTAATCTATTTATCTGATAAAGAAAGTGTTAATCTATGAGAATTGGTAGGGAAATCTCGAAAACACTCCCTTTACCAAGTTCGCTTTTTGCTTCAATTTGACCCATATGAATTTGAACCAACTCAGAAACAATTAGGAGTCCAAGACCGGTTCCATGTTCTTTTCTTAATCCTTCGACACTTTGAATCATCTGAGAACTTTTAAAAAGATTTTGCAGTGTACTGTTTGATATTCCAATCCCTGTATCAACCACTTTTAGAATAATTTGCGATTCGGTTTTTGAAGCACTCACTTTTATCAGACCCTTCTGATCGGTATATTTCATGGAATTTGAAATTAAATTTACCAAAACAATGCGTAAGATGTCGGTATCGTATTTTACGTTTTGAGATATTGAGTTTGTAAAAGAAAGCACAATTTCATTATTAAGGGCATCAATTTCGAAAAAATCTTTTAACTCCTTGAAAAGTTTATCGATGGATTGGTTTTGAGGATTAAATATTATTCTACCTGTTTGTGATTGCGACCAGGTTAGTAAATTGGTAAGAAGTTTTAAGCTTTCTTCCGACTTTCGATGAATGATTTCAGAATAGGTTTTAATGTTGTTATAATTGTTTTTTTCAAGTTCTTCTTTCAAAAGATTACTAAATCCAAGCAGCGAATTAAATGGGGATTTCAAATCGTGTGAAATAACAGAAAACATCTTGTCTTTTAGAATATTGATTTGCTTTAATTGTTTATTTAATCGATGATTTGCGCGCAAACGCATATAGCCAAGGCTAAAAAGTATCAACAATAAGGCAATAATTATCAATAGATATATTCTTTCAGATTTATTGCTTGCCAACTCATTTTGCACTGAAAGTAGGTTTTGACGAACCGAAAAATTATTTTGCAGTTCTTCTAAGGTTGCAACCTGCTGAACATCGAGTATCGAATCATAGAGTTGAATAAATTGAACAAGACTATTAGAAGCATGTTCGTAATCGCTTAGTATCTGGTAAAATTTCGCAAAGTTTTGGTGCGTGAATAAGGTTTTGTTTGAAAGACCAACAATATTCGACATTTCCATAGCCATATTGAGAGCAGTTTCTCCTTTTGCTTTTTTGTTTTGTTTTGCAAAAACCAAGGCAAGGCCATTGTAATTATCTGTTAAACCGTAATAATGACTCTTTTTTTGATTTAATTCAATCGATTTATTGAAATATGAAATTGCTTTATCAAACTGATCACTTTTATAATAAATATTGGCAATTCCATTTAAGCAATAAGCTTGATAAATCTCATTTTCGAGAACGATGTGTTTTTGGTACGAATCCTGAAAATAGATCATGGCGCTATCCAATTTGTTTTGTTCCAGATAGTTCCTTCCTATTTCAAAGAAAAGAGAAGCGAGGCCGACCTTATCTCCATTTTTTTCTCGGATATTTTTCCCCAGCTTAAAATAATAATTCGATTGCTTGTAATTTTTCCCAATTCGATGAGCTATTCCCAGATTTACGTATGCATAAGCAATGCCGCGCAGATTATTTAACTGTTCAAATAGTTGAAGAGATTTTTCACCGTAAAGAATTGAAATTGGAACATTTTCATTGAGCAAATAGGTATCACCCAGATTGTTATATGCGTAGGCTATTTGTACAGAATCCTTCAATTGAATACCTGTTTCTAAGGCTTGATGAAAAAAGCGGACGGAAAACCTTTCTTTATGCAAACAATGTATGTAAACAACTCCCAAGTAATTACTTATGCGCGGTACAGGTTCCGTGATATTGTATTTTTGAGCTAAGGAAAGGGCTCGTTCGCCAAACACAGATGCGGAGTCCGAAGATTTTAAACGTAAGTTCCAGCATTGCTCCCCAAGCTCATTTATCTTTTTTTCTGCTTCGGCCTGAGTTAATTCCTCATCATTGGATGCTTTTGGTTTATTAGTACAAGCGAGGGCGAAAAGACTTAAAATAAAAACAATGTAAATGCTATATTTAAAGACAGACATATGTAGTTTTAATTATATAAAACGCGAAAGTAATAATTTTATGCGATTAACTATTAATCTAAGCTTTTGTTTGGAATTATATGCTGATTGTATTTTTATTAACGGGTCTAAGTTAATACTTTTTAGCAAATTTTATCGGCCATTTATTATTTCAACTAATTCTGTTGGTGTTTCTATTTCTATATCAGGTTTAAAAGTCCACGATTTTGTATCATTACCACTGTATTTTGCAATAATGGAGATTACTTTACACGTGTGCCCTAATTCGTACCCAAGGTTTCTGGTAAATTCAACGTCACCCTCATGATCTCCAACATATACTATCGTCTTGTTAATCAAGGTTATAAAAATCTGATTCAGGCATTTAATTCCACTAAATGGATTTGGTTTTTGCGTATTCTCTGGAATATCATCATATCCAATTATGGATTTAAATTTATGAGCTAAATTATTTTTTTTTAAAACCTGAATTATATTTTCAGATGAATTTTGAGAACAAATTCCCTGTGGAAGATGAATTTGTTGAATCGTTTCCTTAATTCCTGAAAATAACTGGACAGGAGTTGAGTTTTTCATTTGATATTCAGTCCATAAAGTTCCAGCTTTAAGCATTTCGCTTTCAGTCATCCCGTAATAATTGACGTATAAATCCTGCCAGTTTTTTGATTGATGATTGACTAAATGATAATCTTTCTCATTCTGTAGGCAGCTAGGCAGGTTTATTCCGCTCAATCGGGGTGCTACAATAGCAATGATTTGTTTGGTAATAGCTATGTTTTTTGGTACGGAATTCACCAATGTTCCATCATAATCCCAAAGTATTGCATCTACTTTCATCAATTTTTGATTTTTTTTAGAACTTGTTTTTGATTTTTATAAGCTTGTACTAAAACTACAAATCTTTCTGCATTCTGCTAAATTTATTTAATCGATTTCTTTTTTATTTTAATTAAATATCACAATATGAATAAATTATGATAGGTAGTTGAAGAATTGTTTGCATAATAGAAACGCTTTCTCATGTTTTATTATACGAAACCAGAAAACAGTTTAAACGCATTTACTATTCATTTCATTCTCTGGGTACCAGGGTTCAATATGGATAGTCGATACAATATTCAATTCGGAAAATATTTTATCTTCGATTTCGGTGGCAATATTATGTGCTGTCACAATATCATATTGTGGATCGAGCATAATATGGAATGTAAGCTCACGATGAGAGATATAATTATGAATATGATAATGGTGAGGAAACACATCAGTAGAAGAAACTACACGAATTATCGTTTCAATTTCCTGAATTAATTCTAAACTTGGATTCTCTCCCAGTAGCTTAGTTATCGATTCCTTAACAATTTTATAAGCTGCATAAAAAATCATAATTGCGACAATTATTCCTAACAAACTGTCAATCCACCAGAAATAGTCCTTAAAAAATATTCCAACCAGGATGACTACTGATGATAAAGCATCAGTTCTGTGATGCCATCCGTCAGCTTTTATTGAAATACTCTTCGTTTTTCTTCCAAGATAAAAAGCATATTGTGCCAGAGCCTCATTTGCGAGAATTGAAATAATAATAACAACAATGGCTAAAGTTCCAAAATTGGCTGATTCTTTTGATTGAAACTGAATAATCGATTCTGTGACGAAATCGTAGGCGATAAGGCTTAATAAAAATCCTATAAAAATAGCTGCAATCTGCTCCCAGCGACCATGACCAAAAGGATGCTCTTTGTCAGGTTTTTTTGAAGAGAGTTTTGCTCCAACAATAACAACCATCGAACTAATTGTGTCAGATAAAGAATGCCATGCATCAGCAGTGATGGCAATTGATCCTGAAACAGTTCCTGCCCAAAGCTTAATTATAAATAATCCAATATTTATGAAGATAGAAACAGTTCCTTCTAAGTAACTTGCCTTTTTCTTATCCATTTGTTTAGAAGTTAATTCTTTTTTCATTTTTTATTATTTAATTACAATTAGATCTATCAAACTATTTGTGAAAATTTAAGTAATACAAGCATTAATTTCTTAATTTATATGGATTTAATAGCCTTGTTGAGAAGAACTACCAAAATATCAGTTTCTGATTCTGTAAGGTCTTTAGTGAGTAAATGCGCAAATTGAATGTGAACATTTGCATGCAATTCAGATGCAGTAATACCTTTTTCAGTGAGGTGCACATGTGCAGTTCGTCTATCGCTGTCGGATTTTACTTTTGTAATATATCCATGTTCTTCTAGCCTATCAATCATTACAGTAGTTGATGGTTTGCTTGTTTTCAATTTTGTTGCCAATTCTGATAATGTTGGGTTATCCATTACATAAATTAATTCGATACAATAGAGTTGTTTTGCAGTCAGATTTTTTAAATCCGATTTTGATTTAATATCCTCTTCTATAGTTTCGCTCTTGTTAAGAATAATATTTATCAGTTGTTCTATTGCGTACATGTTTCTTGAATTTTTGTACAAAGATAATATATAGTTAGATGCATCTAACTAAATTAGTACTATTTTTTCTAAAATCTTTTTCTGCTAATTTCTCCGTTCTGGTATTACTAATCTGTTTTCCTATTTTGCACACATCAATAGTGGCGATTCTCGAAATTGGGAATTTTTAAATTTTGCACCTTGTCATCGTTTTATTTATTT
>Ga0307991_1003018_pt1 | contig 11126 bp, 11 predicted proteins | sample EllFjometagen131_FD_203146 | JGI IMG/M metagenome (GOLD analysis project Ga0307991, IMG submission 203146) | Marine microbial communities from Ellis Fjord, Antarctic Ocean - #131 | ecosystem: Environmental > Aquatic > Marine > Unclassified | place: Southern Ocean | collected 2014-10-08 | reverse complement strand
TTTTCGTCAATCGGTCATGAATCTGGTCGATATGGTTCGGGCAAGATCGATTGTCGAAAGCGATCCGCCGATTTGGGAAATCGAGGGCGAGGAATACATAGCGGATGTAAAAAAAAGATTCGGCGGCGGTGTCGTTATCACCGGGCATATAGGGTGTTTCGAGATAATGGCGGGAATTTGGCGAAGTCGGGGTTTCGATGTCGCGGCGGTCGGTAGAAGATTATTCGACAAGAACATCGATAGGATTCTGGTAAAGCAACGCAAGAAAATGGGAATCGAGAATATCCCTTCTGACGCACATCCCAGGCGGGTTATCTCGATGATAAAAAAAGGATATCTTATCGGCACACTGATCGATACATACACAAAAAGCGTCGATGGGATAGCGGCTCCATTTTTTGGCCGGAACGTTCGCACCATATCCGCGCCAGCGGGGCTTGCGAGGCTAACCGGCACCCCTCTTTTGCCGATGGCAATCTTCAGGACCGGGAAGAAGCGTTTTTTGCTGAAGGTCTGGCCGCCTATCGAGATTCCAAGAACTCGCGATAAGGCCGCCGATATCCGCGAACTACTTCTAAAATCGAACGAGGCTATCGAAACGATGATTCGCTACAGACCCGATCAATGGATATGGTATCACGACCGTTTTCGCGAGTCTGAAACACCGGCTAATGTCCATAAATAAAGGGTTTCGCTTTAATTTCTTGCAAACGGCACAGTTGTTGCTTATAATTGAAGTGTGAGGACTATTTTCCCATATATAAATTTCGATTCCAATGCCGGTCGTCTATCGATGAGATTATGCATATTGGCGATCGTCATTTTATTTGTGGGTTGCTCCGGCAGCACGGAAGAGGTTTCCGATCCAACGAAATCCGCCCATGCGGATCGGGTTATGTTCAATGCCGATATCGATTTTGTGGAGGAGGGAAATCCCTCAGGGCGCTTGAAAGCGGACAGCCTGCTGTTTTTCGACGACGAAAAAATGACATTCGGATATAACATCGACGTCGATTTCTTCGATAAAGACGGAAATTTCGCGGGGAAACTATTCGCCGATTCCGGATGGATCGAGAACCAGACCCAGCAAATCACTGTTTATGGCGAGGTTTTCCTTTCGACCGAGGACGGCGTCAAGCTCTGGACGGATTCTCTCGCCTATTTCCCAAAGATAAGAAGGGTTATGACGTCATCTGGAGTGCGGATCGATAAGAACGGAGAGTTCATTTCCGGGCAGGGGCTGGATTCCGACCTCGATTTCACGGATATTAAAATCACAGAAAACGTTACCGGAAGGCTGAAACAGGATTGAAAACCGGGACTGAAATAAAGGTCGAGACCACGGCAAAGGCTTCGCATAAAAATGTTTTACGCGCCGAAAATTTGGTTAAAATTTACGGAAAACGCCGGGTCGTCGATGGCCTTTCGCTGGATATAAAGCAGGGCGAGATCGTCGGGCTGCTCGGGCCGAACGGCGCTGGTAAAACCACGACCTTTTACATGATCGTGGGCCTTATTCGTCAGGACAGCGGCAGCGTCTATATGGACGAGACACAGTTTCAGGGAATGCCGATGTTCAAGCGTGCGAAACTCGGTATCGGCTATCTTTCGCAGGAACCGTCGGTCTTCAGGAAGCTCACTGTCGAGCAGAACCTTCGCGCCATACTCGAGTTCACTCCGCTCGATAAAAAGGGCCGGGATGAGCGACTCGAAAAACTTCTCGACGATCTGAAGATCGAGCATCTTCGCAACCAGAAGGCGTTCACGCTTTCCGGCGGTGAGCGGCGGCGCGTGGAGATCGCCCGTGCGCTCGTTACCGAACCGAAATTTCTGCTTTTGGACGAGCCGTTCGCAGGCATCGATCCTATCGTCGTCGGCGATCTTCAGAGCGTCGTTCAGGAATTGGTGAAAAAAGGGCTTGGCATACTCATTACCGACCATAATGTCGGCGAGGTTCTGCGTATCGTCGATAGGGCATATATAATTTACGAAGGCAAGGTTCTCATTTCAGGGAACTCGAAAAAACTGATCGCCGATCCAAAGGCGAGGGAAATCTATTTAGGAGAGAATTTCAGGGGATAAAATGCCGGATTTAAGGCTCGAACAGAAGCTTTCACTGAAGCAGGTTCTCACGCCTCAGCTTATCCAGAGCCTTCAACTGCTTCAGATACCGAAACTCGAGCTCGAGACGGAGTTGCGCGCCGAGCTCGAGCAGAATCCAGTTCTCGATATTATGGAAGAACCACCTCCAAAAGATGGAGAGGAGGAAATCGACAGAGAACTCGACGATTGGGATAAATTCGCGGACAATATCAATCTTTATGGAACTCAGCTCCCCGAAAACGACCCGGATGCCGAGGATATCGATCCATATTTCGGAGTCAGCAAATCGGATACGTTAAACGATCATCTCATCGACCAGCTATCCATCACCGTAGTATCGGAACGCACCTATAAGATCGGCGAGTTCATCATCTGCAATCTCGATTCGAGAGGTTTTCTCCCGATTTGCGATGAGGAACTTCTGGATGCGACGATCAAAAGCGAGATCGTCGATCCACTGCCGGAACTGGACGAGGTCTCTCATGTCGTTACGATAATCCAGAGCTTCTCGCCGTCTGGAATCGGCGCACACAACCTTCACGAGAGCTTTCTCATCCAGCTTGCGGACCGTGGCAAAGAGAACACCCTCGCATGGGAGATCGTAAAAGACCATTTTCCCGAGATCACATCGAAAAATCTACCACAGCTCTCGGATATTCTCGGAGTTCCGATCCCGGAGGTCGAAGCGGCGATGGACATTCTCGGAGCCCTTAGCTTTTCTCCCGGGTCGGATTTCACAGGGTCTGTCAGCGGGCGCATCGATCCGGACCTCATCGTGGAAAAAGTCAACGGTCGGTGGATCGTGCGATACAACGGTTCCGGGATTCCGGAGCTTCGGATCAATAATACATACCGCTCGATGCTCAAACACCGGGACAACCTCGACACCGAAACAAAGAGGTTCTTATCGAAAAAATTAAACTCCGCTCAATGGTGGATAAAGGCCCTCGGGCAGCGCAGAGACACTATGGTCCGAACGATGCGAGCCATCCTTCATCATCAGTTCCCATTTTTTGAACGGGGACCGACGAATCTGCTGCCACTCAAGATGGAGGAGATCGCCGATGAGGTCGGCGTTCACCCCGCCACGATAAGCCGTGTTGTTCGGTATAAATATGTCCAGACGCCGTTCGGATCGTATCCGCTCCGGCATTTTTTCGGCGGCGGACTTTCCACCGACAATGGCGAGGATATCGCGACGAATCAGGTCAAGCGAATTATTCGAGGCATTATGGATGAGGAAGATACGGCAAAGCCGTTCGCCGATCAGAAGATTACCGAGATACTCAATGACAGCGGAATCCAGATCGCGCGGAGAACGGTGGCCAAATACCGTGAGGAAATGGGAATTCCAACCGCACGAATGAGAAAGAAAAAGCGTAAATGAAACAGACAAAACCGAATTGGTTCAGACAAAAAATTCACTCGACGCCGGAAAGCAAACACGTTCGCGCGCTGCTCTCTTCGCTTAATTTAAATACGGTTTGCAGCGAGGCGGCCTGTCCGAACCGTAATCGTTGCTATGCCGACGGCACGGCGACGTTCTTGATCCTCGGAAGAAACTGCACTCGAAATTGTCGTTTCTGTAATATCGCCGGAGGCACGCCGGAGCTGGTCGATCCCGGCGAGCCGGAGCGCGTCGCCCTCGCCGCGAAGGGGATGGAACTTTCGCACGTCGTGATCACATCGGTTACGCGTGACGACCTTACGGACGGCGGTGCGAATCATTTTGCGGAGACCGTTAGATGGATTCGCGATCTTTTGCCGGAGGCATCGATCGAGCTGCTCGTCCCCGATTTCGGCGGCTCGGAGAGATCGCTTCGAATCGTCCTCGATTCTGGACCGGATGTATTAAATCACAATGTTGAGACCATTCCCGGGCTTTATCCGGAGGTCAGGCCGGGTGCAGATTATCGACGCTCGCTCGATCTTCTTGAGATATCCTCGAACGATGGTTTCGTGACGAAAAGTGGTATCATGTTGGGGTTTGGAGAGTCTGCCGATCAGGTTATAGAGACCTTCGCCGATCTCGCCGGTGCCGGAATCGATATTCTGACCGTCGGCCAGTATCTTCCTCCAAGTCCAACTCATTATCCTGTAAAGCGTTATGTTTCCCCTGAGGAATTCGATCTTCTTTCGGTGAAAGCCAGCAACCTCGGAATAGCGAGGGTTGTCGCTGGGCCGCTCGTTAGAAGCTCATTCCGCGCTGGGGAAACCTACAAAAGCCTTATTAAACAATGGCAGGACGCCGAAAGAGGCGTTTTTGTCGCAAAAAAAGGAGAAGACTGATGGAACTCCAAGTCACAGCAAGGCATTTCGACCTAACACCTGAACTGAAAGTCTATGCTGAATCGACGGTATTTCCTTTAAAAAAGTATTTCGATAGGATTATCGATTCACATCTCGTGCTCGATATCCAAAAGCGCCGAATGATCGCGGAACTTACCGTCGATGTTTTCGGCCAAAAACTTATAGCGCATTCGATAACGGACGATCTATACGTGAGCATCGATGGTGTTGTGGATAAGATGCAGCGTCAACTCAAGCGTTACAGCGCTCGTTTCAATGAGCACAGAGGCCTCACGGATGAGGAGAAGATAAACCTCGCGGCTAAAATAACGAGCGATATGGAAAACGAAATACAGGATACTATTTAGTTCTATGCCCGATCTTACGGTAAAGAAATTTTTCGAGGCGAAGAAAGAGAGCCTCAAGCTTTCTCTCGTGGCCGGAGCTTCTGGTTTGGATAGAACGATTAAGAGGGCTGTATTGCAGAGACCGTCGTTTCTTTTCGCGGGTTACAGCGAGAATTTTGCAAAAAAAAGGCTACAGATCCTCGGCAAATCGGAGATGTCCTTCCTCGAAAGCCAATCTCGTGAGAAGGCGGAATCGATCTTCGCCAACTTTGCGGAATACCCGATTCCGGCGATCATAATCTCTCGCGGGATAGCCCCGAATGATTATATGGTTCATATATCCGAGAAAAAGTGCGTTCCGCTTTTTGTTTCGGGACTCAGCACCGATGAGCTTTTCAGCCAAATAACGGTTTATTTCGATCTGGTATTTTCGCCACAGATTATGATCCACGCCACGATGATGGATGTTTATGGCGTGGGGATATTATATACGGGTCGTGCCGGCATCGGCAAATCGGAATGCGCACTCGATTTGGTCGAAAGGGGCCATAGGCTTATCGCGGACGATGTGGTAACGCTCCAAAAACGTGCCGGCGAGGTGTTAATCGCTACCAGTGTGCCCGGAGCCGGCCATCATATAGAGATCCGAGGCGTGGGGATAGTCGATATCGAGAGGCTCTTCGGTGTTCGCGCGATTCGGATGCAAAAGAGGATCGAGATCGAGGTCCATCTCGAACTTTGGGATAGACTTAAAGACTACGAGCGACTCGGTATCGATGAAACGCTGACAACCTTTCTCGGGGTCGAAATCCCAAAAACGACGATCCCGATCTCCTCGGGGAAAAACATCACGGCCATCAGCGAGGTGATCGCCATGAGCCATATGTTGAAGGTTTATGGCCATCACCCCGCACGCGAATTCGTTACACGAATGCAGGAGATGATGAAGCGAAAGGAATCGGTAAACCAATATCTTGAATCGGATTACGAATGATATCGTTGCGAACCAAATTGTGTTATGCCCATTCACGTTAACAGGTGTCCACGTTCGAGAATAGTCGGGAGCTACATAGGCATTACGATATCGACCATCTTTTTTTGCTTATTCCCTGGTTTTTCCGGTGCAACATCGATTTCAGCCAAGGGGAACGCGAGGCTTTTAGATGTTGCCATCGGAACGGACTCCCTTTATCCGACATCGATATGCGGTGTGAACACAACCTCTCAAATGGTTCTCTTCAGTTTTGAGGTTGCTAAGAACGACGAGGAATTTTACGAGCCGATCCCAGATTCGAGATGGCTCGCGCCTTTTCCGGATACGGCTTCGGCTCCGGTCTCCGGTGAGACGCGCAAGATAGGTCTCATCACGCGTTTTCCGAACGATCCGAGCCTTATAAATCGCCGTTTCGCCGCATCGGTCATCGTTCGACAGGCATCGAAGGGAATGATTTCGCTTGCTATCGCGCTTAAGGTCAAGATCGAGACGAAATCGTCGATAGAAATACAACAGAACACGCACCGTCTCGCTATTGCTCCGATAAAGGCGGCCCTCGGCCGGAATATTGATTCGCTCAAAATTTTCAACGGTGCAAATTTAGCAGATACCGTTCAGGTATATTGGTGTCGACACCTCGGAAAAAGGGATGAATCGGATGGTGTCGAGTTGCGCAAACGTGCACTGTTGTGGGAAATCCCGGCAAATCGAGTAGTATTAAAACCGGGTCAAATGGAGTGGATATATTATGGAAAAAAAGAAAATTATTCAGGATTACATGGTTATATCGTTTGCATTGGAAAAACTATTTCGCTATATTGTAGATTAGAGTAGTAGATGTAAAGTAGGGAAATACTAGGAAATATGGTGAATATTCGATTCAAGCAGCTATTAATTATCGCAACCCTTACAATTTCTTTGGTGGTTGCATTTCTTGGTGCCGGGGAAAGCATGGGAACAAGCACTTCGTTTAGTGCTTTAGAAACCGATCTTGAAGGCGAAGGCACCGGCAATACGGCTTTTGTCTACAGTCAATTCACGATGTGTCCGCTACGCGTCGATCTTATAGATCCGACCGATACGTCATGGACCGTCGATTATGATATCGCTTGCTGGGGGTGTTATGCCCATACGGACACAGGATTTGCATTTCGAAACATGGGTTGTGTTGGAGCGAACATCAAGCTTGCCGTGGAATCCAATAGTTGGCGCACGAGTGTGGCGCCGCCTATCAATCCAGGGTTCGAAAAATTTCTTATTTGGGCTATTGCTATAAAATCCTGGCATGGCTATTACCAAAACGATGATTTTTGGTTGGATTACGACACGAACCGAACCGCATGTTTGATCGATACCGTTCCCAACTATCAAAAGATAACATCGAACAGGTTTTATAATCGGTCGGCAGATATGACCCCATATCTCGAGCCTCCGATGGATGCAACCGGAATGAATCTCCATCCCAATAACGATTTTATACTTTTGTTGTTGTTGCAAAGCCCGATTTCCATCGACTCTGAGGACTCTTCCGAGACGATAATTCTCCATGTTATTGTGGAGCCGATAGGAGGGTAGTTTTTGGATCGAGAACACTTGAATATACTTATTTGGAAATATATAAAAAAAATACTTGATTAAAAAAACTTGTTACCTTATTTTATCTATAATTCGCGTAGTGATTATAAACGAATGAATAATAAATTTACCCCTGTTACTCATCAAGGAGGTTATAGCGGTATGAAAACCACGAGAAAGTTTTTGGGGATATCCTCAATATTTATATTTCTCTTTGCCTTTGCCGGTTTTGCAGTGGCTCAAGTAGAAATTGTGGATGTTAGAGAGGTTCGCACGGAGGCTCCCGCCGTGCTTGAGCACGGAGATGTTGCTCCACTCGATTCCAGGTCAGATTTACCAATCCTAACGCCACTCGAGGCCGCCCCCGTTATGCGGACGTTTTCCGGTGGCCATGAGCCGGCCCCGGTGATTCCGGGCGAGGCCATGGATATCGATTCGCGGGATATCTATATATACGTTACTCTTCTTGCCCCCGAGGGCCCGGACCCACCCGATACGATCAAGATTATCAGCGAGAACTGTAACACGGATGAAGAGTATATCGAGTTTAAGACAGATCTTGGCCCAACCGGTTATTACGGCGATTTCTTCAACGTCTACCGTGATACTCTTCCTTTGTTCTTTCTTACTCAGTTAGATACGACAGATGACAATAGAAATCTGATCGGTAGAACGGTCATTCGTTTCTTCACGGACGATTTTACGGGTACGGCGGAGTTGCCGGATACTCTCTGGCGGCATTATTGGAATTCGAGCAAGGGCGTTTGCGACACACTCGTGAATCTCTTTTATACCTTTACGACTGTGGACACGGGCGCTTCCGCTCTTGATGGTTTCGCTGAATCCAGATTCCCGAGTCAGTGCGTATGTGAATACGATCAACCGATTTATACACACGCCACGCTCGGAACTCAAAACTGGCTTTCGATCCCGAATTATGACGAGAATTATGAGTTATGTTCGGATCTCGATGGCCTCGGTATTACACAGATTAAGGAATGGAAATCAGCGACTCAGACTTCCAGCCTTATCGGAAGCTATCATCCATTATTTGGATGGACGCTTAATAATCCACTGTTGATAGGGCACGTTTATCTGGTTTCCGGCGACTATTCGGACATGTCCGGCGATTCGACGTTCCAGACATATACACCTGGGACTATTCCCGTATCGGATTCGGTCTATACACTCGCATTCCATCCAATCCTCGGCGGCCGTAATGTGATTATGCTTCCGTTTAGGGCATCTATTGTCGAGAATATCACAGATCGCGCTTCGCTCGAAACATCCATCGAGGATGTTGGTAGTGTGCATAGCGTTTCCATGACCAGAATCGACATATGGAACGGTTCGACTTTCACCTGGAGTATGATTGCAAATGATCATCCAGTATTTGGTTGGTCTGCGAATCCGCACCTAAGACCCGGTAGTGTCTATCGTATAACGATATCGTCATCTTTAGGTTCAACCGTATCGTTTGAATGGCCGATTTCATAAAAACATAAACAACCAATAGAGGAGAAAATAATGAATAAATTAGTTATCATTACCTTAGCATTGTCCTTGCTTTTGGGAGTCGGCTTATCTTTGGCGGACACGCAGGAGCCGTGCGATGCTTGTGGTGGGGCAACACTATATTTAGTCCTAATGAACGACCAGGATTATCACCCAGGCCTTTCACCTTCCAGTGCGACTTATGACTTAAGTTGTTGCCCGGATTGGATGACTCCCGCAGATCATTATACTTTTCCGGACACTCTTCCATTACCTCACACTATCGACTCTCTTGTTGCAATTTCTGAGGGTGATGGATCCGATCCCGATAGTATAGTGGCTACAGACTGGTGGCACAGCGATGTCATCACCGGATCAAGTATTCAAATTCCACCTGCTTCTCCAACCTGTTGCTGCACAAATGGGGTTTATTGGAAAGCAAGGATGTTTGATAATACCTCGTCAACATGGTCGGCATGGAAAGATATCAATTTCCAAAGGATTTTCGCTGTTTTCGGAACAACACTGATAGCCGTGTTGCAATTAGATAATTTTAAGCTACCAGATTACAGCGCTAACATGGAATTCGACTGCGATTTCGATTCGCTTGTCGTTTATGTCTGGGATTGCGAGAATGAGCCGGGCGGCGATGAAACTCAGGGAGAATTCGGCATTCTTAATACCGTATTTACAAATTCGGATATAGTAGCATCCACTATAACGGATACGGTTTGGTTGCAGAGGTATAAAGGCGATATTGGCATCGGCGACAACCAGCCGAAGCTGCCGGCAGATTATTTCATCTCGCAGAACAGTCCGAATCCGTTCAATGCCACGACTGCAATCCAGTATGGTATCCCGGAGGATGCCGAGGTTCATGTCGAGATTACGAACATCCTCGGCCAGAAGGTCGCTACCCTAGTCGATGAGCACCAGACCGCCGGTTACAAGCGTCTTATCTGGAATGGTCGCGACGATATGGGACGCGAACTATCGAGCGGCGTTTATTTCTATTCGATCAAGGCGAACGGCTTCATGGACAAGAAGCGTGCCATCCTGATGAAATAGCGCAGTATCGAATTAAAGCGAAATTTAGGGAGTCCTTTTTGGACTCCCTTTTTTTTATTGAAAATGCGATCTTATTCATACATTATAATATTAAGCTCTACCCAGTTTGTTTTCCCGGTAACTTCTCGATTGTTGGAGTATCGGTAACGCTGGCATAGATTGGCGGAAATAATAATGAGTAAAAGACTTAGTCCGACAGCAATTTTTTTATTACTTATAGGATTCGGCATCGCATTGTCGGATGCACGGGAGCCTTGCGATCCCTGCACCGGCAAAACGATCTGGTTAATTATAATTAACGATACGGATTATCATGCCGACCTTTCGCCTTCGAGCGCTACTGAGGATACGTCTTGCTGCCCGGATTGCCTTACGCCCGAGGAACATTACGCATTTCCTGACACTCTTCCATATCCCAAGACGATCGACTCTCTTCTCGCCATTGCCGATGGTGATGGTTCAAATCCCGATAGCATGACGGCAACGGATTGGTTGCACAGCGATTCCGTTACCGGAACGGAAATTCAGATTCCGCCTTATTATACCACGTGCTGTTGCACCAACGGTGTCTATTGGAAAGCCCGGATGTGGGACGCCGCCACATCGACATGGTCGGCATGGACCGATGTTCATGTTACGGAACAGGGGAATACCTATTTTTTCTCGTATTTGATCGCCTTGATCAATACCGGCGGTTTCAAGGAACCCGATTTATCCGGCGACATGGTTTTCGATTGCGATGTCGATTCGGTTGTCGTTTATGTCTGGGATACCGAGGATGAGATTGGTGGTGATGGCACCCGGGGTGAATTTGGCATCAGCGCCAGAACATGGCCCGATCCAGCAACGATTGGCGGTGCGTTGATGGATACGGTTTGGTTGCAGAGGTATGATCCTTCCGGGTTGGGCATCGATGACAACGAGCATAAATTACCTGTGGATTATTTCATCTCGCAGAACAGTCCGAATCCGTTCAATGCCACGACGGCAATCCAGTATGGCATCCCGGAGGATGCCGAGGTTCATGTCGAGATTACGAACATCCTCGGCCAGAAGGTCGCTACCCTTATCGATGAGCACCAGACCGCCGGTTACAAGCGTCTTATCTGGAATGGCCGCGATGACACGGGACGCGAACTATCGAGCGGCGTTTATTTCTATTCGATCAAGGCGAACAGCTTCATGGACAAGAAGCGCGCCATCCTGATGAAATAGCGCAGTATCGAATTAACGCGAATTTGGGGAGTCTTTCGTGA
>Ga0307991_1003016_pt1 | contig 11129 bp, 7 predicted proteins | sample EllFjometagen131_FD_203146 | JGI IMG/M metagenome (GOLD analysis project Ga0307991, IMG submission 203146) | Marine microbial communities from Ellis Fjord, Antarctic Ocean - #131 | ecosystem: Environmental > Aquatic > Marine > Unclassified | place: Southern Ocean | collected 2014-10-08 | reverse complement strand
CATCCAGGATAATATCCATTACGTTCAACATTTCATCAGAAATTTGGGTTTTGAGAATATCTGATAAAAAAACCGCCATTCTTGGATTCCCACCGGTAAATGCATATAGCGTTTTTAATCTTGCATCTTCAACTATTACGTCCTTTGCAAATTCGGAATTTTCGCTTTCAGATAAAAGATCAAAGATTAAGGTTTTCATGTCATCAAATTCAAGATCTTCCATTCTCCTTATATGGAAGAAGTGATAAAAAGGGTGGCTATGGTCATGGAGGGCGTTGAAAATTGTTGTTGCCGAGCCGATAATTAATAACGCGTCACTTGTCTGAAGAAATGCTCTGAGTTTTTTTTGTTCTATTACAGGGAGCTTTTTGCCCAATAATTGCTGAAGATTTTCTGTTATTAGAACGATGAATTTTCCAGTTTTCTCGTGAATCCATGAGATGAGAGAAAAGAAATTATCTATCCTTTCTGATATGGATACGTTTCGAACTTTTATGATTTTCTGTTTCAGCTCCTTTGATATCTGATTTTTCTCTTCTTCCAATTCTATCAGGATTTCATTGACCGTCCTTTCCAAAAACCTAGACAAGTTTGTAGCCATTCGTATTTCTTCAGGGAATAATACAGGTATCCAAAGTTTATTCAGTTCTGGGGCATCTTTTATTTTAAAATAAAGAAGGGTCATTAAATGGGATTTGCCGATGCCACGAGGACCGACAAGCATCCAGTGTTGCTTTGGCGCTTCACCATCTTTTATTGTAAGCTCTTTCAGAATATTATTTAATATTTCCCAGCGATCACTACCGACTAATGTCTTTTCCAGCCGCCTGTAAGACTTTTTTCGTGGATTATAAGCATACATTACTTCACCCCCGCTTTACAGGCCCACCAGTCTTTTAGAATTGGTGATACGAATTTGAGGTTATTTTTGTTATTGATATCTCTTATTATATAGCCTTCACATATGAGCCTGTTTACTACAGCTTGGAATTTCTCGAAATTACATTTTTCAAATAATAATAAATCATAAAGTTCTGTTTCATAAACAGCCTCATAACATAAATGTTTTAAAATGATTTTAGAACATTCTCTTTCAAGAGGAGAAAGATACTCTTCGAGCCTGGAATGAAAATGATTAAGGTCATGATCTCCGCCCCTCAGCATAGCCTCATAAATTGCCTCCACCTTGCCTGAAGTAAAACTTTTTTCTCTGGTGTCGCGTAAAGCTTTAAATATTATCTGACCATAATAAGGGGAGCCTTCTGTGATTTTCGACATCATAAATTGGATACTGTCGGGATCTATTGCGATATCATATTCTTGGGCTAACGATTCTATAAGGAGCTTGGCTTCTTCGTTTTTGATAGGCGGAACTACGAACGTCTCTAAATCATTGATGCGTTTACTTACTCCGATTTCTTCCAAAGTTTTTCTGAGGTTAATCGAACCACAAAAGATAAATTGATATTTGCATCCATTCTCCTGTATTTGTCGCAAAGATCGAAGCCATGCGGTTAGGCTGTCGGTTACAGTTCTAAAATCTGCAGACTCCATCCCTTTGATTTTAAAATTTTGTAGCATATCTGGAAATTCATCAAATACGATTACAGTCCTTTTATCAAAAGAGTTCAGCCCGGTTATCAGAGGCGTAATTTTCCCCTTCCATTTCAAAAAGTCATATTCTCTTGTTTTTTCTTGTATTTCCAGTCCGACTTCCATTGCATCTATTTTTTTCAAACGTGAAGCCAAAGCATTCCAGCTATCACCCAGAAATTGTTTTATTTCGTCAACTTTTTTTCGAATACGATAGAGTTTCAGTAACTCTTTGAAAAGTTTGTAACAAAATTGATTTACAGTCTCCTCGCCCTCAAGTTCTAAAAAAAGTATATTGAATTCTCTGTTTTTCTCATCTTTAGCGTTTTCCTGGCGAATAAACTCTTTTATTACGCTGGTCTTCCCAAACCTTCGTGGGGATTCAATGACAATGGAACACTTCCTCACTAAATCTCGCATTTCGTTAATAAGGAATAGACGTGATTCCAGATAATTTCTGTTGGTAACTGGAAAGCCGGTTATATTTTCCATTTTTATTCCTCCTGTTTTTTATTTGAGGTAACTGTAAACCACAAAAAAACGCTTTGTCAAGTATCGCGTTGCTTATTTGATAACGTGTTCAATATTATAACGCATCTTATTTTGAAACACTTTTATATTATGTAAAAAGATTGTGGACCGGCATCGGTTTTGGGAGGGCTTTAAAATTAAATACTTGTATGTTTAATCTCAAAGAATATTAACTTGTTAAATAGGTGGTGCGTAAAACGCACCCTACAGGGGAATTGTCAAGGTCAGTCAGCGACGGTGAGTTCGTCTTCATTCCTATGGATTGTATTGATCTGGCATGTGTCATTTTTTGGATAAAAATCCGGTTTAAGATGCAGGCTTTTTCTTCAGCCTTCTACCTTCAACCTAAGCCCCTCATCCATCATTTCCACTCCGCCTCTTCATTAAAAAAAAGATTCACAGCCGCCTCATACTGTTCCGGTGTACGGGCTTTTTTGATTTTTTTTAAGGTTTTTTTGTTTTCCTTAAATGCCAGTGTAAAACTCATCATCAGTCCTTTCATACGGTCAATGGTATGGGACGGTCCGAACAAAACCCGGCGGTACTGATCATAGAGGTCATCATGAAAGGCTTTTATTTTTTCAACTTTGTGTTCAGGGTGAGTGGCATCTTTTCCGGTTTTAATGATCATGGGCAGATACGGATCCACCATGGCCCACCGCCCGATCATCCATCGGCTGATGGTGGGGAATCGTTCGGATAATCGTTTGAAATCATCAAAGGTCCGGATGTCACCGTTATACACCACCGGATGGTTGCACATGGATAAAGCCGTCTCAAATGCGTCTACGTCCGGTATTCCTTCATACATTTGTTTTCCGGTTCTTGCGTGGATAATGATTTCATCAATGGGATATTCATTAAAAACCGGAATCAATTTAAAGAGTTCATCCTTGTGTTCTCGTCCCAGGCGGGTTTTTATGGTTAGTTTTCCTTGAAGTTTCGGGATGGCTTCGTCTAAAAATTGCCTGATTTTATCCGTGTGCGGCAGCAGACCAGACCCGCGCTGTTTTCTGGCCACCTGGGGATAGGGGCAGCCGAGATTCCAGTTGATGGTATCATAGCCCATATCTGTCAGAACGTTTGCCAGACGGAAAAAACCTTCGGCAGACTTGCTTAAAATCTGCGGGATGACCGGCATACCGGTGTTGTTTTCCGGCAGCAGAACCCGGACATATTTTGGAGTGATTTTGTTGGTGCCGATGCAGTTGATAAACGGGGCCACTGCCAGATCATACCCGTCAAAATGGGCGGCAAATGTGTTTCGATATATGTGATCTGTCCCGCCCCGGATGGGTCCCATATAGAGAACGGGCTGGCTTTGGTTTGATAATGATTGGGTCATTTTCTTATTATGTTGAACATTCAAAAGTCGACTCATATCGATGGCAATGAAAAAAGCTCCACCAATCTTATGAAATTGGCAAGGCGTGCAAAGCCCGAGGAGCGAGGCGTACGAATGCACGTCTATTGACGAAAGCTGAAGTGCAACCCAAAGCTAAAATAGAAAATTGGACTTTTTGCGAAGCCATCATGCGACTTCGCGGGTTTTGAGAAAGGTCACTTCCGGCCACTGCTCAATGCAAAAATTGAGCTGCCATTCACTGGTGGTCAGAAAAGACAGGCAGCCTTCCGCATCATGTGCCAGATTGTTTTTATATTTTCTTTCAAATTCACCCATTTTTTTCCGGTCATCGCAGGTAACCCATCGGGCCACATTAAAATCCACATGTTCATAAACGGCATCCACCCCATATTCTGCCTTCAGGCGGGCCATGGTCACGTCAAACTGCAGAATACCAACAGCACCCAGAATATAATAATTTCCTGAAATCGGTTTGAAAAACTGGACCGCTCCTTCTTCGGATAGTTGAATCAATCCTTTCTGGAGTTGTTTGGCTTTTAGCGGGTTTTTTAATATCACGCGCTGGAAATGCTCCGGTGCGAAATTGGGGATTCCGGAAAATTTCAATGGCTCTTTTTCGGAAAATGTGTCCCCGATTTTAATAGTGCCATGGTTATGGATACCGATAATGTCCCCGGGAAAGGCTTCTTCCACATTTTCACGGTCCTGGGCCATGAATATGGTGGCATTGGCAAAAGTGACCTCTTTTCCGATCCGGTGGTGGAGCACCTTCATTCCCCGGCTGAATTTTCCGGAGCAAATCCGGACAAACGCGATCCGGTCCCGGTGGGCCGGGTCCATGTTGGCCTGGATTTTAAAGGCAAAGCCTGAAAAAGGACGTTCATATGGCGAAACATCCCGGGATACAGCTGCCCGTGGTGATGGGTGGGGGGCCATTTCCACAAACGCATCCAGCATTTCCCGGACACCGAAATTATTAATGGCGCTCCCGAAAAACACCGGCGTCTGGCCGCCATTTAAGAAATGTTCCAGTTCAAACGGGTTGGCCGCCCCTTCAAGCAGTTCAATATCATCCCGTAATTCATCTGCCTGGCTTCCCAGCAACCCATCCAGTGTCGGGTCGGACAGATCATTAATGATAACACCGGCCTGGCCGAGTTTTTCCTGGCCGGGTTCAAATATGTGCAGTTGTTTTTGAAAAAGATTGTAAACCCCTTTAAATCGTTTGCCCATGCCGATTGGCCAGGACATGGGGGTGCATTCAATCTGGAGTTTGTCTTCGATATCATCCAAAATTTCAAGGGGGGTTAAGCCTTCCCGGTCCAGTTTGTTGATAAATGTGATAATCGGGGTGTTGCGCATCCGGCAGACTTCCATGAGTTTTTCTGTCTGCGGTTCCACGCCTTTGGCGTTGTCAATGACCATCAGGGCACTGTCAACCGCTGTGAGCACCCGGTAGGTATCTTCGGAAAAATCCTGATGCCCGGGCGTGTCCAGCAGGTTGATTTCAAAGTCACGATAATTGAATTTCATGACCGATGAAGTCACGGAAATCCCGCGTTCTTTTTCAATAGACATCCAGTCGCTGGTGGCATGTCGAGCGGCTTTTCTTGCCTTAACAGACCCGGCTTGCTGGATGGCCCCGCCGAAAAGCAGAATCTTTTCAGTTAAAGTGGTTTTTCCGGCATCCGGATGGCTGATAATGCCGAAAGTGCGCCGGCGGTTAACTTCTTTTTCGTAATAACGGTCCATAATGTATATGTATATAACTCCTGTATAGTTAGTGGCCGAACGAAAACCACTAATTTTCCCAATTTCTGCGTTGGGCTCAAATTTTAATCCTCAAAATACTTCATGTATTCCTCCGGTTAAACCAGTCTTAAAATTTGGTCGCCCGCCTTGAACTTGGAAAAATTTTCAGGTTTTCGTTCAAGCACTAGTTAAATTCATCAATACGTGATGCCTGAAATTATCTTGTATGTATTGCGCCCAAATTGATTAAACGCAGCATGTTTTAAACTGTCTTGAATAATGAGATAAAGTATAGGGAATTCAGGACGATCGAAGAAGACATTGTTTCAGGAATCGCACCGTATCAATATATAACGGGTTTGTAAAGTAGATAGTTGTGGCAATGTATGCATCATTCATGATATAGCATTGTGCATATAAAACACATCCTTCTATAATCAAAGGAAATGGAAAAGCATATGATACAGAAGTTTTTAGACGCTTTCTCCCTGATCGGCGTATTGAATGCGGTTTTGATCCTTGTGATCATTTTTATTCTTGATCGTATCGTTCTCGGGCCGAATCGAGAAAAAACAGGGGCGGATGTTCACCCATTGTTTGGAAAATATACAATTAATATGCCGAATTTTATGTGTTATCTTCGGTTTCCCTTAGGGGGCTGGATTTTTTGTGTTTTCTATTTCAACATGCTGCATAATGTTTTTGCCGCTTTTTCGTTTCACTTATGTTTTGCACTGGTCTGCCTGTTGGATTCCTTAGATGGTCGGTTTGCCAGAAAATGGGATGCCATCACCGAAGACGGTAAATCCCTTGATCCGGCGGCGGATAAGTGGGTGACCTTTTGTCTTGCAGTAACCGCTTATATGTTCGGGGAGTTCCGGTGGTGGGCACTTGGAATTGTGTTTGCAAGAGAAATCATCAGTATGCTTCAGCGCATGCGATTACGCCGCAAGGGTGAGGATGCCAGTGCCCGGTGGCTCGGAAAAATAAAAACCGGGGTCCAGTTTACGACGCTGTATATTATTTTGTTAAGGTCTGGTGTGTTACCGGAAACCGTCCTGATTGAGCCAATGGCCAAATCGTTGTTTGCAGCAAATTTTATTTTATGGGGAATCATCCTGTTGTCATTTTCCACCATTATTTCCGTCTTTCCATATTTCAAGTCATTTTCCTATGTGAATGACTACACCAAATCCCAGTTTAAGGAATCTGACCGTGCCTGGTACATTGTTATGATTCCAAACCTGTTTACCATCGGTAACTATCTGTGCGGGGTGACCGCCGTTTTTTTTGCCATGCCGGAAATTGAAGTGCACTACCGGCCGTTTATCTGTTTGTTCTGGGTCCTGGCTGCGGGGATGTGCGATGCTTTTGATGGCCCTCTGGCCCGGAAACTGAATTCTCATTCGGATTTTGGGGCCTGCCTGGATTCCTCCACTGATTTATCCACATTCGGGCTGGCCACGGCAGTGATAATTTTTTTGAGATTTTCAGCAATCAAAGGTGGAAGTTCGTATCTGGGTATTGCTATTGCCCTTTTTTATTTTATTTATGTTCATCTGCGCCTGGCAAGATTCACCGTCCGTCTGCAGGCAAATGAAGATAAAAGCAAAAAACAGGATTTTGAAGGCATGCCGTCGCCGGCTGGTGCATGCGCGGCTCTGATGGCATTTACTTTTTTTGATAGTATTTTTCTTCTCAGTATCTCTGTTATTGTCATTTCCCTTTTAATGTACAGCAAACTGGATTTTATCAGCCACTCAAATGCCTTTTATGACCCATTCTATAAGTTTTTGATTATCCCCGTTGCGTTGGCGGGTTTTTTAATGTTTTTTGTTTTGATTTTTCAGCAGCCGTTTGTCAACTCGCATTTTGCCCGGGAGTTGTCTGTTTATTTCCACATCTGCTCATGGCTGGTGGTGGTGCCGGTATTTATCTATATTCTGGATGGATTTCGAAGAACGTATTTTAACTCTTGACTAATAAAATATCTATCAATACAATCAGTTATCTGTAACTATAAAAAATGATTGGAAAAGCTGTATGCTGTATCGGCGAATACTGACCATTCCTGCTTTTATTTTAAACCAAAGGACATAAGAGAGAAAAAAATGACCGAAAATATTTACCGGGTAGTACTTACCGGAGAACTGGCTGACGGGAAATCAGAAAGTGACGTAACGCAGCGCATGGCAGCTTTGTTTAAAACGTCGGTCGATAAAATCGGTATGCTGTTAAAAAAACAGGGCGCGGTGATTAAAAAAGATATTAATCTTGAAACCGCAAAGAAATATGTCCGGGCTATTTCGTCAACCGGGGCTGTTTGCAAGATCGATCCGCCCATTGGTCCGCCGGAAAAAGAAGTCGCTTCCGCCCCAGCCCCTTCTGTTGCTGCCCCAGCCCCTGCCGGGGAACTCGCTCCGTCTGCTGATGTGGTTGCGCCCGAAGAAGATAACGGGCGTGCCGAACCCCGGGTGGTCGTTATTATGCTTTTGAAAAAGCCGGAAGAACGGTTTGAACCGGTGGCTGTGGAAAAAGTGTCCGGTGGATCAGAGGGAATCAATTTTAACACAGCAGACGTTTCTGATACCTCCTATGATAATATCATCGCTTTGGCAGCATTTAATGAAAGTGGTGACACAGAAGAAGTGACAAAGCTTTATATTTTTGTCAGTTCAATCGAGCGTCCTTTTGTCTGTGATCTTGATAATATTGTTTTTGACGATTTTCCCATCAAGGTGTTTCCCAAAAGCATCGCTTCATTTCGTGGCTTTCTTCACTTTTTATGTAAAAAGAATCTTTCCATTATTTTAGAAGAAACCACACTGGATTTCCTGTCCGGAAGCCAGCCCCAGAAGCTGAATTCGCAGAAAGCCATGAAATTGGCAACCGGTATGGGCCAGTTGATAGAGTCCGGGGATATTGATGCCCAGACGTGATGGGACTTGAAATAAAATAATTTTTTGGCATCGCATTGCAATTTTTTTTTACTCCAAGTATAAAATTTATGTTTCCTTTCTTAAGGTTTAGTGTGCGCTTGATCACTGCAAAGTGAAGCGATGATTAAATAATCACCCGTCAATTTTTTTTATAGGCATACCCTGACTTTTAGCCCAGTGCATTTTTTATTCAGGCTTATTTCCAAAGTTTAAAACAAAGGGTCCGACAGAAGATGACTGCCAAAAAGCTTCCATTTACTCCAGACCAAATCGAACGCATATCTGAACAGTTCCCGACGCCATTTTACATATATGATGAAAAAGGCATCCGTGAAAATGCTCGAAACCTCATTAAACAATTCTCCTGGAACAAGGGGTTCAGGGAATATTTTGCTGTAAAAGCAACTCCCAACCCGTTTATACTCAAAATTCTCAAGGAAGAAGGTTTTGGGACTGACTGCAGTTCTCTTCCGGAGCTGATTCTTTCAGAAAAGGTGGGAATTGTTGGTGAAGAAGTCATGTTTACTTCAAACGATACCCCGGCGCATGAATTCAAAAAAGCTATGGAAATGCGTGCTACGATAAATTTGGATGATATCAGCCATATTCCTTTTCTTGAAAAGCACTGTGGGATTCCTGATTTGATATCAGTAAGATATAATCCGGGAAATCTCAGGCAAGGAAGCTTTATAATGGGTAACCCGGAAGAAGCTAAGTTCGGATTTACGCGTGAACAGGTATTCGACGGGCTCAGTTTGCTTCAAAACAAAAGAGCCAAGCGATTTGGGTTACATACTTTCATTGCTTCGAATGAGCTTAATTCTCAATATTTTATTGATACGGCGCAAATGATGTTTGAACTGGTTTTGGAAATCAGATCGCGTTTAGGTATAAAGGTTGAGTTTGTGAACATCAGCGGTGGTATCGGCATTCCTTACAAACCTGAGGAGGCGGCAGTAAGCCTGGATGATGTCAGTAGCGGCATAAGAAGCGCTTATGATGAAATAATCAAGGCAAATGGTTTAGACCCGGTAGGCCTTTTTATGGAATGCGGAAGAATGATAACAGGGCCATATGCTTATCTTGTTTCACGAGTATTGCACATTAAAGATACATACAAGAAATTTATAGGTCTTGATGCATGTATGGCAAATTTAATGCGCCCTGCGGTCTATGAGGCTTATCATCATATTTCAGTACTAAACAAAGAAGACAAGCCCCATGATCATGTCTACGATGTAACAGGCTCTCTCTGCGAGAACCGGGACAAGTTTGCGGTCGACAGAAAGTTACCGCATATTAATATCGACGATTTATTGGTCATGCACGATACTGGCGCCCATGGCCATGCAATGGGTTTCAATTATAATGGCAAGCTCAGATCTGCAGAGTTATTATTACGCGAAAATGGAGAAATTGTTGAAATACGCAAAGCGGAAACAGTGGACGATTATTTTGCCACGCTTGATTTCAATAAACTCAAAGGTTTTCAAGCTTGAGCAGCTTCTGACAAAATAATCAACAGACAACTAAATGTGCAAATACGCCATGCCGGACTTAGTCCGGTATTACTGTATACTTGGATGCCTGTTTTCTCCAGGATAACAATGCTGGTTATAAAAGCCAAACGTAGACTTGACCCTTTTTGGCTATGGCCCGCGTTGGGGTCGAAACAAAAAGCATCTTCACCGAATGAAAAAAAAATTCATTTTTATTCTAACCGTATTTTTTTTACCCGGCCGACAATACCATTTTCCAGTCTTACTTTAATGCCATGGGGGTGGGAAGGTGATTTTGTAAGAACGTTTTTGATAATGCCGTCTGTCAGTTTGCCCGAGCGCTGGTCCTGTTTTTGAACGACCTGCACATGAGTGCCTATGGTGATATCCGCTCTTTTTGTTCCATCCATTATTATATCCTGTAACAAAATTAAATCGTTAAATTATTTGATTTTACCGGTTACCAGCGTGATTCTCAGTCCCCCGTGAAAAAACTCATGAGTTTTCGCTTTAAACGGGAAGTTTTTAACAAGATGTTTGTCCGGAACAAGAATTGCCGCTTTCCAGCCCTTGAAATCTTTTTTCAGTTTTTTGCCAATATCAGCAAACATATCATCAATACTGCTTTTGTTCCCCAGTCGTCGACCGTAAGGGGGGTTTAAGGCGATCAGTCCCGGATGCATATTCTTTTCCATTCCATGAATATTTTCGGGGTGCAGATCAAAAAAATCTGATGAGAATGCGTTTATTGTATCTGAAAAATTGTTTTTTTGGATAATTTTCTCTAATTTCAGGCTGTCTTCCGGATTAATATCTGATGCGAAAATCATCGGTTCAGAAATTTGAGTCATTTGTTTTGCTGCTTCCCGCCGGATATGTTTCCAGCGGGATGGTTTGAAAGCCGGCCAGTCCATAAATGCAAAATCCCGATACCATCCGGCCGGAATATTGTTGGTGATCATGGCGGCTTCTAAAGAAAATGTCCCTGTGCCGCACATGGGGTCGATCAAAGGCTCGACCGGCTGGTACCCGGCAAGGCAAAGAATCGCAGCGGCAATGGTTTCTCGAACCGGCGCTTGTCCGCCCTGGGCTTTTAATCCCCTTTTGTGGAGCAGTTCGCCGGTGCTGTCGATGGACACGGTAAACTGATCATTTTCCGCACGGATAAAGATTTGTTGAGGTCGCCCGGCAGACGGCGTGTGATTTGTTTCAGTCATATCTGCCAACGGTTTCAAGCGATTTTTCAGGCTGTTTTTAAACCGTTGTGCAATGGCATCCGTATGAATTAGCCGGGAATGTCTTGACGTAACGTTTGGTTCGATCACCGCATTTTTGTGAAGATAAAGTTCCCAGGGAAAACCGGTCAGTTTTTTTTCAAGCTGACGGAAATTGGATGCAGTAAAGGTGGCCAGCCGCATGAGTATCCGGTTGGCTGTTCTCAGTTTGAGA
>Ga0307991_1003015_pt1 | contig 11130 bp, 10 predicted proteins | sample EllFjometagen131_FD_203146 | JGI IMG/M metagenome (GOLD analysis project Ga0307991, IMG submission 203146) | Marine microbial communities from Ellis Fjord, Antarctic Ocean - #131 | ecosystem: Environmental > Aquatic > Marine > Unclassified | place: Southern Ocean | collected 2014-10-08 | reverse complement strand
CTCCATGAGGATCAATGAAACAAACTCCCTCACCATTGGCGATGTCTTGCATTGCTAATCCTTCAGCAAACCATGATTTTCCAGTACCAGTCATACCGACGATATACATATGACGCCGACGATCCTCTCTCTTAATTCTGATCTCTTTTTTCTCTCCTCTGTAAACATTATAGCCCATAAACAATCCTTGAGTTGGAGTATTAATTGGCGCGGGAGCTTTTTTAGCCATTAGCCATCTAATATTAGGGGTTTCTGTAGTAGATAAAGGAAAATGATAAACGCCAGTCATCTCTTCTGAGTTTAAAATAAAAGATTTTTTTTCATCCAAAAAACGATAAATAAAATTTTCTACCGTTGATTCATCTCCTTTGACTGTTTTGAAACCATTTCCATATTGATAATCAGTATATTGTGAAAAAGCGTTAGTGATATTATTAAGATAAGTTTGCGCTCTACTTTCATTCTGTGCAGAAACAACAATTCTAATATTTACCTCAAATCCAGCTTTACTTGCCTTTTCCTCTAAAGATTTTATAATCTCCTGTTCCATTGGAGATAGTTGATGTTCTTTCTTATGTTTAGCTCCTGAAGTGTCGTCCTGCTTCTTGGGTGTAAATGCCTGAAATAAAGTATTAAAAAACTTAAAAATCAAACTTGTGTTGGTTGTTTTTAAAGCCTCAGAAAATTTCTTGCCTTGTTGCATTTCGGAAGCTACCTTAATCCCCCTTTTCCTCCAACCTGGAGTAGCAGAGCGAGTGACTATTTGAATAACAGCAGCATCTTCTTCGGCGATCTTACTTAAAGAATTAGTAATGGCATTCAAAAAATCAGTTTCTAATTTTGAATAAGTTCTAATTGGTAACATAGAATTATTCTTAAAAACTAAAGAAGCACTAACAGTCTTACCTTTAGACAAAAATATATTATAGTCATCTACTACATCAATTTGTGCTGAAGGATACTGAGCTTGAAGTTGTTGTTCAAAAAAATCTTGTAAATATCTAGGAACTACTGCATAAAAAGAAATTATCCCCTCTTTATCAGAAACAATTTCAAAGGAAAAAGTATCCGAACGACCAAAAATCCGAGATTTTAAGCCACTTTGAGCCTTGAGACCCCCAATATTACCCCAAAATGTCTCTGCTGAGCCCAGTATTTCTTTAATTGACTTTTTACCATCCCCTTCACTTCCTGAATCCTTGGGTACACTGATTAATAGGATTACTTTATCAAAAGCAAATTTAAATTTAAAAATCTTAGAAAAATAATTTCTAAGAATAAAAAATGCCAAGAAGGCAAATAACAAAAATAATAATGGAAATAAAACAATGGGTTGACTTAAATAATAAAATAAATCAAAAGTGTCCATATCATATTATATTAATTGTTGATTGATTGACTAATTACTTAATATTTTTATCTTTTATTTCTTTCGCTAAATTCAGGATTTTTCCTGTTTTTATCTTGCATTCTTGTTCCAAAAAGAATTTATTGACTCCCGGCACCATTAAAAACCAATTTTTAATTAAATCTAAGATTTTAGAAACAATGATTTTTGTTTGAGTAATAATACTCTTTATCTCTTTTGCGGTTTCTTCTCCTTTCTTCTTAAAATCTTCTTGTAAACTATCTGGCAAATTCTTATAAATTTCTTCCATATCTTCCGAAAGAATCGTTTCAATATCTCTAAAAATTTTATCTTCTTTAATTTGTGAATCTGGCACTAAAGAAGGAGTTGTGATATTTAACGGAGCTGGAGTTGATCCTACTTTTTCTGTGCTAATTTGACTGCTTTCTGATTTTTCTTCTTCAAATTCTGGTTCCTTTTCGGTTTGAGGTTGAATTTGTGCTGTTTCATCTAATGGTTTTTCTATATTAAACAACTTTTCTTCGTTGTTTTGAGATGATTTAAGCATATATTCCTAGTTAATTTATATTAAGCAATTGATTATATTATTATATATATAATCATACTAAATGTAAATAGGAATATATGCTTGTTTAAATTATCAATTTGATGTAACAATTTCTCTATTCCTTCGTCTTAGTAGGCATGACAAAACTAAAATATATTTTGTGCCCCCGATGTGCAATTTAGCTAGGGGGCTTTTTTCTTTTTAAAATAAAAAACGGGGAGACCTTTCGATCTCCCATAATAATATTAATTCTCCACATTATATATGAAGGATTAATCTCCCGTAAGTTCCATTATTATCTTTAATGGTTCCTGCGAAGCCTTCAACTACTTTTTCTTCGAAACTACCCTTGAAATAAAAATAGTCTCCTGGAACTTCAACGGGTTTAATTTCACTTACATGAACTTGAACCTCTCTCCGTTCTTCAAGTTGATTTATTCCATCGAAATCAACTAAAGTATTGTTTTGTACTGCAACCTTCATTCTTTCTAATGAAAATTTCGTTTTGATAGATATTATCTCTATCATAATTCCTCCTTTCAATTTTTGTTTGATAAAAAAAACAAAACGTCTTTTTTCAAACATTTTCATCCTAACAAATATTTATGAATTGGTCAAGTTGACCTACATTATCTATTTTATTTCCCCGATATGCAATTAGCTAGGGAGATTTTCCTTTTGAAATAAAAAAAACAAGGAGACCTTTCGATCTCCCTTTATACTTCCCCCATCTTTAAATATGAAGAATTAGCTGGCCATAATGACCAAAAGAATCTTTCATTATCCCGGCGGTTCCTTCTGCCAAGATGTTAGATTGCTCTTTTTGACCCTTGAGAAAGAAATATTCTTTTTTTGTCTCGAGGTCGTGGAAACTTTTTATAATTATCTTAACTTCCACATTCTTTTTTAGTTGATTTACCCCATCAAAACGAATGGGGGTTTGGTTCTTCATGCTGATCTCTATCTCTTTGAAAGAGATTGGTCTCATGACAGATATTATTTCTATCATCATTGCCTCCTTTCGGGTTTTGCCTGAAAAAAAAACAAAACGTCTTTTCTCAAGCATTTTTATCCTAGCAAATATTTATGAATTAGTCAAATTGACCTATATTATATGTTTTGGTAGCCCTATGGAGAATCGAACTCCAGTTTCTTGGATGAGAACCAAGTGTCCTAACCACTAGACGATAGGGCCGAGATATTTTGAATATAGCATAAATTTTTAGTTCTGACAAACCTTTACAATATTTTAAAAATGATGTAAAATAAATACAAAGGAGATCAATTTGGGTTTATCTCAACGGAGAAAGGAGGTAATTATGTTTTTGCAGATATTTATTTTAGGAGGAGTAGGCATAATTGTTCTTGCAGTTTTGATATTTAACAATTATTTTCTGTATAATCCGCTCTACGAAAAAAAGAGGAGGAACAAGAATGTACGCAAACATGAGAAAGAACATTTCAAGCTCTCTCATTAAATTTTTTAAAATCTCCAAGGGAGAAGTTATGAACCCGACTTCTCTCTCTTTTTTTATACAATTTACTTGATTTTGATTGGAAAATAGGATAAAATAACATTATAGAAGAACCCTGCTCGCTATGCTCACAGAACCTTGTAATTAAATAAAAAACATCGTATATAAAGTAAGGTAATTTAATTATAAGAACCCTGCTCGCTATGCTTACAGAACCTTGTAATTAAATAAAAAACATCGTATATAAAGTAAGGTAATTTAATTATGGATATTAATAAAGTTGACCCACAAATTACTAAACTAATTTCTCAAGAAAAAAAAAGACAAGAAAAAGGTTTGATTCTAATTCCTTCTGAGAATTTTGTTTCTCCTGCTGTACTTCAAGCATTGGGATCAATTTGTACCAACAAATATGCCGAAGGATATCCAAATAAAAGATATTATAGTGGTAATGAATATATTGATCAAATAGAAATAATAGCTCAAGAAAGAGCGAAAAAGATATTTAATGCCGAGCATGCTAATGTCCAGCCATATTCTGGTTCTCCAGCAAATTTGGCTGTTTATTTAGCTCTGACTAAACCAGGAGACACAATTATGGGTATGAGCTTATCTCAAGGTGGACATTTAACTCATGGGCATAAAGTAAATATTTCCGGTAAACTTTTTAACTTCGTCCAATATGGCGTTGATAAAAAAACTAACTTGATAGATTACAATGAAATAGAAAGATTAGCAAAAAAATATCGTCCCAAAATTATTGTCTCCGGAGCTGCTGCTTATTCTAGAATCATTAAATTTAAAAAAATTCATCAAATTGCGCATAAAATAGGAGCAATTAGTATGGCTGACATATCTCATATCGCTGGTTTGATTGTCGCCAAATGTCATCCCAGTCCCCTGCCTTTTACCGATGTAGTAACTACCACCACTCATAAAACTTTGAGAGGCCCACGTGGCGCAATCATTATGTGCAAAAAAGAGTATGCCTCAGCCATTGATAAAATGATTTTTCCAGGATTACAAGGCGGTCCTCATGAGAATAATATTGCTGGTATAGCTGTAGCTCTCAAAGAGGCCTCTACTAAAAGTTTTCAAAAATACGGTGAACAAATTATTAAAAATTCTAAAGCATTGTCCCAATCTCTAAAAGAAGGTGGACTAAAACTTATTTCTAAAGGAACAGATAATCATCTTATTTTGATTGATCTGACTAAGAATAAGATCACTGGTAGCCAAGCGGAAAAAGTTTTAGAAGAAATGAAAATTTATGTTAATAAGAATACAATTCCTAATGATACTCGCAGTCCTTTTAACCCTTCGGGAATCAGACTGGGAACTCCAGCCCTAACTACTCGTGGTTTCAAAGAAAAAGAGATGAAGATAATCGGAGAACTAATAGCTCAAGTAATCAATAATATCAATAATCCTAAAATACTAAAACAAGCTAAACAAAAAGTAAAAGAATTAATACTTTCTCATGATATTAAACGGCAAAAAAATAGCCGAACAAATTAGAAAACGATTAAAGGATAATATTGAAAAATATAAATTAATTCCTGGCTTAGCGATAATTTTAATTGGGAAAAATCCCAGTTCAGCTGTTTATGTTAAACTAAAACAAAAAGTCAGCAAAAATATAGGGATTAAGTGTCAAACATTTCTTTTTACCTCAAAATGCAAACAAAAAGATATTCTATCTTTAATAAAAAAACTAAACAATAATCCTAAAATACATGGCATTATAATTCAAATGCCAGTGCCTAAACGACTTAACCCCAATCTATTAGTAAATTCTATCTTGCCCAGCAAAGATGTTGATGGTTTTCAAGAAGAATCAAAATTTAAATCCCCCACTCATCAAGCAATTATCAAATTGATAAAAGCAAGTAAGCAAAATCTAAAAAATAAAAAAGCTTTAATTTTAAGCAAAAACCCTATTTTCTCCAATCCCCTTAAAAATCTTTTAGAGAAAAAATTAATGCTCAATTGTTGGGGATCATATCCTTTTAATAATATTTTCAAAGCAGATGTTATAATTAGCGCTTTGGGGGAACCGAATATTATCAAACCTAGGATGATTAAAAAGAATGCTATTGTAATTGATGTTGGTTATAGTAGAATTAAAGACAAGGTTTGGGGTGATGTAGATCATAAGGTTAAAGAAAAAAATATATTTCTCTCTCCTGTGCCTGGCGGGGTTGGGCCCTTAACAGTCGCCTATCTCTTAAAAAATGTTTATTTATCAGCTCATAATAAAAAATAATTAATTCATTAAATTATCTGTTTTATGTCAAAAATCTTAAGCATTATTCAAATCGTCGTATCATTACTATTAGTTGCTTCTATTCTATTCCAATCACGAGAAGGAGGATTGTCTAGTTTGTTTGGAGGAGGCGGCGAGGTTTATCGCACCAAAAGAGGCTTAGAAAGAGGAATTTTTATCGCTACTATTGTTTTAGCTGTTGGATTCATTGGGTTAGGAGTTGTTCGTTTTTTGTTGGCTAAGTAAAAAAGCATGACTTTTGAAAAAAGAATTTTCAAATCATCTTCTCAAAAAATAAAAAACCTGCCTTCCTTTAAGCAGTTAAAATACTTAAAACGCCTTTTAGACAAAAAAGAAAGAAAAATAATTTTCTGCTTGTTTTGGATAGGTTTGGTTTCTTTGTTTGGATTGCTTTTCTCTATTTACTTTAGAAATTCAGAAATCAAGCCATCTTATGGAGGAATATATATTGAAGGTTTAATCGGTCAACCAAAATTCATTAATCCTGTTTTGGCTAATAATGATATTGATTTAACTATCAGTAGTCTAATTTTCTCTGGTTTATTCAAATATGATGAAAATAATGAATTACAAGCTGATTTAGCTGAAACTTTGCCTTCTGAAATGACAGAAGATAATAAAACTATCTGTTTAAAGCCTAATATTCTCTGGCATGATAAAGAAAAATTGACTACAACTGACATAATTTTCACTCTTGAATTAATTCAAGAAATGAAATCCAAATCGCCATTTTTTGAAAAATTAAAAAATGTTCAATTTTCAATCATTGATGAAAATTGCTTTAGTTTTGAAAATGCTAAATTATCAGATCTATCCTTTGAAATTTTACCCAAACATATTTGGCAAACATTAGAATCTTCAAAAATAAATCAATCTTTATATAATTTAAAACCAATAGGTAGTGGACCATTCCAATTCGTCTCTCTAAAAAACGGAGAAGAAGATGGAATTAAGAACTACAAACTAAAACAAAACAAAAACTACTATAATCATCTTCCGTACATAGAACAAATAATTTTTAAATTTTATCAAAATTTTGATCAAGCTACTCAAGCTTTAGAAAAAAAAGAAATAAATGGACTGGGTAATATTCCTCAAAACCTTAAAGAAGAAATTCTTGAATCAGAAAAGATAAAATATTATCCCTTAAATTTACCACACTATACTGCTACTTTTTTTAACCTAGATGATCCTTTATTAAAAGATAAAAATATCCGACAAGCATTAGCCTTACTCACCCCTAAAGAAGAAATTTTGAAGGCTGTATTAGGCGAAGATGGTCTTCTTATGGATGGTCCCCTTTTGCCAACCTCTAGTCTAGTAAATCCTAATATTAAGAAATATGAGTATAATCCTCAATCAGCCAAAGAAATCTTAAAAAATGCTGGATGGGAGAAGAAAGAAGATGGTTTCTTGAAAAAGAATGGAGATATTCTAGAGTTAAGTTTAACCACCATTGAAAAAACTGATTTTAATAAGATTGCGACATTGTTGCAACAATCCTGGCAAGAAGCAGGTATTAAAATAAAATTAATATCCATTCCAGCAGAACAAATACAAGAAGTCATTAAAACTCATAATTTCACAATTTTCTTATATGGAATATTAGATAAAACTGATTTTAATCCATACTTCTTTTGGCACTCTTCTCAAAAAATATTTCCTGGTTTAAATTTAACTGGATTTAATAATCGTCGCGTAGACGAATTATTAGAAAAAGCTTATTATTTAAAAGATAACGAAACAAAAAAGAAATATTACGACGAGTTTCAAGAAATTATAGCTGCCAACATTCCTGCTATATTTTTATATAACACAACCTATAGTTATTTTATAAATGAAAAAATAAAAGGAATAAGCATTTCTCAAATTGATCATCCTAAAGATAGATTTCGTGGTATTGAAAACTGGTACATTAAGACTAAAAGAAAAACAAAAGAAGGGTGAGTGGCGGAATTGGTAGACGCGTCAGCTTCAGAAGCTGGTGACCGCAAGGTCGTGGAGGTTCAAGTCCTCTCTCGCCCATATATTATATTAAAATATTAAAAAAATAATATGAAATTATTTAGCGGCATTCAACCCACAGGAACACTTCATATCGGTAACTATTTTGGAGCTATTAAAAATTGGGTTGAATTGCAAAAAAAATATGATAGCCTTTTCTGCGTTGTTGATTATCATTCTTTAACTGGATCAGTTAACCCCGAAGAATTGTCAAAACAAACTTTGGATTTAGCTATGGATTTAATCGCTTGTGGCATCGATCCTATTAAATCAATTCTTTTTATTCAATCATCTGTTCCTGAACATACAGAATTAACTTGGATATTAAGTTGTTTTACTCCTTTTGCTGAATTACAACGCATGACTCAGTTCAAAGAAAAATCTCAAAAAAATATTAAAAATATTAATGCTGGCTTGCTATATTACCCAATCTTAATGGCAGCTGATATTTTACTCTATAAGGCAGAGGTTGTTCCTGTTGGACATGATCAATTGCAACATCTTGAGATAGCTCGTACAATAGCGCGTAAATTCAATAAAAAAATAGGCAAAACCTTTCCTGAGCCAAAAGGCCTTTTAACACCTAGTCCCAGAATAATGAGCCTAACAAATCCTCAAGAAAAAATGAGCAAAAGTGGCGGTATGAATAGTTATATCGCTATATCCGATTCTTTAAAAACTATTGAAAAAAAATTAGCTAGCGCTATGACTGATCCAGCTAGAAAAAGATTAACTGACAAAGGAACGCCAGCCAAATGCAATATTTATGAATTACATCAACTCGTTTCAAGTCCTTCTGACATAAAACATATAAAACAAGGATGTAATCAAGCTGAAATTGGATGCTTAGAGTGCAAGAAGCTCTTAGCTAAGAATATATTTAACGAGTTAAGACCAATTCAAGAAAGAAAAAGAAAATTAGAAGAAAATTCTGAAAAAGTAAAAAAAATACTCCAAAGCGGAGCATTAAGAGCGAAAAAAATTGCCCAAGAAAATATGAAAGAAATCAAGAAGAAAATTGGATTGTAGAACCAAACCATTGTCGAGCCAAATCTTTGGTTTGATTGTTTATATCAGAAACAAAAAATTGATGAGAAGATCCTTGTAAAAGGTTCTTTTCTGTTTTTGGATTATCTTCTAAGAATTTCTGTAAATATGAACTAATGACATTGACTGGGTTGATAATTTTAACTTGTTTTCCAATCTTGATTTGAATTATATCTTGTAATAAAGAATAAATTGGATCAGCTAAAATAAGAGTATCTACCTGCTTGCAATGCATACCATAAAGATAAGATTTTAATACCTTTTTAGTAACTGCTTTTTTAATCCAACCTTCTCTAATTAAAGGCAAAAGCAAAGGAGTAGCTTTAGTTAAAATTTTCAAATTGGATATAAAATTAGAATCAACAACCATTTGAGGCGCAATCATTCCGACTCTTTTGCTTTGACTTGCTTTAATTGCTGAATCTATTAGCCAATCTATGAGAGATATTACTGGAACTTTAGTTTCAACATCTTTCAAAGCAATAGCCATACATGGATCGGAGACAATAATTAGCTTAGCTCCTTTTTTTATCAAAAAATTAATTCCTTGTTCAGCACATTTTTTAACAGTCTTCTCTCCTTTATTACCAAAAGGACCTCCTGCTGTGTCAGCAAAATATAAAACTTGATAATTAGAAAATTTATTAATTATTTCCTTAGTTAAAATCAATCCACCTAAATTTGAATCTAAAATACCAATCATATTTTTTGGACAATAGTTATTAAATTAAACCCCCTTGAAGAATCTTTTTCATTTCTGATAATCTTAAATCCTGCTTTCTTTGCTAATCTCCTAATTTCTCTAAGTGTAAAAACGTGGTGATAGCGCCATATCTTTCCATCTGTTGCTTTCCATGGCACAAAAACATCGCGTTTCCCAAGAAACAAAGAATAAAGATGATAACGACAAATCAACTTCCATTGTCGAAGATTCCAAACAGTAAAAATTAAAAAACCATTTGGCTTTAAAAGTGAAAAACAATCTTTCAAAATTTTAAGCCTTAATTCTTCTGAGGGAATGTGATGTAAAAAAGCAATTGAGATTATAATATCAAACTCATTCTTTGGGAACCGAGTCCCCAAATCCAAAGCATCAGCCACAATGAATTCAGGTTTATTAAATCGTTCTTTTGCTATTTTAATTAATCCACCACTATTGTCAACACCAACATATTCTATATCCTTGTCCTGAAAAAGTTGATATAATCGTCCATTGCCACAACCTAAATCTAATACTTTCTGCCCATCTTTAATATATTCTGGTAGAAATTTTAATTCGTTCCAATTCCCTTTTCTTGTTTTGGAAAACGTTTTAGCAATAATTTGCCAATTCTTTTTGTTTTGTTCTAAAATCTTTTGAACTCTCTTTTTATTCATAACTATATTCTATCAGAAATATAATAGTCAGCAAGATTGAATATTTACAGAAAACTGATAAGATTAAACTGTCATGGAAAAAGAAATTGAAGAAAAAAAAATAAGAATAGTTCAAGAAATGGCAAAGGAAGAAATTACCTCTGAAAAAGAATTTGGCAAAGCCAAACAAAAAACAATTGCCAAGATTAAAATGACTTTTCCGCCGAACAATGAATTATTAATGATATACAAAAAATTACGAAAAGAGGACAATGTTCATCCTAATTTCTATTTTGAAAAATTACTAAAAAAACGACCAATACGCAGTTTGTCTGGAGTAGCAATCGTAGCTGTACTTACTAAACCTTGGCCATGTCCCGGCAAATGCATTTATTGCCCCACAGAGAAGAATATTCCCCAAAGCTACCTATCTGGTGAACCGGCAGTAGAAAGAGCTAAAACCTTAAATTATGATCCTTATTTACAAACCAGAAAAAGAATCGAGATGTTAGAAAAGAATGGTCATCCCGTTGATAAAATTGAATTAATCGTTATTGGAGGAACTTGGAGCTATCTTCCTAAACAATATCAAACATGGTTTATTAAAAGATGTTTTGACGGAGCTAATAATTATAGGAAGACTAGTTCTAGTCTGAAGGAAGCTCAAAAGAAAAATGAAAAAGCAAAACATCGTCTAATAGGAATTACTTTAGAAACAAGACCAGACTATATTACTCCTTTAGAAATTTCAAGGATGAGAAAATTAGGTTGCACCAGAGTAGAAATTGGAGTGCAAATAGTTGATGACCAAGTACTAAAAATAAATCAACGTGGCCATTTCATTGATAAAACAATCAAGGCTACAAAATTACTTAAAAATGCTGGATTTAAAATATGTTACCATATTATGCCTGGACTTCTAGGTTCAAACCCTAAAAAAGATTTAGAAAGATTTGGTGAACTTTTTTCTAATTCTGACTTCCAACCCGATATGTTAAAAATATATCCTTGCGTAGTTACCAAGGGTTCAAAACTGTTTAAATTA
>Ga0307991_1003014_pt1 | contig 11133 bp, 12 predicted proteins | sample EllFjometagen131_FD_203146 | JGI IMG/M metagenome (GOLD analysis project Ga0307991, IMG submission 203146) | Marine microbial communities from Ellis Fjord, Antarctic Ocean - #131 | ecosystem: Environmental > Aquatic > Marine > Unclassified | place: Southern Ocean | collected 2014-10-08 | reverse complement strand
TTCAGGTTTGCAGGTTTGGAGGTTTTCAGGTTTCAGGTATGGAGGTTTCAGGTATGGAGGTTTCAGGTATGGAGGTTTCAGATTATACTACGAATAACCAAATAACCAAACAACCAAACAACCAAATAACCAAATAACCAAATAATCAAACAACCAAATAACCAATATAAAAGTTAGTAACTCTGCCTAGGTACTTCAAATACCTCTAAATCAGCAACATTGCCATTATCCAAGGTAAGTCTAACAAGAGTAATATACTGATGTTGACCTGAGTTGCCGGCGGCTCCAGGATTTATATGGAGCAAGTTATTTTTGTTATCATTTATTATTTTTAGGATATGGGAGTGTCCTGAGATAAAAATATTAGGTTTGTGTTTGTTAATGAGTTGTCTGGCTAATTGTGAATATCTACCTGGATACCCACCAATATGCATCATTAGTATTTTTGTGCTTTCAATGTTAAATACCTCATATTCATTACACGAAACACGTAAGTTACCTCCATCAATATTACCAAAAACAGCACGTGTAGGTTTAAAAGTATAAAGCTCGTCGAGTGTTTCGATATTCCCGATATCACCTGCATGCCATATTTCATCACAATCCTTAAAAAAAGAAAACACCCGTGGATGAAAATATCCATGGGTGTCTGAAATAATTCCAATACGTTTCATTACTAGAAAGAAACAACTAATCCAAGTTGCATGTTTTCATTAAATTGTGTTCGAGGACCAAAACCTGTACCATCTGAATTGGCGAACAATATATCGTTATCATAAATCAACTCAGTAGTAATATTAACGTTTAACCATGAATTAACTTTTAGAGTTAATCCTGTTTGCCAGTTTATATCAATATTTTGTGGATTTTTAAGGTAGTCGGAAAAGAGCTCAAGCTTTGTTGAAAAATCAACATTTTTAAATATTTCGTAATTAAACACAGCTAGTACCTTAGCACCAAACATAGTTTTTACCTTTTTTGCATGTTCAATAACCCCATTTGTGTCTATAACTGCTGGGTCAAGTCCAAAAGCACCAGCGTCAGCAAGTCTTTCATCATTTACAATAATCCATTTGGTAGTTAGTGGTGAAAAGTTTACCATAAAGTGATCGTTAGCTTTCCACTCAACACCAGGTCCAATATCAATTGTTCCTGGAGCCATAAACTTTGATATAAATATTGAAGAGTCTTTTTTATAATTGTATCCTTTTGCAAACTGCGATTTAAAAGTTAGTAGTATTGTTGCGTACAACTTTTCGTGAATGTCATAACCATATGACGAAATAAATTCAATTTTATCATCAGTTTTAAGAGCCTTTGCATCGCCAATAAGTGAATATCCAAGAGCTAAATGTAGCCAATTGTCCCACTTATGCTTTCCCTTTTCATAGTTTGAACTATTTGTGTACTTACCTGTTGTTGCAAGAGTATTTTCACCTCCGGCAGACCAGTTTGAGAAATAACTTTGGGAAAAGTTTAGACTTGCTTTGTTTTCAAATTTCCAATATTTAACAGTGTCAGTTTGCGACATGGCTGTTAGTCCGGAAACAATAAATGCTATTAGTAATATTTTTTTCATTTTTTCAATATTTTTTAGTTAATTTTATCCAAATGTATATCCATTTGCGGGAAAGGGATACTAATATTATGTTTGTCAGCATTTTTGTAATATTTCTCATTCATATCAAAAAACACACCCCAGTAATCAGCAGGGGCAACCCAAACGCGTACAACAATATTAACAGAACTATCAGCTAATGCGCCAAGAACAACAAAAGGCTTAGCTGGTTCATTTAAAATACGTTTGTCTTCTTTAATAAAACTTAGAATCATTGCTTTTGCATCATCAAAATTATCACCATAGCCTATGCCAAATGTCCAATCAACTCTTCTAATTTTTTGAGTACTGTTGTTTGTCATAACTCCATTTGATAGTCCTCCGTTTGGAAGAATAATAGTTTTGTTATCAGGAGTTACAAGTATGGTAACAAATATTTGGATTTCTTTAACGGTACCTGATACACCTTGGGCTGTAATATAATCACCAATTTTAAAGGGTTTAAAAAATAATATCATAATACCACCTGCAAAATTTGACAAGCTACCATTAAATGCCATGGCTATGGCAAGTGAAGCCGCTGTAAGCATTGCAATAAAAGTAGTCATTTGGATGCCGATCATTCCTAGTACACTTATTATTAAAATAATTTTAAGCGTAACACTTAATATACTTTTAATAAATGATATAAGTGCAGGAGTTAAGCTTGTTTTGTCCATAAGTTTAAAAACTCTATTTGTAAGAATTTTTATGACCCATAAGCCTATAACTAGGACTACTATAGCACCAAGAAAATTTAATGCATAACTTAGTCCAGCTGTTGATAGCCATTCCATTAATGCATCAGTATTTTTTGTAAAAATGTCGATTTGTTCCATATTTTATTTATTTATTTAAAAATAATTATTATTATATTTGAATATCCTTTCGGATAATTATTGAGCGGGTAATATGTTTAGTTAATTTTTGCAAAAATAGAATAATTCTAAATAGTATAATACAAAAAATTTTTATGTTTTTTGATTCTTGCAGAGTTACATAATTGTAATTATTTAGCTGTTAGCATTATAATGAAATTGTAATTTGTTTTTTATGAAGAAGATGGGGAGGTGCAAGACCCGTCGGGTTTTTGTTAAACCGCCGGTTTGAGAAATCTATATTGCAATATTATATTCATTATTTATTCGATTTATTTTTTTTCAACTCGACTGGTTGGTAAAAACTAGGAGGGTTTGATGGCACCAGACTTCATTTTGGCGTGCATTTGCAATGCGTGCCAATCAAGTAATAAATAGTAGTACTAAATCAAATCAATCTATCCAACTTACTATTGTTGGTGTTATAAAATAGATGCCTTATCATTGTAAAACTTATGCTTTTACGACATAACACAAAAATATGAAGTGTTTTATAGCGAATGCATTGCAAATGCGCCTGAGTATTTAATAGATACCACAAGTTGCAAAACTTGCGGTAGAGGGACCTGAGTTATTTTACATGTATTCTGCAAGTGTTTGATTAGGAGTAAAATATAAAATCTAACGAATAGGGTTCAAAAATAGTTCGGGTTGCGGTAGTGATTGCAGTAATAGCTTGTTGAAATTGCGATGATGGTTTTGTTAGTAGGCGTATGCTGACAGGGGAAGCACCCGCTCTACTTACAAAACCACAATCGGAATAAAACAACTAGCACGTAAAGCGCGGTTATCCGCCCTAATAAAAAAACTAAGCAGTAATATTATCCATATGAATATCCATTTGAGGGAAAGGCATATTGATGTTGTTTTTACCAGCATTTTTGTAATAATACTCGTTTAACCCGAATGAAACTCCTGAATAATCAGCTTTTTTAACCCAAGCTCTCACTACGATATTAACAGAACTGTCAGCTAGTTCCTGCAATGCAATATATGGCTCAGCAGGGGTGTTAATTACTCTTTTGTCGGAAGTAAGGAATTCGAGTATCATATTTTTTGCAGTATCATAATTATCGCCATAACCTATTCCAAATACCCAGTCGACTCTTCTAGTATCCTTAATACTATTATTTACCAGTACGCCATCCGAGAGTTTGCCATTGGGAATTATTACAACTTTATTATCAGTAGTGGTTAGGTATGTGTTGAAGATTTGGATGTCGTTTACGCTGCCAGAATGACCTTGTGCAGTTATAAAGTCGCCCATTTTGAATGGCTTAAAAAACATTATCATAACACCTCCTGCAAGGTTTGATAAGCTATTGCGAAATGCCAAGGCAACGGCAAGTGATGCGGCTGAGAGCATTGCGATGAACGTTGTCATTTGAATCCCTATCATACTTAATACACTTATAATAAGGACTATACGTAATGTAACACTTAGTATGCTTTTTAAAAAAGTTTGCAAGGCTGCTTCCACATTTGATTTTGCTAGCAAGGTAATCATTCTGTTAGAAATGATTTTGATTACCCATGTTCCTACTATTAGAACAATAATTGCTCCAATAAGTTTTATGCCGTAATCGATACCATTTGTTGATAGCCAATGAACTAATAAATCGGTTTTGTTTGTTAATTTGTCAACTTCTTTCATATTTAAAATATTTAGGATATTTGTTTTTATTGTTGTTATTAAGTGTTGTTAATAAATATGTTACGCCTCTAAAAAGGCAATATAATTCTGCAAAAATAAGTAAACATTATGTTCGATTTAAGTTTAAATGCCACTTCCTTGTTGGTTGGGTATATGTCCATCTCTGCTTTCGTTTTTCTGAAAATTAATAGTGATTGTATGGTATGACCTTACTGATTTTTTGTTTAAGATACCAGGTTGCCATTTAATCAATTCTATAATTCTAATTGCTTCTTCGGTACAGCCACCACCCAGGTATGTAATGGGAGTTATATTTGAAGGTAGTCCGTTGGTTTCAATAATAAATGAGATTTTAACTGCACCTGATAATGCAAGCTTTGATGCTGCATCGGGATATGTTAAGTTATTGTATATGTACTTTTGAATTGAACTTATATTGGATGGTAGTATTGTTTTTGGAATCGTGTCTAATTGTTTAAATGTGTGTATTTTTAATGATGTATCAGGATAAGTTGTTGGTACAGGTATATGAAAATAACCACGTTTTTTTGCATTTTTATTAAAACTTTTAATGTTATACTTAATTTGAAATTCGGATATTCCTGCGATGGATTTTCCAAGGGAAGTTGCTGGTTTCCATAATATTAATTTGAAAATCGAAACTGCTGCTGAATCTAATTCTTTGGAAATACTATTTGATATATTATATTGAGTAACGTTGCTCTTGTAATCAGTATTAAATTTAATAGTTACAGTACCTTGTTGCTTTTGCTGTAATGAAATATTTGGGTAATCAATATGTTTTTTAATAAAAGTTTTATAGACTTTTTGGCTCATTATTGGCTTTGGTGGAGTATGTTGCGAATAGCCACTGATGGTGAAAATAAGTGATAATAATACCGTTGAAATATATTTGAAAAATGTCATGATATCTAAATAAGTTTTAGAATAGGCAATATTAATAATAAATGTAGTTTAAATGATTGATATTTTACTAGTTTTACAATAAAATTAAAAGAAAAAATAATTATGGGTTTTCATAAGAAAGATCGTTCTGATTTTGTGGATGATTTTGTTTTTGGCATGCGTCCTGTTATTGAAGCTATTAATGCTAATAAAGATATTGAGCGTATTTTTATTCAAAATGGGTTAAAGAGTGAGTTGTTTAGGGAGCTTATGATATTGTTAAAACAGAATAATTTAGCTTATCAGTACGTTCCAATTGCCAAGCTTAATAGAATTACACGGAAAAATCATCAAGGGATAATTGCATATATTTCTCCTATTACTTACGATGATATTGAACAGATTATCCCCGGGTTATTTGAAAAAGGTATTGATCCACTTATTATTGTAATGGATAAAATTACAGATGTTAGAAATTTTGGTGCCATTATGCGTACTGCCGAGAGTGCCGGTGCTAATGCTATTGTGTATCCTTCTCAGGGATCAGCCATTCTTAATGCCGGAACTGTAAAGTCGTCGGCAGGAGCAATTTACAATATCCCCATTTGTAGGAGCGATAACTTAAAAGACACCCTTTATTTTTTGAAGAATAGTGGACTGAAAATTTGTGCGGCAACCGAAAAAAGTTCGGAGCTTTATACTACTGCTAATTTGACTGGACCAATTGCAATAATAATGGGTTCGGAAGATGATGGGGTGAGTGGTGAGTATTTAAAACGTTCTGATATAAAAATTATGATCCCGATGCTTGGTAAAACAGCTTCGCTCAACGTTTCAGTTGCAGCTGGGGTAATATTGTATGAGGTTGTTAGGCAGAGGATGATTACTTAATTGTAATAGTGGAATATAATAATTACTATTTGCGGGCGTTTTTATACAAACTACCCAATATGAAATCAATAACAAAAAAAACTCCAATATAAAATATTGGAGTTCATTGTATATATTTGTATGAAGCCTATCTTCTTGCTTCTTTGATTCTAGCTTTTTTACCACGAAGAGTACGGAAATAGAAAATTCTAGCTCTTCGTACAACGCCAATTTTGTTAACAACAATTTCATCAATAAAAGGTGATGAAATAGGAAAGATTCTTTCTACTCCTATGTTATTAGATATTTTTCTAACTGTAAAGGTAGCAGAAGGACCACTTCCAACACGTTGTAGTACAACGCCTTGGTATTTCTGTAAGCGTTCTTTATTTCCTTCAATTATCTTGTATGTGACAGTAATAGTGTCTCCAGCTTTAAATTTTGGAAATTCTTGGATTTTAACACTGTTGTCTACTAATTCTATTAATTCGTTCTTGCCCATTGATATATATATTATGAGTGGTTTTCTCAAAAAGAGTGCAAATATACAGTTATTTATTAAATGAAAAGTATTTTACGTAAAATTATTATTAGTTTTATCAATTGATAGAAAACATATCTTTGAAAGATTTAAAATGTATATAATATGGTACGTCACATCGTTATGATAAAGCTTAATAAGAATGTTGATAATAAGGTTGTTGCAGCGAAGTTAAAAGTAATGCTAGAGCAATTGCAATTAACTATCAATTCGCTAATTAAAATTGAGGTAGGAATTAACTTTAGCATAAAGTCATCAGCATATGATGTTGTATTAACTGCTGATTTTAATAATGAGCAAGGGCTTGATGAGTATCGTGTGCATCCTGAGCACGTAAAAGTTTTAGATTATTTAAAAATTGTTATGGATAAAGCCACTGTAGTAGATTATAAGAACTAGCGGTGCATTCTGTAAATACTATTCCTGTTTGTTATCCAACCCCAATTCTTCAATTAACATAAGTTGTAATCGTTGGGGTGAAATACGGTATTTCATATCTCCTTTAATGCTATATGATATTTTCCCAGTTTCTTCTGACACAATAATAGCAATACAGTCTGACACTTCTGAAATACCTATTGCTGCTCTGTGGCGTAGTCCAGCACGTGCTGTAATTTGCTTTTTTGTTACCGGCATAATGCAACCTGCAGCTTTTATTTTGTTACCATTAATAATCATGGCACCATCATGAAGCGGACTATTTTTAAAAAAAATATTTTCTATTAATTGTGTTGATATGTTAGCATCAATCACTTGACCTGTACTTATATACTGACTGAGTTCATTTTGACGTGTAATAACAATTAGAGCACCGGTTTTTTGTTCTGACATGTGTTGGCATGCAACAACAATTGGGTCAATATCAAGCTCAAATTTATCTTTGAAGATAATATTTAAGAACTTAAACTTTTTTTTATACTTATTAAAAAAGCTTGGTGTTCCTAATGCCAATAGAAATTGCCTTATCTCAGGTTGAAAGATAATAATAAGAGCAACTAGTCCTACACTTATAAAAGCTCCAAGGATTTCAGAAAGCAGTTCCATTTGTAACGCAGCAACAAGTTTCCATATTAGAAATAATGCTACAATTCCAAAAAATATATTAATAGCTACTGTGCCCTTAAGCATCTTAAATAGCGTATAAAGTAGTACTGCCACAAAGAAAATATCCAGCAGGTCTAGAAAACGAATATCAATAAATAATAAATTCAAAGGCTATTATTTTGTTCAAAAATAAGCATTTTATATTTGTGAAGGGTTTTAATTCACTAATTATACAATTGCAGTAGCTATTACCTACTATTACTTTTTTCTTTTAGCCACTCGTACCATTCATTCAGACCTTCGCCGGTTTTAACTGACATAGTAATAAATTCAATATCGCGATTTACCCTTGATGCGTAGCTTTTAGCTTTTTCAACATCAAAATCAACATATGGCAGTAAATCGGTTTTGTTAATTATACAAAGCTGGGCTGTTTGAAACATGGTTGGATATTTAATGGGCTTATCATCGCCTTCTGTAGTGCTAATAACCACTACACGAGTACTTTCTCCCAAATCAAACATTGATGGACAAACCAGATTACCCACATTCTCAATAAATAGAATGGAATCGGATGCTGGCTTTAGTTGTTTAGTTGCTGTATTAACCATAAGTGCATCAAGGTGACAGCCATTTCCAGTATTTATTTGGATAACTGGTGCCCCAGTTTTATGAATACGGTCAGCATCATTAGATGTTTGTTGGTCACCTTCAATTATATAGAAATCAAGTTCGTCTTTAAGCTCAGTAATGGTTCTCTCAAGCAAACTGGTTTTTCCTGAACCGGGTGAACTTACAAGGTTAATGGCAAAAATATTTAAAGCTTCAAAATAGCCCTTGTTGCGTTGGGCTTCTAGGTTGTTTTTTGAAAGAACATCAATTTCTAATTGTAGTTCTTTGCTATTATGGCTATGTTCACCACTTTCGTGATGATGATCATTACCATGATGATGACCTGTTTGTCCTGGTACTGTATATGTTATGTGGTTATCTTCACCACACCCGCATGTTCCACACATAGTTGATTCCTTATAATTGTTAGTATTGTAATTGGTCGCAAATTTACAAAAACAGTTATTAAAATAAGGGTTTATTAGTAAATTTGTTAGGGTTTTATCCCTTATTTGAATTGAATATTAATTGCTGTTTTTTAATTAACAGTAGATTATTCTTTTTATCTTAGCAGAAATAATTATGTCCAATCCTAAAATCTCAGAGATATGAAAAAACAAATCTCATTAAATGTACAATGTCCGCACTGTTTAACTTCCCTGATGGATTCTGATCATGAATTACATGGTTTTCCATCTATTAAACTTAATATTGTTACGCCTGAGGATAGGGGTGTACTCCATATTTGTTCACTTTATGAGTGTTTTGACCATAAAGCAAATATTGAAATTAAGGATAATACTATTGTTGATTTTTATTGCCCTAATTGCAATAAAGAGTTACTTGTAAAAGAAGAGTGTAAAATTTGTGGGGCTCCAATGGTTTCCTTTGTACTTAATGCAGGCGGTCGTGTTAATATTTGTTCCAGAAAGGGATGCTCAAATCATTATGTTGCATTTAGCGATTTATCAAGCGAACTTACAAAGTTTTATGACAAATTTGGGGATTAGCAAATCCTTGGTAGTTGTTGACCTGATAACATTTCAATAACTCTTTTGCCTCCAACACAGGTATTAAGCCATGCCATGCCAATATGGTGCTTACTAATTTCACCAATTATAGAAGCCTCTTTACCAAAGGGGCTTTTTTTCATTGTTTTAATTACTTCTTCAGCATCATCTTTCCCTACAATCATTACTACTTTTCCCTCATTAGCAACATATAATGGGTCGAAGCCAAGTAACTCACATAATCCTTTAACATTTTCATGTATAATAAGCTTATCTTCATTAATCTGGATGCCAAAGTTACTGTCTTTAACAAGCTCCGACAGTACAGTTCCTAATCCTCCTCTTGTGGCATCCCGCATAAATTTAACACTTTCACTAGTTAATAGTACATCTGAAATCATATGGTTTAAACATGCACAATCAGTGGTGATATGAGTTCTGATGTTGAGCTCATTTCTGGCAGCCATAACAGCCATGCCATGGTCGCCAATACTTCCATTTATAATGATTTTGTCTCCAGGTACTATCCCTGATCCTGAGCTTATTTTAGTATTTTTTTTATCTAGTATACCAATACCTGATGTGTTAATAAATACTTTGTCACATTTTCCTCTATCAACAACTTTAGTATCGCCAGTTACAATTGTTACTCCTGCTTTTTTTGCATCTTCAGCCATTGAAATCACAATTTTTTCAAGATCAGAATATGAAAAGCCTTCTTCAATAATAAAGCCTGCACTAAGATATAGTGGTGTAGCCCCTGATACAGCAAGGTCATTAACAGTACCAGCAATTGCCAGATTACCAATGTTACCTCCTGGAAAAAAAAGAGGATCCACAACAAATGAATCAGTAGTATATGCAAGATGACTTCCACTAAATGGAATAATGGCAGAATCAGATTGCTGCGCGAGTATTGGATTGTGAAAATGCTTGGCAAAAAGGTTTTCAATTAGGTCATGACTAAGTTTTCCACCGCTACCATGTCCTAGTAATATTTGATTTGAGTTTTTTTTCATTTTGTTTTAAGTTTCGGGTTTCAGGTTTCAGGTTTCAGGTTTCGGGTTTCGGGTTTCGGGTTTTATGTTACCTACCTGAAACTTGCAACCTGAAACTTTTCATTATTATCCTTGATATAAATAATATGCTGCACACGATCCTTCGCTGGAAACCATACAAGCGCCTACTGGATCGGAAGGAGTGCAAACATTTCCAAATAGTTTACAATCTTTTGGTTTTTTTTCGCCTCTTAAAATCAGACCGCAAATACACCCTTTTGGTTCTATGGTAGGTTCAACGTCAACTTCTATCATCTTTTCTGAGTCGTGCATTCCATATTCTTCCTTGATTTTTAATCCACTGTCTTTTAGTATGCCAAGTCCGCGCCACCAATCATCTCTGGGTTCAAATATCTCATCTAACATGTCTAAAGCTACAGTGTTCCCTTCAGGTTTAACAACTCGAGTATATTGTATTTCAACTTTTGGATCATTATTTTCAATTTGTTGAACGAGCATATGTATTGATTGCATTAAATCAACAGGTTCAAAGCCACTTATAACAACGCCCATATTGTATTTTTTTGGAATATTCATATAAATACCTTGTCCGGTAATTGTACTTACATGACCTGGTCCAATATATCCATCAATGTTAACTCCTTCATCAATAAGTGTTTCCATTGCCGGAGGCATTACCTTGTGAGCGCTGTAAACAAAAAAGTTATTAAGACTTGCAGTCCGGGCTTTTAAAATACCAGCTGCGGATGCAGGAGCTGTAGTTTCAAATCCTATTCCTAGAAATACAACCCTATTATTAGGTTTTTTACTTGCTATAAGCATAGCATCAAGTATTGAGTACACGATTCTTATATCAGCACCTGCAGCTTTTTCTTTTTCAAGTGTTGATGATGAACCCGGTACCCTGATTAAATCACCATAGGTTGTAATAATTACATCATCTAAACGACTGTAAGCAATGGCTCTATCAATGTATTCACGACTTGTGACACAAACAGGGCA
>Ga0307991_1003013_pt1 | contig 11133 bp, 10 predicted proteins | sample EllFjometagen131_FD_203146 | JGI IMG/M metagenome (GOLD analysis project Ga0307991, IMG submission 203146) | Marine microbial communities from Ellis Fjord, Antarctic Ocean - #131 | ecosystem: Environmental > Aquatic > Marine > Unclassified | place: Southern Ocean | collected 2014-10-08 | reverse complement strand
AAACTTTCTGGCTTATAAAAATTCCAAGCACCAAAATACAAATCTTTTACCCTGTTAAATAATGCTTCGCATTAAATCTACGATTTATTTAACAGGGCAGGCAAATAACAACACGCGGCGCAAGCGCCTGCGCTGCGCGTGACCGAAATTCAAAATTCAAAACAGATAGAATGACGGCGAGACATCCAATAACTGAATAAATGTTTTGGTCATTGGAATTTGTAATTTTGATATTGTTTGTAATTTGAGTATTGTGATTTGTGATTTTAGTGCCGTATCCGAGAAAACAAATCGCTTCTATCTGAATCATTTAGAGTTGACTTTGACGAATCCATGGTTAAAACCAGACTCTGGTTGATCAGATCTAAATGACATGATATGAATTGGATTGTCAATTATTAACACCCAAAATTCGGGTAAAAGTATATTTCGCATGGGGAAAAAAATCTCAAAAACAGTATTTTGCTGCCAGGCATGCGGCTATCAAACGCCCAAATGGATGGGGAAATGTCCTGATTGCGGCGAATGGCAGAGCTTTGTTGAAGAAAATAAGGCGGTTAAACCGGGTCAAGGGGCCATGCGGAGTCTGTCTTTTCCTCAAACACAACCGGTTCCAATTGATTCTGTTACATTTGAACAAGAAGATCGTCTATTGACCGGAATTGGCGAATTTGACCGGGTCCTGGGAGGGGGCCTTGTTTCCGGAACCCTTATTCTGATCGGCGGAGACCCGGGGATCGGCAAATCCACCCTGATGCTGCAAGCCATGAACGGTCTTGCCGGAGCCGGGCGTAAAGTATTATATGTTTCAGGGGAGGAATCCATCCGGCAGATAAGAATCCGAAGCCAGAGACTGACGGCCACCGGTTCTGATTTGCTTGTGGTTTCCGAAAACGATATGGATTCGATTCTGTCCATGGCGGATTCGGTTCAACCGGATGTCATGGTAATCGATTCAATCCAGACCATGTTCAGTCCGGACCTGACCTCCGCTCCGGGGAGTGTCTCCCAGGTTCGGGAGTCTGCCATGCGGCTGATGCTCCTGGCCAAAAGGACCGGAACCCCTATTTTTCTGGTGGGACACGTAACCAAAGACGGCGCTATAGCCGGTCCCAGGCTTCTGGAACATATGGTGGATACAGTTCTTTATTTTGAAGGGGATCGCGACCATGTATTCAGAATTTTAAGAGCGGTTAAGAACAGATTCGGGTCGACCAACGAAATCGGCGTGTTTGAGATGAGAGAAAACGGCCTGAATCAAGTGGCCAACCCTTCGGCGGTATTTTTGGCCGAACGCCCGGAAAATACACCGGGATCCGTAGTTACGGCCAGCATGGAGGGGACAAGGCCGATTCTTGTCGAACTACAGGCGCTTGCCAGCAGCACCAGCTTTGGAAACCCTCGAAGAACCATTCTGGGTATTGATCACAACCGGGTGGCGTTGCTGGTGGCGGTAATGGAAAAAAAATTAGGCATGCATTTAATGGGACACGATATCTTCATTAATGTTGCCGGCGGCGTTAAGATTGTTGAACCCGCTGTTGACATGGGAATCGTGTCTGCGGTTGCGTCGAGCTTTTTAGACCGGCCCATTCTAAAAGGCACCATTATGTTTGGGGAAGTGGGATTAACCGGAGAAGTCAGGGCCATCGGCCATGTTGAAACCCGGATTGCCGAAGCAAAAAAAATGGGGTTTACCCGATGCCTTATTCCCAAAAGCAATTTGAAACGACTGACCAAAATGAAAGGCATTGAAATTATAGGAGTAAAAACCATCTCCCTGGCCATGGAAGAACTATTTTAATGACATGAAGCGAGCATCGGCTAAACATAACCGGTGGCAGGACCACTATGCGCGTCGGGCAAAAAAAGAGAAATTTCCTGCCCGGTCTGTTTATAAGCTTAAAGAAATGCAGCAAAAATACAATCTGATCAAAAAAGGAGACAAGGTCCTGGATTTGGGGTGTGCCCCCGGGTCATGGCTTCTTTATGCTGCGAGTCTCACAGGAAATAAAGGAGAGGTCGTGGGCGTGGACCTCAAACCGGTTTCTGAAAGGGTTCCGTCTCATGTAAGGATTTTTCAAAGCGATATCCTTTCCATGGATGATGAGTTGTTTAAACTAACCGGAAAAGATTTTAATGTTGTTCTCAGCGACATGGCGCCTGCAACGACCGGCAGCAGACATGTTGACAGCGCACGGTCTTTTAATCTTTGCCGGGCGGCACTTTCCATTGCTCAAGAAACGCTTGTCAGCGGGGGATCATTTGTTTGTAAGATTTTTCACGGAGAAGATTTTAAGGAATTTTCCGATGCCGTTAAAGCGGCATTTAAACGGCACAAGATTTTCAAACCGCAAAGCAGCCGAAAGGCGAGCAAAGAAATTTATATTATCGGATTTGGGAAAAAATAGGAGGTAAATATGTCAGGGCATAGCAAGTGGTCTTCCATAAAACATAAAAAGGGTGCAACCGATGCCAAGCGGGGTAAAATTTTCACCAAGCTTATTAAAGAAATTACTGTTGCAGCACGTTTTGGAGGAGGAGATCCGGCTGCAAACCCAAGGCTGCGGACAGCCATCCTGGCAGCTAAAAGTGAAAATATGCCCAAAGACAATATTGAACGGGCCATTAAAAAAGGGACCGGCGAACTGGAAGGCGTGAATTACGAAGAGAGTATTTACGAAGGATACGGTCCGGGCGGCGCCGCTATTTTCATAGAGTCACTCACAGACAATAAAAACAGGGCGGTGGCGGATATTCGCCATATTTTAAACAAAGCAGGGGGGAATTTAGGCTCCAATGGATGCGTTGCATGGATATTTGAAAAAAAAGGATATATCGTTGTGGAAAATGATGCGGTAGACGAGGACACGCTGATGGAAGTTGCCATTGATGCCGGAGCCGAAGATGTAAGAGAAGATGACAGTAATTATGAAATCATTACGGAGCCTAAAGATTTTGAAGCGGTAAAGGCCGCTATAGAAGCGCAATCGCTTCCCTATATTGCTGCAGAAATTACAATGCTCCCACAGTCGACCGTAAACCTTCAGGGCAATGAAGCCGAACAGATGGTCAAATTGATGGAAACCCTTGAAGATTGTGATGATGTGCAGAAGGTTTACACCAATGCCGACATTCCCGAGGAACTGATCTGATGTTGATATGGAGACCGTAAAGAGAATCAGAAATGACTCGGGTGTTGAAACCGGTTATAGGGTCGTGTAAAAGGGTGGTTGTTTGTATCTTCCTTATTTGGCAGCTGGTTAATTCTTTCAATCAGGTCCGTTCCGATTAGTTTCGCCAAATGAGCCCTGGGTTTGTTTTGAGGGTCACTGTCCGGAAGATGGTTTAAAATGTTGGCAAATAATTTCTTTACGGGTTTTATAAATTTTGACGGTTTTACGCCTGAGTCTTTTACAGCAGTTATCATTTCATCAATCGGATTTTCAATAGGCAATTCATTGGTATTCAGCGGTGCAATGGGTTCAGCCAATCCGTCCATAGAATAGGTAACTGCTTCCTGTATCGCTGTCTGCTCGACGAGCACCGTTTTATCATATTGATAATTTGCCTCAAGGCTTGCTATGGAGCCAAGATTGTTAATCTCTATAGCCTTGGCCAAACCTTCAGGAATATGTTTTCCATAAAGAATGTCCGTCATTATTTTATCGATGGTCTTTACCGCTTTTTTGATAGATTTCAATTCTTGTTTATTGAGATCACCATCCACTGATATGGTAAGGTTGCCATCATTTTCATATTCGAATTGTTCACCTTCAAACCATGCAAGTTCATTTTTCTCCATGCCAAGATTTTCAGAGGTGGCAGAAACCGTATATTGTGATATTCCTTCATAAGTTGAATAAACCGCCTGACTTTGAAAGGAAGATGAAATCGTTAGCCGGTCACCTTCCTCTGTAACTAAAGTGATATTTTTATTTTGCTGGTTGGATGTTTCAATCCGGGTGAGCAACAGTTCATTGTAGATTCTGATGTTTGCACTAAAATCCGGCTGTTGAGAAATGGTTGTGGCGTATGGATTAATTGAATTCATTTCGGCTGGTTCCCTATGAGGTAGTTTTTATTATTCTTAAATGATATTATCGGGATTATGTTATAAGAACTTTAAACCTAAATTCTTGAGATAATACCGCCTCATAAGATAGTTATCTGATATTCATCATTATCCATATCCTGAAGATAGGCCGCATAGTATCCGGCTTTTACCGTATCAAACCACTCACGACCCTGCCGGCGGCATGCCTCACAGGCTCCGTGCGGGATGTGGACACACAGGGCCCGATAGCCGGTGGATGCCTGTGTATCAATCTTGAACGCGCCGGGACAGTTTGAACAAAACCGCAAGGTCTCCAGCTGGTTTTCGGAAATGCTATCGGTATCGTAGTATATTCGGCGATTCCGTTCAACAAACTGATTGTTCGGCAAACTATGGTTATTTCTCCGGTGCCAGGCATCCAGGATCGAGTCGCACAGTTCCTTAATATAGTCCATCACCCCGGGCTCCTCCCGGAGCTCCTCGGGTTTAAGATCCGGCTCGCGAACAAAGGAATAGTCAACGCCTGCAAGGGCCAGGATGATTCCGGTGTTGATATAGGGCAAGGCCGACTCGATGGAGTACCCACCTTCCAGTACACAGATATCCGGGTCGAGCAACTCGTTCAGTCTGGCATACCCTCTTGCAGTAAAGGCCATATGCGTGATCGGATCCGAGTAATGATTGTCCTGACCCGCTGAGTTTACTATCAGATCCGGCTTGAATTCATCCAAAACGGGTAAAATAAGATTCTCTATGGCATGCAAAAACCCCTGGTCACTGGTTCTGGGAGGAAGCGGCACATTCAGGGTCAACCCCAACGCCCCGGGACCACCAAATTCATCGGTAAAACCGGATCCGGGATACAAGGTTCGACCGTCCTGATGCATGGAAATATAGAGCACATTGGGATCATGCCAATAGATATCCTGAGATCCATCCCCATGGTGACAGTCGGTATCCACAATGGCGATCTTCTTGATATGGGGATAGTTTTTGCGGATCCACTCAACCATTATGGCCTCGATATTGATATTACAGAACCCCCGAGCACCCTGTACCACGCGCATGGCATGATGCCCTGGGGGCCGTACCAGTGCAAATGCCTTTTCTACCACGCCTTCCAATACCAGCCGGGCCGCTTCCATACATCCCCCGGCGGAAATGTTGTGAGAGTGGGTGATGCGCGAGTTTACATCCGGTACGCAGAAATGTGCCCGGTTGATATCTTCTTCACGGGCCAGACCGGCCTTAAACTCTTTAATTCCCTTGATATCGAGCAGTCCTTCTTCAAGTACCTGATCCTGGGTATACAAGAGCCTTTCCTGTCTTTCGGGATGTGTCGGGCTTATCTCCCAGTCATATGCCGGAAAAAATATCAAACCGGTTTTGCGTTTTGCCTGTATCATGATTCACTCCATCCGCTGATAATTCCCGGCCTGCTCTGAATCTTAACGCGCAGATTCTTACCGGTGGTATTGAAGTCCTTGATCATATTGAAACTTTGCTGTTCGATCACGTCCGTCTCAATATCATCGGACAATCCCAGATACCGGGCGTTGTCCGTTATGGCTTGATTTCCGAATGATATCAAATCGTTAATGGTATACCATGCAGGTATCTCCATATCCACATCCAACTCCGGGCAAATGAGTCTTTTGAGCTGGGTGTCCGCCAAAAGGGTTATCTGGGCCGTGGTCCTGGCCAGGGCCGCCCCCAGGGCGTTAGCCACTTGGAAATGATCCGGTACCAGGCATTTTATTTGGAACATCTCCTCAACATAGGGTTTGAGTGTTTTCGCCGGACCCCCGATAACCATCACCTGTTCGGGCTTGACCGGATCGGGATGCAGCATTTCGTGGATGGTATACACCGGGTAACTGTTCACCTCGTGAATAAATCCGTCACAAGCCCCCTTTATGGTTTCTACCAGTTCGGCGACAACGGCCCGTGCCAGTTCCGGTATTTCTTTGTTCATTTGGCGGGCAAGCGGAGCAAGAGACTGTTCGGCTTTATTCAAATCACCGGTTTCAAATTCACCGAGAACACACAATGCATCCATTGGCGTGGGCTGGGGACCTCCCATACACACAGGGGGTCCATGGCGATGGGGACCGACTTTCAGCCTGCCCTCGGATATATGAACCTGAGAATCACCTCCGGCACCCACGCTGAGCATCTTTAGGCCCCGGACCAATGTTTTCAATCCACCGACACATACTCCCTGGGGTTCCAGCACAGGAACGCCATCGATGAGAATTCCAATATCGGTTGTGGTTCCGCCCACATCGAGGATGAGTGTTGTATCCGAATTTTTCTTAAGGGCGACACCTCCCATCATACTGGCCGCCGGTCCGGATAAAATTGTTTCCACCGGAAGCCTGTCCGCGGCTGATGAAGAATAGGTTCCTCCATCGGCCTTGAGAAACAGGATGCTGGTGGTTATTCCCAATGCTTTCAACGCATCTTTTACCGAGCGGACAAATCGTTCCTGGATGGGCATCACCGCCGTATTAAAATAGGTCGTATGCAGTCTTCGGGGGAAATTGAGGCTGCCGCTCATACGGTGACCCATGGAAACATAGGTAAACCGATCCGCTATCAGCGAATACATGGTCTTTTCATGGGATGGATTACGCACGGAGAACTTGGAAATGACACCCACTCCCTGGACATGGTTTGTTTTCAAAATTTCTGTAACTTCCAGAATCTGATCTTTCCGGACCGGTATGTACTCTCTGCCCCGGTGGTCGATGGCCCCCTCTATGAGATGAAAATCATCCGATAAAAAATAGTTTCTCGGGTCCACACCCGGGCCGGCAGATACGATCATTCCCGTGGCAGCGTATTTTTTTTCAATGATCGCATTGGTTGAAAGAGTGGTGGACAGCACGACCCGTTTCAACACGCCATAATCCACATGTAGGCCTTGAATGGCCCCCACGATTGAATCAACCAGATTTTCTCCGGTGATTACTTTAGCGGTTGCCACAATTTGGTTATCCTTGACACAAACTGCATCTGTGTGAGTGCCACCGATATCGATGCCCAATATCATATATGACTCCTCATTTTTTTTGATTGCATATATTTCAACAAAGGACTCTCTTAACGCTATTTTTATTTCCTGACAAGACTTTTTGCTTTTCGCAACGCAGCCTAAAGAGGTGCACGGGTACTTAAGCACAAGTTTCAGTCGGTTGGAAAGAGAAATACGCTGCGGCGGAGCGTTCTCCCCGTACAGGGATTCAAATGCCTTTGCACTGTCCCACTTCTTTTCCATCTTGACACATATCATTCATTTATTTATACCTCAATTGAGCGTAAACAAAAAGCTGGCAAATATAAAAAGAATCAAAAATACAGGCTTTTTCCCTGTTATAAAACGGTTGCGATAAAACGGGTATAGAAGAGTTATCATCAGATGTTTATTTTATCATTTTGTTTACCCTTCGGGAAAACCGATGCCACCCCATCTTCTTCGTTGCCAAGGGCTTGCAGTAGACGACTACAGCTTCGTCCTTGGACGCCTTGAAGCTGGGGTACCCACGCCGGAGGCGGGCAAGCCTCGACTTTCGCTCAATTGAGGTTATCCAATTGATTTTGATTTAAAATTCATATGCTATATTTTCGGTTAGGATTTTTTATGCCATTTAAAAACACTCAAGAATTTATCAAGAAACTCGAATCTGAAAATGAGCTCAAAAGGATTTCCACAGAAGTGGATTCCGTATTGGAAGTGACTGAAATTGCGGACAGGATGAGCAAGACCCACGGTCCGGCGCTTCTTTTCGAGAAAATAAAAGGATCCACATTTCCACTTCTTATCAATGCCTTCGGAAGCTTTGGACGCATGAAAATGGTGCTGGGGTGTGACTCTTTCGACGATATTGGCCGACGCATAGAAGCATTAATTAAAATCAGGTTTCCCGGCAGTTTTACCCAGAAAATAAAGATGCTTTTTGACTTGAAAGAGCTGGCCGGTATTTCACCCAAAAAAGTGAAACATGCCCCTTGCCAGCAGCGAATCTACGGTCCGGAAGGGCCGTTGCTGGACATGCTCCCCATTCTCACCTGCTGGCCCCAGGACGGCGGTCCGTTTATTACCCTTCCGGTTGTGATTACAAAAGATCCGGATACCGGGCTTCAGAATATGGGCATGTATCGCATGCACAAATACGACAATGCCACAAGCGGTATGCACTGGCAGTACAATAAGGACGGCAGTCGCCATTTTGACAAATACAAATCCCGGGGAGAGCGGATGGAGGTGGCGGTGGCCCTGGGCGGATCTCCTTTGGTTACCTATGCGGCAACAGCGCCCCTTCCTCCGGATATGGACGAACTTTTGCTTGCAGGGTTTATCGGGTCGCGTTCCATCGAAATCACCCGGGCAAAGACAATTGATATTTTTGTGCCCGCCGAATCCGATGTTATCATCGAAGGATATGTGGATCCCGATGAAGAACGCATTGAAGGCCCTTTTGGGGACCACACCGGGTTCTATTCTCCGGCGGATCTTTATCCGGTATTCCATGTTACCTGTATTACCTGCAGAAAGGATGCGGTTTATCCTGCAACCATCGTGGGAAAGCCGCCCATGGAAGACTGTTATATGGCAAAGGCCACGGAGAGGATTTTTCTGCCGTTATTAAAAATGCTGGTTCCGGAAATTGTCGACATGGAACTTCCCATGGAAGGCGTGTTTCACAACTGCGCCCTGGTGTCTATTGACAAGAAGTTTCCCGGACAGGCCAAAAAAGTGATTAACGCGCTCTGGGGACTGGGTCAGATGTCGTCAACCAAGTATATTGCGGTATTTGATAAAGATATGGATCTTCGGGATTCAAGAACCGTGGTCTGGAAACTCCTCAATAATGTGGATCCCAAAAGAGATCTGTTGTTGTCGGAAGGTCCCGTGGATGCGCTGGACCATTCAGCGCCGTATCCTAATTTTGGCGGGAAAATGGGAATAGACGCCACAAGAAAAACCCGTGAAGAAGGAATGGGGCGGGATTGGCCCGAAGAGATCCGAATGTCTGAAGAAATCATCGAAAAAGTCAGCCGCCGGTGGAAAGAATATGGATTTTAAGAAATTCTCCAAACTTATTATGATCGAGCAAACCTTTTTTGCGTTGCCCTTTGCACTCATAGGTGTGCTTTTTGCCGGAGGCGGCACGGTGATGACCTGGGTCTGGGTGATTGTTGCCCTGGCTGCAGCCAGAACCGCCGGCATGTCATTTAACCGGGTGATCGATGCAAAAATCGATGCAAAAAATCCGCGTACCAGCGACCGGCCGGTTCCCAAAGGAGACGTTCGGCCTGCGGTGGTATGGATAATGGCTTGTATTTCGTCCCTTTTACTTATCGGCGCTTCATTCATGCTGAACAATCTCTGTTTTTATCTGTCTTTTCCCGCGGTGTTCATGCTGTTTACCTATTCTTATTTTAAACGGTTCAGCGCTTCTTCCCATTTTTATCTGGGCCTGGTTGAAGCGGCCGCTCCCATTGGAGGATATATTGCGGTTACCGGTGAATTTACGCGCGTTCCCTTTGTTTTAGGGTGTATTATCATGGCATGGATTGCAGGGCTTGACATCGTTTATGCCATCCAGGACATGGAATTTGATGTTAAAGAAAATCTTCACTCCATGCCGGTTCGTCTGGGAAAAAAACGAGCGCTTGTTATCTCCACAGCATGCTATTTGGTCTCTATACTCGCCATGATATATGCGGGATTTTTGACCCATAAGACCGTCCCCTACTGGACGGCAGTTGTACTGGTGGGAATCATATTTTTTTACCAGCAAAGACTGGCAAGGAATAAAAATATCACGTGGGCCATAAAGAATTTTTTTAAAGCCAATGTATACATATCCCCCATACTCTTTTTCGGAACCCTCACGGATCTTTTTATAGGTAAAATTTTATAATCTTTAGATGCAAAATTCATGAAAGATAAAAAAATGATAGTTGTTGGAATTTCAGGGGCCAGCGGTCCCATATTGGGGATTCGTTTGATTGAAGAACTCCTTAATTCAGGAGAAAAGGTTGCCGCCATCGTTTCGAAGCCGGCCGGCCAAATCATCGAATACGAAATCTTACGGGGGGAAAGCCCCTTTTCATCCTTGAAAGAACTGCTGGCAGTGCGGGGTCTTTCCAAAAACCATGATCTGTTGAGCGAGTTCAAAAACAACGACTTTTTTGCTCCGGTGGCCAGCGGTTCCACGAAATTTAAAGCAATGGTTGTGATCCCCTGTTCCATGAAAACACTTTCCGCCATTGTCCACGGATACGCAGATTCACTGATTACCAGAACCTGTGATGTGGCATTAAAAGAAAGGCGCAGGTGCATCATCGTGCCCAGAGAGACACCGCTCAGTGTTGTCCACACCGGAAACCTTCACAGGGCCGCTCTGGCCGGGATTGAGATCGTTCCTCCGGTTCCGGGGTTCTACACCCGGCCCGAATCGGTTGAGGATGTGGTTGACTTTATTGTCGGGAAGGTGTTGAACCTTTTGGGCTATGATCACGATTTGTTTGAAAGCTGGGGGAAAAAGAAACGATAACATGGTGCTTCCGGACAACATACAGAATAAAAAACTTCGCCGCATTGCTGAAAAGGTCTGCAACAACATCCCTGCAAGCAAAGAAGACGCTCTGTACATGCTCACAACCCATGACATCCTGGATCTTGGCACGATTGCGCATTATATCCGGACAAAATTGCATAAAGATATTGCCTACTACGGGGTGAATATGAATCTGAACTACACCAATATCTGTGAGTTGCGATGTCCCTTATGCGCCTTTTCCTGTGATGAAAATGATGAAAACGCGTTTTTGCTGTCTCCCGATGACATTGAAGAAAGGATCCACAGTGCTGCGGATTCAGGCATTGATGAAGTTCATATTGTGGGCGGGCTCCACCCCAATCTTACCATTGACTATTTCGAGCAGATGTTGCGGCAAATTAAAAACATAAAACCGGATATGCATATTGTTGCATTTACTGCGGTTGAATACGATTATTTTGCCAAAAAAAATAAAATTTCCCTTGAAGAAGTTTTTAAACGTCT
>Ga0307991_1003011_pt1 | contig 11135 bp, 6 predicted proteins | sample EllFjometagen131_FD_203146 | JGI IMG/M metagenome (GOLD analysis project Ga0307991, IMG submission 203146) | Marine microbial communities from Ellis Fjord, Antarctic Ocean - #131 | ecosystem: Environmental > Aquatic > Marine > Unclassified | place: Southern Ocean | collected 2014-10-08 | reverse complement strand
CATGATTTTAGATAAATCAAACGCGAATTTACTGGCACCCGTAAGGGCGCGATAAGTGTTTGATCCCGCCTGTCCCGCTGTTTTTTAAGCAAGGGCACCTTTTGGCGGGAGAGTTCTTAGAGCGCAGTAAATTTGGGATTGTTTTATCAATCCCGCTGATTTTTAGCGGGAAAAATCCCTTTTCTCCACAATACTGCCAAATTCATACAAAACATCTTCATGCTCCTGAAAACTTCTAGCATTAGCCGCCGATACCGCAGCTTTATTCAAAGCAGGCTGAAAAAATTTTTGATACATAATCTGAAACATGTTGATCGGAATCTGTATTTTTGGTGAAAGCAATTCCGGCAAATCAGAAGACCGATCCCGCCCTTCCGCTAAGGCCCCATAGGGCAACAGTAAAACCTGGATTAAAATAATGATTAATATTTTTTTTATTTTTCTCATTTTTTCTATTTTAGATTTTAAGGTTTATAGCAATTCTTTTTACTTTTTACTTTCAATAATTTAAATAGCATATTCAAGGAATATTTCACTCGCTTAATCAAAGCCGCGTTTCTTTATACCCTTTTCCTGTGCCTGCCGAATCGATTTTAGAAAATGCGTTCTATTATTCTCATTCAGTATTATCTTCAGCCTTTTAAAAAAATTCGACTCATATGCTTTCTCTACCATCTGATCGGCTTCAACAAGCCCAAGCCTTTTACCACATTCCAGTAATTTTATTGTTTTATCTGAATAGTCGCAATTAAATAATTGCCCTAGAGATATTTCTTTGTGAATTTTATTTCAATCATCATATGAGAGATACTCACTCAATAATCCCGCAGTTAAAATACGCATTAAAACAGGTGATTCAATATCTTGCCCGCTAGATTTACCCCTTCGCCTGTAAGAAAACTCATTAGCGGCATGTTGAAAAAAGATCTGCGCAGCAGCTACCAAGTTTCCCTGCGAATCTGTGCGGACGATTTTTTGGTTCTTAGCCGCCTGCGTCAGCAAATACTTATGGTGATGCTCTTTCAATAAATCACCCCTCATCGTGAGATCGAGAGACATATAGCGTATTGAGTCTCCTGAATTTTTGTGCCTGAACATCGTTATCCCGTTCTTCTCCAGATTTTTTGTCCTTCTTCCTAATGAGCAAAGCGAGTAACCATCCCTTAATTCTTTTACCAGCTAACCGGTACCTGTCAACCTTTATCAGGCTAACACATTTTTACTATGGGCTGTGGTCTATTGACTAAATGCTACCCGCTATTTTCAAACTTTTAACTCATAACTCGTAATTCATAACTTATAACTTTTTTCTAAATGCTATCCGCTGTATTTAAATCGCCTGTTCAATAAATTTAATTTCATTTTCAAATATTACACGGCTTGCCCTATTTATTAAATCATGATCATATTCAAAAAGAACTGAACGCTTTAACATCTGCTCCAGATCTTCATACTCAGAGATAGAAATATTGTTTAATTTATCGTAAACATCTTTACGTAGCCCAATACTAATAATCAGTATTTTTTTATTAATATTTACATAAACAACTCTTAAGTATTTTTTAACCCGTAAAGAAAAAAACTGTATTTTTTTTGCTGATTTGAATTTTCCAAAATATTCTTCCATACTTAAAGGCGCTCCCTTTATCTGAGCTCGGCCTAACTGATTTAGTTTTTCGTTTAAAGCGATCTTAATCCTAAAATCAGCCTCACCCAAAAAATTATTAGCGTTTTGACTCAGCAAAACTTTCTTTTTCTGTTTTATTTTTTTACTTTTAACATCAACTTTTAAAGATTGAGCCGGCGCAGTAGTTGCTTTATTTTTATCGGCTTGTCTTTTAAAATGAAAGGCAACACGATCTAATTTTCCCTGATTCTGATCTAACCCCTTTTTAATTTTTACCATAGTTTGCTGCAAAACAGCCCCATCCAGATATAGACTGCCTTTTGCGGCAATTAATGTTTTTACTCTTTTATAATTTTTATAGGCACTGTTACATTTTGCTTTTTTCTCCTGCCGTCTAGCCAGGTCCATTAATGTGTTCACCTGGGAGATAAATTTTAGTTTTTCATCAAATGATTCTTTTAATCTGCACAATTCTGCTAATCCATATTCAGCGGGATCTTCCTGAGGATTAAGCTCTAAATAACTTTCATAGCAGATTAAAGCTTGAGCCCAGTTATTATTTTCTAAAGCTTCCTCGGCATTTTTAAGATGTTCTAAGTTGATTAAAATTATTTTTTTTAAAGCTAACAGTTCTGCATCTTGCGGATTTAATTGAAGCTGGCCAAAAAGCTGTTTTTCCGCTTCCTCATAATCTAATTTTTTAATATTATCCTTTATTCTTTCTACCCCCTGATCATGCACTATCCGAACTAATTCCGGGTTGATCCCCAATAAAAATCTCCTAATATTCACACGAATATTTACCGGAAGATTATTATCTTTAAACATCTGCAAAATAAAATCAGTGATTTCAATCTGGTATTCTTTATATACTTTCGTTAATTTAGGTATATCATTAGATTCAAATAACCCAATTAATAATTGCTGTGCCTTTTCGGATTTTCCTTCATAACAACAGACTATTGCCTGGGATAAATTTAAATCCAAATCATCTTTCAATAATTCTTTTGCATCTTCCCAATATTTTCTGGCTAATTGTACGCGGCCGAGAATTGCAGCAAAATTTATTAAATAAGGATAAAATTCATTTAAAAATTTTTCTTTTTGTCCCAGCGCTACAAGCTTTTCCCTGTTTCTATGCAATTCATCCGGAGCAATCCCTGGCATATCCTGAAGCAGCCTTTCATTTAAAACACATTTATAAATGCTTTCTTCATCTTTTAAGGTATCATTTATCATCCCTAATATTTTTTTATACATCTGAGGTGATCTTACTTTTTTAGTTAATTCTATTAATAAATTAGCATTATCAGCATCTTCCGGATGCAGCTTAAATGCTTTAACAAATAAATATTCAGCTTTTTCATATTCTGCAAGATTTTCGTAAGAGGCTCCCAGCCAGAAACACATATTACTGATCATTTTCTTTTTTACTTTATTATTAATCGCCAGCGCTTTATTATCAATAATCGAAAACAACTTATCTCCTACATAAACAGCCTTTTTAAATTGCTTTCTCCCGCAAAAAATACAAGTAAAAGCATGCAAAGTAAATAAAGCTACCAGGAAACTATGTTTTTGATCTTCACTCGGATCTGGGAGCTGAACATATTCCTCTACAACTTTCAAATACTGATTAATCGTCGGAACAACTAATGCTATTTTCTGATTAACTTGAGATAAAAGCAATCCGGAAAGAAGTGCCCCTGAAAACATCGCCAAAACATCATCATCATTTTCTATTGCCCCCACTAATGCTTCCGTAGCAAAATACTGGATTTGATCCAATTTGTTCTTACCTACAGCTATTTTTGCCCCAATAAAATGGGCAACGGGTTTAAAAATTGGATTGTCTTCTAATTTTCCCAGAATTCTTATGACCTTATCGTATTTTTTCGGACCTATGGCAAAATTCATAAAAGCTACCTCCAGCCAATCATGCAAGTCATCCGATGCTTGCGCTTTTTTTTCAGCTGCAATTGCGGCTTTTTTTATTTTTGCCAAAGCTTGTTTTTTTACTTTTTTTACTGCATATTTTGCAATAAGATCCATTTCTTGAGCTGCAACTCTAACTTTAGGATCCATTATTGCCTGAAACTTGCTCTGAAAATCAACCGAGGGAACATTTATACCCGGGGAAAGATTCTCTTTTTCCATAACTTCCGCTTGCGCCCAGTTATTCGGAATCAATAACCCATAAATTAAAATTAAAACTGTAATTTTAAATACTATTTTTTTCATGATTAGTTTTCGTAACCGATTTTTTTATATTGAGTCTTCGATAAAAGTTATTTTTCCAAAATTAGCATTTTTCTTTATGTTAATATCCAGTAAATCAATATCCTTTGATTTTAATCTTACCGCAGAAATCGCCCGATAATCAGCACAAGCCCCTTGAGTTTTCGCAACAGAAAAACCAAATTGTTTAAATAGTTTTATATCTCTTTTTAAAAATTCAGAATTAACGTTCCTGCCAATTGTATAGCCGCTAATAATTGCCAACTCTATTTCTTTAATTTCTCCCATCACTTTTATTGCATCTTCCGTAGTTGCCCAATTTGCATGCGGATATTGACTTAAATTAGCAAATACAGCTGCTCTGTTCCCATACTTTTTTGCCTGAGTAAATAATACTTTTACACTTTCTCCATCTTTAATTGATATTGTTTTCACACTAAAATTTCTATTTTCTTTAAACCCATTTAATTTTAACTGTACCTGAGCATTAGTTACCGATAACTCTTTAAAATCAAAAAGATCAATATACTTTACTAATCCTAGCTTTAAAGCCACCAGTGATAATATCCCATCGTTGCAGCCCCAATCCTGCGCATAATCAATAACAGAAAAATCACAATTAAGCATTTGCGCAATTAAAACTAGGGTATGCGCATCATAACCAAAAGAAATTGCATCATTTAATTTAGGAGCAGCGGGCAATAAAAATATAGTATTAGGTTGGATTTGTCCTTGCAGTGGCTGATCCAGTTGATCAAAATAATTTTTATTCATAAAAAACAATGGCCCCAAACGAATAAACTGTTCTCCGCGATCATTTCCCCACGCTGCTAACTGATATTTATTTTCCGCATATTGTAGCGGTTCATTATAAGGAAATTTATGAACTGGCTGTAAGTTAAGTTGCCTAATAATCTCAGCCTGATATCCCTGAATTTTTTCCCCCGTGATTAAATTTAGAGGTTTTTGCACTAAATAATCTTCTAATCCCGCTTGCCCCAATTCAAACCCTTTGTTTTTAAAATAAAGCTCTGCATCTTTATCCCACGGAATCAGTTTTAACTGCTTATCAAAATTTTCCTGACTGGCTAAATATAATAACTTCGCGCCTAACCCTTCTTTTTTATATCCCGTAGCAATTTCTAATTTATCAATATGCACATTACCTTGCGCATCCCAGTTTATTAATAATAACCCTATGATTTGACCATCTTTTTTCGCAAAATAAAGCTTTGCTTTTACACAAAATTCTAATTCCTGTTCCCAGACTGGCAAATCAAAAGTCAGCTTCTCCGGATGCTGTTTAATCCAATCTCTAATCACACTCAGGATTATCGCTTTATTGCTTCGGTTATATTTATCTATTTCAATACTATTAATCAACGCGCCATTATTTGCCCTCGGCAAATTAGTATTTTCCTTTAAATTAAAAAATGCCTCCTGTTCAAGCCATACCTTATTTTTAACTCCCATAAATTCATTTCGAAAGGAATCCCGGGTTTTAAAAAAACTCACCCAAACTTTCGACCGGGACTCAAATTTATCAAAATTGTGTTTTTCTTCCCCATCAATAAAAATCTTGTAATTTACTTTTTTTTCCTTTAAATATTTTAGAACCTCTGGCCTGATTTCATCTCCCACAATTGCAAATTCCGGTAACACAATATGCGTAAATGCTTTCTTTCTTTTCGCCCAACGCACCGCAATCTCAAACGACTCCTGGATACACAAATCACTCATTCCCCCGGCAATAACCAAAGTAGCATCCCGACGAAAAGATCCCTTGAACAAAAAACTTAATAAATCCTGGATATAAGCAAATTCACCTTTTACCTTTGGGTCTCTGAAAATTTTTATACCTTTTTTACCTAAAAAATCAATCAACCATTTTGTTTTCGCAGCCGCATTTAAATCGTTCTTGAAATCATTAACGATCTGCATTGCAAAAATATCTTTAATCTCCACCCCCTTTTTCCCAAAAATCTTCGAGTTCGCTTTCAGTGATATGGGTCTGAGCCTGCAAAACATTCATTTTTAAGTAGTCTTTGACTGCAGCATCAGAATCATTAATCTTTCTAATCTGTTGCTTGAGCTGTTTCATATCGTTTTCTATTAGTTCTTGTTCCTGCAGATTTTGCAATCCATTTAAAAGAACTTCAAATCCATAATAAAGATCATTGTTTACAGATAAACGCGCAGATAATGTTGCAACATTATCATCGCTAAATTCAGGCATAGCTTTAGCCAAAGTGCAATTACCCCACAAAAGCACTGGAACAATAATCAAACTTATAATTTTTCTCATTCTTTTTCTCATAATTTTATCTTTATTTTTAGCTTTTATCTGTTATCTTTTGTCTAAATTGACATTTGCATTAGTCGCTGATCATCAGATCCAAAATGAAAAAGTTTAATTCCGGGCAAAATAACTTCCGGCAGAGATCTTAAGCTAACTTTGTTTTTAGAATTAACTTTAGAATTATCTACAAGCTTTAAAGCTTGAATATATTCTGGATCACAATACTTTATTATGTTTTTACAAAAATGGATGGCAAACATTTTAGCCATTTCATGATTAGAAAATAACTCTTTAAACTTTTCTAAATTATGAGCTAAATTATTTCCTCGCATTTCTAAAACTTTTATTGTTTCTTTTAATGTAAGTGATTCCATTAGCTTTAGAACTTCTGCTGCTTGTGCAATCTTCAATGAGAAAAATTCATAAGCTTCTTCTCTGTCTTCAGATAAAGCTCCGACATCAACTAACTTATATTCATTTATTTCCGTAATCGCCCAATTTTCTAAAATATTAATACCCACATCAAGATCATAACCTCCTTCTTGCCCTAATTCTAATTGTGCTTTAAAAACTGCATCGCACATTTGAAATACTTTATCTATATTTCCTTTACTAACTTCATTTTTAACTTTGTTATAAAAAATATTACTTTTATCCAATTGCTCACTCACAATTAGACTTGGAATATTTCCATTTAATAAATTTGATTTTCCAACCCCTTTAATCCTTAATTCTTTGGAAATATTAGGAATTAAACGAAACTTAAGAACATTTTTAAAATTTCTTTTTTCGGCAATATCATGACCATCCTCTAATTGTTCTAAAACTATTTTATTTACATCAGCTTTCATGCCTTTGAACTTATAATACATAACTTTTAATTTTTGTTTTATATAAATTGTGAATTTTTTTGGCATGTAAACTTTAATAAAAATATCGATTTTTTTCAGCAATCTATTATTATCAATAAAATTCCTCTCTTCTGGTTTAAGCGAAACTGCCCTTAACGGGACTTTTAACACTAAATCACCCTGCGTATCTCCGACAACTACTGTAGTTGCACCATTACCAACTTTTTTAAAAATTCTCCCTTTTAAAATATCTTTTATTACTTGAATATCTGTCTGCACATCAAAAACAATATCAATAACATTTCTTTTGTATTCAATCCCTATACGCTCACTAAACGCATTTTAAAAAGATCTAACAGGAATTCTAATCGCCGGACTTAAGGCACTGCTTTCCTGAGCTATGGATATATTCCCCAGTAAAAGAACCTGAAAAACTAATAAGATAATAATTTTGGAAATTGCGTTTTTATTTGCTTCATATTTTTTCGCTTTACATTTGAAAACATTAGAGTTAAGCTTCTAATCGATAGTTAAAAAAGGTGTAAAAGTATACCATATCAAACAAGACTCTGCAAACAAATAAGCCTGATTTTAATTTACGTAACACATTACAATTAAACAGTTTAGCAATACGGTGGTGTTTTTTTTAGAAAGGTTGCTCTGAATTGGCCAAAAATCAATGACTAATAATTGAAAATATTAATAGATTTAGCAGAAAAATATTAACTTTGCGGTATGAATTCTGAAATGATAATTTTTATTTGAAATATTTCTTTAAAGATAAGCGGATTATATCCGCCCCTTATCAGCCCCTAAGCTTCTGGACGAATAACCCGGTAAAGAGTTTGAATATCCAATTTTACCAATTTCTTAATTTCGAAAATCAAGCTATTTAATTGGCCTAAATGTACGGAAAACTTACAAATTTTACCGTACAACAAATCACCGGTTTTAAATTTCATAATCAGGTCTTTTAACAAATTGTAACTGTCTCGTTCCTGAGGCAAAACTACTTGCCAATTTTAATTTCGATTGGCTTGGATAAAATTGCCGGGTTTTAATTCTACAATCACCCGGGAATAATCAGTTCTTGATTCTTTTGCTTTTTCTTCTGCTAAAGATAAAGTATTGGCTTTTACGGATAAAGCAACATCTTTGAGCATAACATCGAGGTCCCTCTACAGCGGGATCATTTGACATTTGTAATTTGTAATTCCAAATAAATATGGCTTGCTTATTTATTTGGCTCCAGGCTTGCCCAGAAGCTTAAACATTTTCTTTTTATATGCCTCTACTCCAGGCTGATTAAACGGATTTACGCCTGAGAGCAATCCAGAAATAGCTGTTGTTTTTTCAAAAAAGTAAAACAGCTGCCCAAGATTAAAAGCGGTTCTTTTGGGTAAGATAATACTCAGATTCGGCACCTTACCATCATAATGTGCGCTGGCCGTTGCTTCATAAGCCTTATGATTTATATAATCCAAGTCCTTACCGGCAAGATAATTCAAGCCATCAATATTATCTTTAAACCTAGGCACTTTTATTGTTGCCTGTGACTTTTCGATTATCAAAAATGTCTCGAATATATTCCTTTTACCGTCTTGGATCATCTGCCCCATTGAATGCAGGTCGGTTGTAAACTCACATGCCGCAGGGAATATTCCCTTGCCGTCTTTGCCTTCACTTTCTCCAAAAAGCTGTTTCCACCATTCTCCGACATAACGCAAGCTCGGGTTAAAGCCAGACAGCATTTCAATATCTTTGCCTTTTTTATAAAGGATATGTCTTATCCCTGCATACTTATAAGCAGGATTTTTCTCAAGATTAAGTAAATCACATTTTTTTTCAAAATCCTTAGCTCCCTTTAATAATTCCCTGATGCTTATACCGGCTACAGCTATCGGGAGCAATCCTACAGGAGTTAAAATAGAAAATCTTCCGCCCACATCATTTGGAATAATAAAGGTTTTGTACCCTTGAAAATCTGCCAGTTTTCTCAATGCTCCGGCACTAGCATCTGTAGTCGCAATAATCCTGTCTCTGGCTCCTTTTTCCCCATATATCTTTTCCATATACTGCTTTAATATCCTGAAAACAACCGCGGTTTCAGTTGTCGTCCCGGACTTGGAAATTACATTTATGATAACCTTCTTCTTCTTTATTATATTAAATAAGTCCTGAAGATAATCAGCACTTAAGTTATGCCCGGAAAAATAAATTTTTGGTTTTTCGCTTTTCAGCTCGTTGGCAAAATTGGGTTTTAGAAATTCAATACAGGCCCTTGCTCCCAGATATGATCCCCCGATACCAAGACTGACAAAAACATCACAATCTTTTCTTATTTTTTTTGCCGTGACCTCAATATCTCTGATAAGCGAATCCGGCATATCTGAAGACAAATTCAACCAGCCGAGATAGTCACTACCCGGACATTTCTTTTCTTTGAGATCATTATGAATAAGTTTTATAGCCTTAAAAACAGATTTCAACTCTTTATCCAATACAAAGCCTTTGCAGTTTTTACTGACAAGTTTAATGTCATTCATTTTTAGCTTCTCCCTAATTTTCAAGATTTTAACATTTTTGATGGATTATTCTTGGATTGATATATTTTATCACTGTCTGAAATGATTAACAAGCTGAATATTATTATCTGACCAATCGATAAAGGGGAATTTTTGCATATAAATACTTATCCGAAGATTAATCCTTAGAAATCTCTAAGCTCTCTTCTTATAAATAAACCTCGGGAGACAGGATCAAGAAACTGCTGTAATTTGTTTTATCAAAATCAGCATTTATTGCTTTCCTCTGTTGTTAACAAAAATAATCTTACTGTAATTCCATGATTTTTTTCTCTAATCTTGCTTTTTCTTCTCTAAGGGCTACTACTTCTAAAGCCATTACCACCTTTTCTTCTTCGCTTCTAGCCAGCTCAACATCCAATTCTTTAACCTTTTGCAGGAGCGAAAGTCCTTTTTTACTTCGGTTTTTTACTTCTCCAATTGCCTGCTTCAGCTTTTGCTGCAAAATCAGCTTTTGATTCTGAACTGCTTGAAGCTGCTCTAAAACATCGCCTGATGCATCCGATTGATTTCCGGACTCACTTTGTAAAGCCGCATATTTTTTTTGCACCTTTTCAAGCTCAATCGCAATGGACTGTCTTTGCGCATCTGCTAAATCAAGCTGCTGGCGCAATGCCTGCTGCTGCATTTCCTTGCTAGCAATCTGTTTATCAAGAATTGCCAGTTTTGCATCTACTCCCTCAACCTCTTTCGAGCTTTGCAGAATAGATTTAACTTCATTTTGAAGATTTATGTTTTCCTTTAATAGTAATTTATTGCTGTTATTTAGATCTTCTGAATTATTTTTTGCAAATATAAGTTCTGCCTTTAATTCATCACTTTCTTTTCTTAATGCCTCATAGCGGCTGCTCAACTGAGTATCCTTTTTCAATACTTCAACTTTGTCCCCCTGCCGTTGCAGCTGTTTTAATTCCTTGCGCACCTGAACAAGCCCTAAAGAAGCAAAATTCCTCTCTGACTTTACTGTTTCAAGCTCATTCGTTAAAGCCGCGATTCCTTCCTCTTTCTGGTTAAGTCTATTTGCCAGCTCATCTATTTTCACATACAATACATTTTCTGAACTCTTGTCAGACTTAGTGCTGGATAATTCTTTTTTAATCTTTTCTTGATCAGCTTTAAGTTGGGCTATCTGATTATCCTTGGCTTCTAAATCCCGCTCATATTCCGTGATTTTTGCGCTTAAGATATTTGACTTTTTGTTTTTAGACTCGTTTTCAGCCGCAAGTTCTTCGCCTGCCTCTTTTGCCTGCTTTGCCTCTGCCTGCGCCTTGGACAGCTCTGAGGCAATCTTTGCCTGCTTATCATTTAATTCACCTGCCTGGACCTCAAGCTTGGCTATTATATCCCTGCTCTTATCCTGCTGCTTTTCTGTCTCAAGCTTTTTATTCAATGCCGCAAGGTCTTTATTCTCTGCCTGCGCCTTGGACAGCTCTGAGGCAATCTTTGCCTGCTTATCATTTAATTCACCTGCCTGGACCTCAAGCTTGGCTATTATATCCCTGCTCTTATCCTGCTGCTTTTCTGTCTCAAGCTTT
>Ga0307991_1003010_pt1 | contig 11138 bp, 4 predicted proteins | sample EllFjometagen131_FD_203146 | JGI IMG/M metagenome (GOLD analysis project Ga0307991, IMG submission 203146) | Marine microbial communities from Ellis Fjord, Antarctic Ocean - #131 | ecosystem: Environmental > Aquatic > Marine > Unclassified | place: Southern Ocean | collected 2014-10-08 | reverse complement strand
TGGTTTTATTTTTTTATATATAATATAATCACTTGATATTACGGATGTTATAAGGTTTTATTATTTTTGTATCTCCAAATTTTCAAGAAGTCTGGATTTTTTAGTTTATGAATTATTCAGGTTAAAACATTTTTATCTTTTTAATTTTAATAATTAGATTAATTTTGTTTTTTAATTTAATTTTTATTAAAAAAAATATGGATTCAGATAAATCAAAAAAAGTATTGTTTTCCGGCTTAGGCAAGATAATGCCACAAGAGGAGACACTTGAAATACAAAGACATAAAAAAAGTATAACTATTGGCATTCCTAAAGAGATAGCTTTTCAGGAAAACCGTGTAGCTTTAGTTCCAAAAGCTGTTGGGCTTTTAGCACAAAATGGACATAATATAATTGTTGAAACCAATGCAGGAAAATCTGCTCATTTTGCTGATAATGAATTTAGCGAATCCGGAGCAACTATAGTATATACACCAGAAGATGTTTATAAAAAATCTGATATAATATTAAAAATAGCTCCTCCTTCTGTTAAAGAAATTGAATTGCTTAAAACAAGACAAACAATAATATCTGCTTTGAATTTAACAGGACAAAGTGATATTTATTTTAAAAAACTTATTTCTAAAAAAATAACAGCCATAACTTTTGAATATATAAAAGATAAAACAGGAGAATTTGCAGTAAGACGTTCAATGAGTGAAATAGTAGGAACCACTTCAATTTTAATAGCAGCCAACTATTTAAGTGATATTAATTATGGTAAAGGAAGTATGCTTGGTGGCTTTTCAGGTATAACACCAACAGCAGTTGTAATATTAGGTGCAGGAACAGTTGCAGAATATGCAGCCCGTGCAGCATTAGGACTTGGTGCACAAGTAAAAATTTTTGATAATTCTATTTATAAATTACGTAGAATTCAAAATCTCCTTAATAAAAGAGTTTTTACTTCAATAATTCAACCAAGAGTACTTATCAAAGCTCTGAAATCTGCTGATGTTGTTATTGGTGCTATCCATTCATCCGAAGGAAGATCACCTTGCGTTGTTAGCGAAGATATGGTAAAAGAAATGAAAAACAGTTCTGTAATTATTGATGTAAGTATTGACCAGGGCGGATGCTTTGAAACTTCACATATTACTAATCATACTAAACCCGTTTTTAAAAAGTATGGCGTTACGCATTATTGTGTGCCAAATATTTCATCTATGGTTCCTCATACTGTTTCTTATGCTTTAAGTAATTTCTTTGCCCCTGTTTTCTTAAAGATGGGAGAAGAAGGTGGTATGGAAAATTTAATTAAATATGATAAAGGCATTCGTCAAGGTGTATATCTATACAATGGAATATTAACCAGTAAATATATTGGCAAATATTTTAATATACCTTATCAAAATATAGAACTGCTTATAGATATTTTTCATTAAAAAATATTTCTTCCGAATTTTAAATTGAATATAGTTCAAAAAAGTGATCTAATCCCCAAAAATTATATAGAGATGTATTTTAAAAAAGAGTTAGTCCTGCTTGATTATCAGAGCAGCACTTGAAGAAAATGAATTCACTTGACAGCGAACTATCATAAATTTTGCAAAACTGCAAAATATGGGGACAACTTTTATCAATTTCAAAATGTATCTTTTTGAAAATCAATTAATTAACAATATTTGCTGTCAAACCCAAAAAAATAATCTTGATAGTTCTGTTTTTTTATTTAAGGAATGCTGTTAAATTAAATCCTGACGATTCTCAAATATTATATAATTTAAGTGTTACATATCAGCAAGCAGGAGATAATGATAAAGCACAATACTATTTCAACAAAGCAAAAGAAATTAACTCTCATTTTAAAAATTAATTTTTTCTAACAGCACTATCTAAATTTCTGACTCTTGGTTAATAAAAAAAACATAACTATCTGTAATTGATGACATTAGGATTATTGTTATAATTTTTTTTTATTTTTTTATAAAAAAAATATACGTATTTAAAAAAATATTACTATATTTGTGGAATTAAACATTATTATTTATTTAAACAAAAAAATAAGCAACACTTTTTGATAATGAAAATAATTTTGTAATTTTGTATCTTGAGTGATTATAATTTATAAATTTAAAAAACTAAATACTATAAAAAAATCAGTTATTATTTTTGCCTTATTTGCTATAAGTTATAGCAGTGTATTAGCCCAAATACCTATTACTCCTGAACACCCATTAGGATTTGACAGTTCGCTTTTTCAAAGTGATACTGCTTTTCTTAATTTTATAAATTCAGGGGGGAGCATTTCCTCTTTTGATACAACAGGAATAAATACTTATTACCAGCAAACAGAACCTGTTATAAACCCTTCAACAGTTGTATTAAATATTTTTCCATACCAGAACGCACTCAATGTTGATACTTCAGCAATAATTGAAGTAACATTTAATAAACCGATTAATACAGCTACTGTAAATAATAATACTTTTGTTTTAGCAGGTGAAATAAGTGGAAGGCACACAGGTGTTTTTTTATTTTCACAAAACAATACTATCGTAACGTTTGTATCTGCTTTTTCTTTCAAGAAAGGAGAGAAAGTACAGATAATTATATCTGATAAAATAAAAGATATTAACAACTTAAAAATTGCTCCTTTTGTTTCACAATTTACTGTGGTATTTGATCAAACACCTGCTAAATTTGCCACACCCATTGTATATAGTGTTGGCGACAGACCTTTTTCGATAGTTGTATATGATATAGATGGTGATAGAGATGGTGATATTATTGTAGCAAACAGCTCATGGAGAGGTGGTAATGGTCCATGTCAAGGAAGCTATCCATCTAATACAATATCCGTATTAAAGAATAATGGTGATGGCTCTTTTGCTCAAAAAACAGATTATATTACTGATACTGCTTTATATGTAGCACCTTATGTTGCGACTGTTGCTGATATTGATGGCGACGGTGATGGTGATATACTCGCAGGAAATCTTTGTAGCAAGACAATATCTGTATTAAAAAATGATGGTACGGGAATTTTTAGCTTACCAATAATTTATTACATAGGTGCACACGTTATGGGAATAAAAACGTATGACATAGATGGTGATGGGGATATTGATATTATTGCAACCTGTGGTGGAAATGGCTGGTGGTGGGAATGGGCTAATAAACATATATACGTATTAAAAAATAATGGAGATGGCACTTTTGCTCCACCTGTATCATATTACGTCGGGTTGGGTCAACATGGGTTAGATGTTTATGACCTTGATGGAGACGGAGATGGTGATATAGTTGCAACAATACTTTGGTGGAATACATTGGTTGTACTTTTAAATAATGGTGATGGTACTTATGGGACTCCTGTCTATTATACAGTTGGTGCTGTACCTATAAAAGTTTGTATTGCAGACCTTGATGGCGATGGTGATGGTGATATTGCCGTTACTATTTATTTTTCTCATAGTGTAAGTGTATTGATGAATAACGGAAATGGCACATTCACGGATAAAAGAGATTATTCAACAGGAGGCATCCCTTGGGGTATATTTGTGAGTGATGTTGACTGCGACGGTGATGGTGATATTATCACTACCAATATCAATGGAAGTAACATATCTATATTGAAAAACAGGGGAGATGGTATGTTTGCACAAAGAGAAGATTTTTTTGCTGGTTCGCAACCTGCTGATGTTTATGCTGCTGACCTTGATAATGATGGCGATGCTGATATTGTTACAGCTAACGGGAGTGGAAATTCTGTATCCGTTTTGAAAAATGCTGTTCCCGGCCTTAGCGGGATTGTGTTTGATGATGAAAATGGTAATGGGGTACAGGATAGTGCAGAATATGGCATATCCAACTGGTTGCTCCAATTAGACGGCGGACCACAAACACTTTATGCCACAACCAACAACCTTGGAGAATATTATTTTATTGCTGACCCTGGTACATACACATTAAAACAAATACCTAAAACCGGCTGGATACAAACCTATCCCGCAACTACTTACCAAATTATAATTCCCACAGTTACCAAAGAATTAAAAAATATTAATTTTGGGAATCAATTTCCACTTGGTGTTAATCCTGCAATATGCGGAAAACTCACAGGTCAACAACTACCGGGCATCCCTCCGCCAGAATGTCTAACTAATCAAACTGCTACTTTATGTGGCAGTACTTGTGATCGTTGTGTAACAAAAATGTATACTCTTAATTATTGGAATCCGGGGGGGAACACAGCAAGTAACTCTTGTACATATACAGTAACATTACCTCCAGGAGTCCACTATGTTTCATCAGTTCCTAGTTGTGCTGGTCTTGAACCAGAAGTAGTACTTAATCCTGACGGAACTACTACATTAACATGGAATAGACTTTGTGAGGGGTGGGGGCAATCAGATCCTTGTAAAACACTTCAACAAGGAAGTATATATGAGGATAATCCGGATTATATGATAAAAATCCAAACTGAAATTGCATGCTGTTTACCAATCCCCACAACTCTTATTGCAACATTAGGTATAACAGCTTCTGATCCCTCAATTATAGATACTAACTGCAATCCTCTACCAGATATACAAACTTATAATGGCCCTTTTGACCCTAACGAAAAACTCTTAGTATTTCCCGAAGGTACCGGACCATGTAGGACAATTAGCCCAACCGAGACACTTACATACCAAATTGGTTTTCAGAACGTAGGTACAGCACCCGCAAAATATGTTACCATTATTGATACACTTGATTATAAGGTTTTGGATGTTCCAAGTATAGAGGTCTTACATACAACTCATCCGGCTGAATTTACTATAAGTGGACCAGGAATATTAACATGGACCTTTAAAAATATCAACCTGCCTGATAGTGCCTCTGACCCAGAAGGAAGTATTGGTGCTGTATCTTTCCGTATTAAGCCACGTACAGATATTGTCCCTGGTGCTGTTATTGCAAACAAAGCAGCTATTTATTTTGATTTTCTTCCGCCTGTAATTACAAACACTGTTGTAAACATAATTGCGGGCGACACCACAAAAATGGCAACATTTGAAGCAAAACAGCCCGACTTTTGCGGACAACCTAAAAGGTTTGATTTTAATTATACAGGGGGCTTATCTGATGCCACGTATGAATGGAATTTTGGTTCTGATGCTGCTCCACCTACTTCAACAGAAAGGAATCCTCAAGGTATTAACTTTGCTACAATGGGACAAAAGATTGTAACATTAACAGTAACAACACCCGAGGGATGCTCAGGCACTTATACTGATACAATTTTTATTATTCAACCATTGCCTGTAACAGGTATAACTGCCAATGGACCAACTTCGTTCTGTGAGGGTGGTTCAGTTACTTTAACTGCAAGCCCCAATAGTACATATTTATGGTCAACAGGCGAAACTACGCAATCAATCATTGTTTCTGCTTCGGGTAATTATGTTGTGAGCGGTTGTTATGGCTCATCTGCATCAAAAATTGTTACTGTTAATCCAATACCTTTTGCATTAATTAAACCTGCCGGACCAACAACATTCTGTGAAGGTGATTCAGTTAAATTAATTGCAGATGCAAGAATTGTGAGTTCTTATGAAGTCTGTATTTTTGATCAGGGTGGTGGTACTTGTAATTTTACTAATGATTTATGTAATGATGGCTATCACTGGGGGGCATTTACAACAACATCAGCTCCTTTTTCTATTCCTGATGCAGATTCAATTATTAGTATTGATTATAAAATATACTGGTCATGTGGTCAGGGTATCTGGTCTTTCCAATTGAATGGTAATAATATTGGTAACACCGGGGTAGTAAATAATTCCGGTTGCAGTTGTCAACCTGCGGCTTACGGGACTTATCCAACAACGTTTACAGTTAGTGGCGCACAGTTAAATATTTACTGGAATTTTGGAGGTTTGAATACTCTTACTGTTAACAATATCAGTAACGATAATGCTGTAGCCGGTTATTCAGCGATAATTAATTATGCTTATTCGCCTTGGGTTTCATGTTCGTGGAATCCGCTTACCGGTCTTGAAAATTCAAATACCTGTAACCCTATCGCCAAACCAACCGCAACAACAGATTATACTGTAACAATAATGGATAATAACGGATGCAGTAATGTTTCCGACCCGTTTACTATTACTGTTTTCCCGGAACCATCGTTAAATATTTCAGTATATCCATCACCAACTGTAAGTCCTGGCGGTAATCCCAACACTATCTATTTAGGATATGGGCCACAATATTTAACCTTAACTGCTCAAAGTAATAGCGATGTGAATTATTTATGGAACACAGGAGAAATAACAACGTCAATTTTAGTTTGTCCCACTGTTACCACAACTTATGCTGTGACAGTTACAGATGTTCATGGTTGCATAAATACTGCATCAGCTACAATTAACGTTATAGATATTCGTTGCGGTAAAGGTAAAGTAACGATATGCCATATACCTCCGGGCAATCCAAATAATCCGCAAACAATATGTGTTAGCACAAGCGCAGTACCTGCTCATCTGGCACATGGCGATTATCTTGGACCATGTAGTATCAGTAAATTAAAAACTATTTCAGAAACTGAAGACGCTGTCAATAATTTTGATGAAGTTAAAATTGTAGATTTATTTCCTAATGCGAATAATGGCAATTTCACACTTGCATTTACGTCAGGTACAACCAATAGACCTGTTGAAATTACTATATACAACGACTTGGGAGAGGTAGTGAAAAAAATAAATGTAGAAAGTAAAGAAGGTATTAACAAGATTAAAATCAATATTGTAAAAGCAAATGGAAAAGTCAATTCGGGATTATATCTTGTTAAGATTTCTAATGGCAAAACTTCTGCATCAAGAAGAATTAGTGTAACCAGATAGTTTATTATATATTTCAGGTTCGTCTGTTAAGCAGCCAGTATAATTTTTTATTAACATAAATTATTAAAAGTTATGAAAAATCATCTGATATTAGTGGTATTAATAATGTTTTCTTCTCTTTCATTCAGCCAAAATTCATCTTTCTGTGGCTCTGATGAAGCGAATCAGATTTATCTGCAACAACACCCGCAGTATAAAATTTTGTTAAACAACTTTGAAAAATACTGGAAAAAAAACCAGCAAAGCTTAATAAAAAGCAAGCAAAACATGACCTATTATGTGCCTGTTGTGTTTCATATATTGCATAATAACGGACCAGAAAATATTCCTGATTCCCTGATTTACCAAGAAATTGACATAATGAACGAATGTTTTAGAAAAATGCCCGGTACACCTGGCGATGGGGATGGTGTTGATACAAAAATTGAATTTTGTCTCGCTACTATTGACCCTGATGGAAATTCTACAACAGGTATTACACATACACAAACACCCTGTACTGATATGAATTATCCGGGTTGTTCAAATCTTCCGGGAAGCATTATTGCATGGGGAGATTCGTTAAGATATTATCTGAATATCTGGGTTGTAAAGAGTATAACCGGGGGTTATAAAGGTTTGGGCGGACCTGGAATACAGGTAATCATGCGTTATGACTGTGTGGGGCGAAACAGCATAAATCAAGGTAAAATAATAATTCACGAAATAGGACATTGTTTTAATCTGATGCATACTTTTAATGATGGCTGTGGCTCATCCGACTGTAGCAGCAGTGGCGACATGATTTGCGACACCCCACCTGTTGCTTTTCCAAATCATGGCTGCCCTGTTGGACAAAATTCATGCACAAATGATATCCCCGACTTACCCGACCAGGTAAAAAATTATATGGATTACAGTACTTGCATGAATATGTTCACCGAAGGACAGAAAGCAAGGATGCATGCATTCATAAATTATCATTCATATTATAGTAAGCTTGTATCTGAAGAAAATTTATATCTTACAGGTGCATGTTATCCTTGTACAATTCCACCATGTCCGCCTTTTGCACATTTCAAAGCTGATAAGACATTTGCATATATGGAAGATTCTATATGTTTTACTGATATATCCTATAATACTCCAACAAGCTGGCAATGGAGTTTTCCTGGTGGAACCCCATCAGTTTCTACTCTTCAGAATCCCGTAGTTATATATAACAATTATGGCTTTTATGATGTAACATTAATTGTTTCAAATGCTGCCGGTAGTGATACAATAATAATGAACAATTATATTACTATTGGTAATCCTCAGGTTAGTAGTATTGGAGGAGGATTGAATGGTGGTGTACATGATTTAATAGTATATAATAATGAGCTTTATGCGGGTGGTGGGTTTACCACCGCAGGTGGTGTATCAGCAAATCGTGTTGCAAAATGGGATGGTACAAATTGGCATAATTTAGGGACAGGTGTGGAACGAGTAGTGGTTTCTTTTGAAATTTTTAATGGGGAACTCTATGCAGCTGCAGACCTGTATATATATAAATGGGATGGTATGAATTGGTCAATTATTGATTCTTTATCAGGAGGAGGATGGACATGGTTTAATTATATAAAAGTGTATAATGGCGAATTATACATTGCAAAAGATAGTATTGTTGTAAAATGGGATGGAACAAATATGACAACAGTTGGAATAACATCATATACGGATTATAATGATGTAACTACTGGTGGTGAAGTTTATTGGTTAGAAGTATATAATAATGAATTATATGCAGGAGGTAGCTTTGATTCCATTAATGGTATAGGTGTTGATATGGTAGCAAAATATGATGGCACAAATTGGTATCCTGCGGGAACAGAAGTAGACACAACTGATAATTATAGAGTAGTATATGTAATGCAGGTATATAATAATGAGCTTTATATTGGTGGATTTTTCTCAGGAGTTGGAGGTATTCCGAATGCGAATACAATTGCTAAATGGAATGGGACCAATTGGTCATCAGTTGGGTCAACAGTAGATGTTTTTGATTCTACCAGCTGGGGTCTTGGGGGTATGGGTGTATGGAACAATGAACTGTACGTTAGTGGTAATTTTACAGGATATATTGCAAAATGGAATGGAAATATCTGGATGCCTGTTGAACCGGGGATAAATGAATGGGCAAACGATTTTGAAATATATAACAATGAATTATATGCCGGAGGAGCTTTCACTCATGCAGGGGGAATACTTGTAAATTATATAACTAAATGGGGCTGTGTTTCCTATTTTACCCAAAGTGCAGATACAGTTAATTTAGGTGTTTCAGGAGATGTTTATTTTACAGACCATAGTACCAATGCTACGGGCTGGTACTGGGATTTTGGTGATGGGGCAACAGATACTTTACAAAACCCTGTGCATACTTATTGGAACGAAGGGACTTATACTGTTACATTGGTGGCTACAAATGGCACTTGTTCAAATGAAGCTACTTCAACTGTTGTAGTAAAATACAATTGCTATCCTCTTGTTGTAAATTTCGATCAGAATAAAGATACAGTGCATTTATCAATATCAGACACAGTATCATTTTATTCCTGGACATTCTTTTATGATTCTTTACTCTGGAATTTTGGCGATGGAATAACTGATACAATACAAAATCCTATACATACCTACGACAGTATATGTGTTTACACAGTATCTTTAACCGCTTATAAAGATACCTGTTCAAATACTGCGTTTTCAACTGTCTTCGTTTGCGATACTTTGTTCTCTGATTTCACTCAAAGTGCAGATACAATATTTACAGGCGATACACTACATTTAACAAACAACAGCACTAATGCATCGGGTTGGCGATGGGATTTTGGAGATGGAAATATTGACTCAACAACATTTAGTCCTTCACATGTTTATGATAGTGCAGGTACATACACAATTCAATTAATTTCAGTAAATCCATGCTTTGCTGATACTATAAATTTTGTAATAGTTGTAGAACTTGCTATAGGTATTGAAATTACTGAGAAAGAACAGGGGTATTTTAATTTATATCCGAATCCGAATGATGGGAATATGCAGGTAGATTATAAAATTCCTGAAAACAAAACAGGTATTTTGGAAATTTACGATGTTCTTGGAAGGAAATTACTAAACTATTCTTTATCCAGTGGTAAAAATACATTCGTAATTTCAGGATCTATCCTTAATAAAGGGATCTATTTCTACCAAGCAACCGCCGGAAATAAGTGGATATCTATAGGCAAAATAATAGTGATAAAATAATAAAATGCGAAAAAGAAGAAACCCTGTCAGAAAACCAAATCAGGTGAAATCTGATAGAATTGCAAATTAGTATTATTCGCCAGAATAAAAAAGAATATTACTTGCAATCTAAAATAAAAGCAGATGCAAAACAAATAATGAAGGTATTATATATTAAAAACCTTCCTGATTTAATACCAAAAGGAACTTTAAACCAATACCTGTGAAAAATTAATCAGGTAAAACCTGATGATACGAAACGGACCATAACAGTAATGTGAAAACCTGAAACTCAACTATATGAGAACAGGTGTAGTGCGAATGGCGATTTGCTTAATCGCTGATTGTCAGGAAGATAGATTGATTAAGTGTCAAACTCAAGAAATAATTATATTTTTTTTATTTTTAGGTCTAATTTTAAAAAAAATTACTATATTTGTAAAATTAAATTTTGTTATTTAAATCAAAAAAAAATTAATATGAAAAATTTAAACTTTTATTCTGTTTTATTATCTCTTTGCCTTTTATTTGGTCTTAATAACAATGCAAATTCCCAGATAAGTCATGGAGGAACTCCGCCAAGTTTTACAGAAAAATCCATATCAAATAATTATGAGCTTAGAGAATTTTCTAAGCCGGATATGAAAAAAATTACAGAACAAGATGAAGAAAACGCAGGGAAAAAAGATGTGCTTCGTAGAATAGCTGTGTCAATACAAGCAAATTTGAATACAAAAAATTCAGGCACTTGGACAAACTTACCCGATGGCAGTGGTAGGATTTGGAGATTAAAAATTAAATCAAAAGACGCTTTGGCATTAGGCATATATTATAATAATTTTTATTTACCCAAAGGAGGAAAGTTGTTTTTATATAATAAAAATAAAACACAGGTAATAGGTGCTTTTACAGAACAAAATAATCCTGAAAATAAATTTTTTGCTACCGAATTAATACGGGGTGAAACAGTTACCATTGAATATTTTGAGCCAAAAAAAGTATTAGATAAAGCAATTATTA
>Ga0307991_1003009_pt1 | contig 11139 bp, 11 predicted proteins | sample EllFjometagen131_FD_203146 | JGI IMG/M metagenome (GOLD analysis project Ga0307991, IMG submission 203146) | Marine microbial communities from Ellis Fjord, Antarctic Ocean - #131 | ecosystem: Environmental > Aquatic > Marine > Unclassified | place: Southern Ocean | collected 2014-10-08 | reverse complement strand
CTTAAGTCAGGGTATTGAAATTTTATTGATCTTAATGGATAAAAATAATAGATAAAAATTTTTAACTTTACAAACGGCTTATTTGTTTTTTAGTAAGGTATCACGAAATAATCAGTTTACAATTTTGACAGCTTTGTAAAAAGTCGAATTTCGACGGCAAAGTATAAAAGTTCACCAATCTCATAAAATTGGCAAGGCGCGCAAATTCTGAGTGATGATTCGTACTTAGCGTACTTTGAAGAAACGAAGAATGCAGCGCAACGCAGAATTTGGACTTTTTACGAAGCCATCAATTTTAAACATTTTACACTATACAGGTGCAAAAATATGGCAGAAACGGATAAAGACGATCTTATAGGCCTTTTGGAAGATACTGACGGTAACATTGATATTCCTGAAATTATGCCGTTACTGCCGGTAAGGGATGTGGTGATTTTTACCGACATGGTGCTTCCCTTATTCATCGGTCGTGAAAGATCAGTAAAAGCGGTTGATAAATCCATGGGCGGGGACCGTCTGCTATTACTTTCCACCCAAAAAGATCCTTCCATTGAAGATCCAGCACCGGACGATATTTATCGGGTAGGGACGATATGTCGTATTCTGCGGGTTTTAAAACTTCCAGACGGTCATTTTAAAGTGCTTGTCCAGGGACTTGAAAAAGGACGCATCAAACGATATACGGCAAAGAAATTTTTTTATAATGTCAAGGTTGAAACGCTAAAGGATGTTCCCTTTGAAAAACTCGAATTAGAACATCAGGCGCTGATGCGTAATATTCGGGAAAATTGTGAAAAAATTTTGACCATTCGCGGCGAATATTCAAGTGAAATCGGTATTCTTTTAGATGAAATCGAACATCCGGGAAAATTGGCGGATCTGGTATCATCCAATTTAAAATTAAAAATTGAGGAGGCCCAGGAACTGCTTGAAATATCGGACCCGGTTCAACGGCTGAACAAAGTCAATGATTATCTGACCCGTGAGGTCGAACTGTCAATGATGCAGGCAAAAATTCAATCCAATGTCAGGGATGAGATTTCAAAAAGTCAACGGGATTATTTTCTGCGAGAGCAGGTTCGGGCGATCAATAAGGAGTTGGGTGAATTTGATGATAAAGTGGAGGAAATCGGCGAATATAAAAAACTTATCAAAAAAGCCAAACTCTCGAACGAAGCGGGCAAGGAAGCTGACAAGCAACTGCATCGTTTAGAACAGATGCATCCGGATTCATCCGAAGCATCAGTGATCCGAACCTATCTGGATTGGATTCTGGAATTACCGTGGCATAAGTTGACGAAAGACAAAATTGATATTCAGGGAGCCAAGAAAATCCTTGATAAACATCATTATGGGCTTGAAAAAATTAAGGACCGTATACTGGAATACCTGAGTGTCCGGAAGTTGAACCCCGATAAAAAGGGGCAGATACTTTGTTTTGCCGGTCCGCCCGGGGTTGGGAAAACGTCTCTTGGCCAGGCGATTGCAAAAGCGATGAACCGAAAGTTTTTCAGGGTTTCGTTGGGTGGCATACGGGATGAAGCCGAAATCAGAGGCCATCGCAGAACATATATTGGCGCCATGCCCGGTCGGATATTACAGGGGTTGAAACAATGCGGAAGCAGTAATCCTGTTTTTATGATGGATGAGATTGATAAAATCGGATCTGACTTCAGGGGCGATCCCTCGTCAGCACTCTTAGAAGCCCTTGACCCGGAACAGAATTCAAATTTTAGCGATCATTATTTGAATTTGTCGTATGATTTATCCAATGTCATGTTTATTTTGACTGCCAATGTCATTGATACCATTCCATCGGCCTTATTGGATCGGATGGAAGTGATCCATCTTTCCGGTTATACGCTTGAAGAAAAATATGCCATTGCGGAAACATTTTTGCTGCCCCGGCAGATTAAGGAAAATGGATTAACCAAGAAAAATATATCCATCAGCGCCGGCGCTTTACAGCAGATTATCGAAGAGCATACGTGTGAGTCCGGTTTAAGGAATCTTGAAAGGGAGCTTGGGACAATTTGTCGAAAGCTGGCGCGTAAAATTGCTGAAAACGAAAAGGGACCGTTTTCCCTTACGAAAAATAATCTTCACCAGTTTCTGGGTCCCCCAAAATTTCTTCCTGAAATGGATCAGGAGGAAAGTCAGATCGGTTTATCCACCGGACTTGCCTGGACATCCGTTGGCGGTGAAGTCCTTTATATTGAAGCGACATTGCTGGAAGGCAAGGGGGAGCTGATTATAACTGGACAAATAGGTGATATCATGCAGGAATCCGCTCGTGCGGCGGTGACTTATACCCGCGCCCATCGTAAAGACTTTGGTATAAAAAAAGATTTCTTTGAAAATATGGATATTCATATTCATGTTCCTGCCGGAGCCATTCCCAAAGATGGGCCATCTGCCGGGATTTCCATGGCAACAGCGCTTATATCAGCGATCACCCATCGGCCGGTCGATACGGAAGTCGCCATGACCGGGGAAATTACCCTGCGGGGCAGGGTCCTGCCCATTGGCGGTTTAAGAGAAAAATCGTTGGGGGCACTTCGGGCAGGCATCAAAAAAATTATCATCCCTGAAAAAAATCGTAACGAATTGTCAGAAATCCCCAAAAATGTTAAGCGGAAAATTAAATTTTTTCCGGTTTCCACGATTGATGAAGTGATTGCCATTGCACTGGGTGACAACTTAAAAGTACCGGCTGCTTCGAAAAGCAAAAAGACCGGGAAAAGTAAAAAAATCACAAAAAGCAAATAGGACAAATGTGGTTTAAGGGCTGTTTATGAAAATACTTGCGGTTGATACTGCGACAAAATCCTGCAGTGTGGCTGTTATGGATGAGCAATCCGTAATTTCAGAATATACGGTTAATCATAAAGAGACGCATTCCAGATTTTTAATGGGAATGATCCATGCCATTCTCGATATCTGTCGCTTAACGGTTATCGATCTTGATGGGTTTGCTGTAACCATCGGCCCGGGAAGTTTTACCGGGCTGCGGATCGGTTTAAGCGCAATAAAAGGGCTTGCATTGGCTACGGGTAAACCGCTTGTCGGTATATCGACGCTTGAAGTATTGGCATATCAAATATCCGGATCAGATAAACTGATCTGTCCCATGATGGATGCCAGAAGGGATGAGGTCTATACCGCCCGTTACTATTTTAACGATCAAAAACTTGAATGCCAACAATTGCCGCAGGTTGCCAGCCCTGAAAAAGCCATTGAAAATATCAATGTGCCTTGTATTATGGTCGGTGACGGTTCAATGCGGTATCAGGCGTTGATTAAAAGCAGGCTGGGATCGATGGGTATTTTTGCAAACTTTACCCAGCAAGTCATCAGGGCGTCGACAGTTGGCCATATTGCCATGCAGCGGTTTACATTAAATGATACAGATGATGCAAGTCGTATTGAACCATTTTATATCCGAAAATCTGATGCAGAAAAAAATTTAAAACCAACGCTTCCGGGTTGAATATTCCTAAATTGAGGATATAATATCTTGATAGTTTCGTAAAAAATATTTGGATGGCTAAGTTAAAAATTCCACCAATCCCATAAAATTTGGCAAGGCGGTGTGGTTTTTCAGGATTGAAATAATACATGTTGTATATTGAAAGTCTGAAAAACCACTGCAACGCAGTAGATGGGAGTTTTTACGACGCCATCAATATCTTGGCATTGCTGTTTTTATTGACACAATGCGTATATTCATTTATTTATTTATGGTTATCCTGAGTCCATAATACTAAAAACGATAACCGAGATGAGGACAAATTGACTGATAATTCAACAAATACGTTTTTTCGGGCAGATCCCCAAAGTCAGACGGCGTTCCCTATTACAAAGGCCGGGTGGCCGATAATATTTGCATCGGCATTTGTTACGTTTGTGCTGGCCCTGGCAGGCCTGGCTTACCTGGCATTAATCGGTACGCTGGTTACATTTTTTATCTGTAACTTTTTTCGTGATCCGGACCGGGTGACGCCGAATAAAAATGATGCAGTGATATCCCCGGCAGACGGGCGGGTTGTTTCGACGGGTGTGGTGGAGACAAATCCCTTTATTGACGGCCCATGTTTAAAAATCGGTATATTTATGAATATTTTTAATGTTCATGTAAACCGAATTCCGTTTTCCGGCACAATAAAAAAAATAGCCTATTATCCGGGAAAATTTTATTCTGCGAATAAAGAGGAAGCCTCCACCGACAATGAACAGAACGCCTTGATTTTGGAAACAGATAATCAACAGCGGTTATGTTTTGTTCAGATCGCCGGTTTGATCGCAAGACGGATTATCTGTCATGTTCAGGAAGAAGAAGACGTTGTCTGCGGACAGCGGTTTGGATTGATTTGTTTTGGTTCACGCGTTGATGTTTATTTACCACCAGACACAACTTTGGATGTCATCAAGGGCGATAAAGTAAAAGCAGGTACTTCCATTTTAGGATATTTAAAATCAGATTAATAATTTTGCAATCATAGCGCATTCTATGCATGACGGTAATTTTTTATGAGGAGTGATTTAAAAATGACGAAAAAGTATGATATGGCAGTCCTTCCGGGAGATGGTACCGGCCCTGAAGTTGTTGATGAAGGGTTAAAAGTACTTGAAGCAACTGCCTCAAAATATGATTTTGAGTTGAATTATTCAACATTCAATATCGGCGGCGATCATTATATTCGCACGGGTGAAATATTACCGGAGGGCATTGTTGAAGAACTTTCAAAAAAAGATGCGATTCTTTTAGGCGCCATCGGCCACCCGGATGTTAAGCCCGGAATACTGGAAAAGGGAATATTGCTTGCCCTTCGATTTTCTCTGGATCAATACATTAACTTAAGACCGGTCAAACTTTATGACGGCGTCGCAACGCCTTTAAAAGACAAAACGCCTGATGATATTGATTTCGTGGTTGTCAGGGAAAACAGCGAAGGCCTTTACGCCGGTGCCGGTGGTTGCCTGAAAAAGGGAACCCCGGATGAGGTGGCGATTCAGGATTCCATTAATACCCGAAAAGGTGTGGAACGGTGTATCCGTTATGCCTTTGAATACTGCAGAAAGCGAAATAAGGGCAAAAAATTAACGTTGTGTGGCAAAACCAATGTGTTGACGTTTGCTTTTGATCTCTGGGAAAGAACGTTTAATGAAGTGGCCAAAGAATATCCGGATATTGAAACGGATTATGCCCATGTGGATGCCATTTGCATGTGGATGGTCAAAAATCCGGAATGGTTTGATGTGATTGTTACCGATAACTTATTTGGTGATATTATCACCGACCTGGGCGCGATGATCCAGGGTGGGATGGGAATTGCTGCCGGTGGTAACATTAATCCGGAAGGCGTATCCATGTTTGAACCCATTGGCGGATCCGCACCCAAATATACTGGCCTGCAAGTCATTAACCCCATCGCTGCAATTTCATCGGTTCAATTATTGCTTGAAACAATCGGCGAATTTGAAGCTGCCGTTAGTGTTGAATCTGCGGTAAAAAAGACCTTGCGAGATGATTTAAAGGATGTTGCCGCTGGGAAAATGGGGTATACAACCAGTGAAGTTGGGGATATTGTCATGAATTACGTTAAAGATGGTGAGGGAGAATAATTTTGGAACAAGTTCCCATCACCCGGCAGGGGTATGATCGGCTGAAACAAGAACTGGCGAAGTTGAAAGCAGTTGAAAGACCCGAAAACATTAAAGCGATTGAAGAAGCCAGGGCGCACGGTGATCTTTCTGAAAACGCGGAGTTTGATGCGGCGAAGGAACGCCAGTCGTTTATTGAAGGCCGCATCATGGAATTGCAATATAAACTGGGTAATGCGGATGTGATTGATCCGGATACACTGAGTAAGGATTTTGCAAGATTTGGATGCACGGTTTTACTCGAAAATATTGATACGGGTGATGAAGTAAAATATCAGCTTGTCGGACCCGATGAGTCTGATATTAAAAAAGGAAGAATTTCAGTGGCATCGCCGCTGGGCCAGGCAATTATTGGAAAACAAATCGGTGATGAGATGATAATAATAGCGCCTGTTGGTAAACGCAGTTATGAATTGATTGAAATTCTTTAATATGAGCTTGATTGTCTGCTTGATAGCGGTAATCACCATTGGAGGAAAAATATGGCCAGAGTCACTGTTGAAGATTGTTTAAAACGAATACCTACGCGATTTATGTTAGTGCATGTGGCAACAAAGCGTGTTCGGCAGCTCTTAGAAGGAAGCCCGCGTCTTGTTAAATCAAATAATGAGAATGTCGTTACCGCATTGCGCGAAATTTCCGCTGGAAAGGTGTTTCTTAAAGAAGAAGAGGAAAGCACAGAATAGTATATTGACTGATAAAAAAAATATATAAATGTCGCAATATCTGTTTAAATCAATGAATCGAGATGTGGGGAAAGCGATTCATCACTATGATATGATATCTCATGGCGACAGGATTCTTGTCGGCGTGTCCGGCGGTAAAGACAGTCTGACATTGTTATGGATTTTAAATGAACGGCTTTCACGAATACCCATAAAATATAAACTGTATCCTGTTTATATTGACCCCGGCTTTCCGAATGGATTTGCTGATGCGCTTTCTGAATTTGTTAAGCACATGGGCTTTGAATTGCGAGTTGAGAAAACAGATTATGGAATTGTTGCGCATAGTACCACGAATCTTGAAAATCCCTGTTTTTTATGTGCCCGTTTGCGCAGAAAAAGACTATTTGAAATTGCTGATGAGCTAGATTGTAAAAAGGTCGCCTTGGGTCATCATAAGGATGATATTATTGAGACTTTTTTTTTGAATATTTGTTATTCAGGAAATATTTCCACAATGCGCCCATCGCAATCGGTTTTTAAAGGCAAAATTTTTATTATACGGCCATTGGCCTATGTTGATGAAGACAGAATCAAGCGGTTTGCCGGAAATAAACAATTTTCTGAATTTAGAACCCCCTGTCCGTCTGCGGATATTTCAAAACGAAAAGAGATAAAAGAATTGTTGAACCAGTTGTATCGGTCGAATAAAAAAATAAAAGGAAATATATTCAGATCAATGAAAAATGTGAATCCTGAATATCTGTTATAAGTTTAAACGGCCCAAACCAATTTAATATAAAAAGTTAACCGGAAGTCCAGGCGGCAACCGGTCGAGTGAAATATAACATAATGAATACGATAAAAGACATACAAAATGAACGTGATTACAGAAATATTGCCATTAATAAAGTCGGTATCAAGGATTTAAAATACCCGGTGACCGTGCTTGACCGCAACCGAGGAAAACAGCATACCGTTGCATCCATTAATATGTATGTGGATCTTCCCCATGAGTACAAGGGGACGCATATGAGCCGATTTGTTGAAATGCTTCATCTTTTTCGGCCCAATATTGCCTTAAAAACATTTGCAGAAATTTTAGGCCAGATGAAAGAACACTTAAATGCCGCATCTGCCCATATTGAAGTGACGTTTCCGTATTTTATTGAAAAGAAAGCACCGGTGACCCAATCGCCGGGCCTCATGGATTATACCTGTCGACTGGTCGGCTCGATTAATTCAGACAGTCGGGTCGATCTGGTTTCAGAAGTCATTGTACCCATTTCATCTGTTTGTCCCTGTTCAAAGGAGATCAGCACTGCTGGTGCCCATAATCAGCGGGGTATGGTTACTTTGAAAATCCGGTTTAAAAAATTTGTCTGGATTGAGGATATGATTGAGCTGGCCGAAAAGGCTGCCTCATGTGACGTCTACTCGGTATTAAAGCGCTCTGATGAGAAATATATTACTGAAAAAGGCTATGATAATCCGAAATTTGTTGAAGACATTGTTAGAGATATTGCAGTGGAACTGAAGGCCGATTCTAATATTACATGGTTTGCAGTAGCGGTTGAAAATTTTGAATCCATTCACAACCACAATGCCTACGCCTTTATTACCAGCGGGCCGCATCCGAAGCTTTGACCTGAGGGCCGTGGAAAAAATAAATTACCCCATCTTGCTGGTCTTTTGCGCCGCCGTCTTTGTTGCGATGAAACGCACATATCTCGATATGCTTACTTCATCGCGCCTCGATTGCGGAAGCAAAATCCTTCGCCATCTGGGATACTTTATTCCTTCCACGGCCCTGATGCAATATTAATGGCGTCGTAAAAAGTCCCATCTACTGCGTTGTAGCAATTTTTCAGCCATTCAATATACTACATGTATGATTTCTTGCCTGAAAAATCACTACGCCTTGTATATGGAACTTTTAACTTAGCCATCCGAGTACTTTTTACGAGAGTATCAATATTAATGAACCAGTCTTTTTAACTGCTTCATGATGGGTGCGGTGGTTTTTCCCGGTGTATTAATGAGAACAACAAACGGGTACAACGCGCCTTTCTGGGAGACGATATATCCTGCCCGTGTGTTGACGCCGGTTAATGTGCCGGTTTTATAATATTCATTGTCTTTGTGCTGCATCAGGCCATGGTATGGCTTGAATTCAGCCAGTATTTTGAGAAATGTTTGCGCTGTTAACCGATTACTTCTGGAAATTCCGGAGCCTTCCACAATCGACAAATCGTTTAAATTAAATTGTTGGCTCAGATAGGTTTTTGCCACTTTAACGCCTTTTTCCATGGTGGCCGGGGGACCCAATACCTCGGCGCCGGTTGTCAGCAGGAGCTGATTGGCCATATAATTATTGGAATATTCAAGCAGGCGGGCAATAATTTCCGACAAATCAAATGGAGATATATGGCGGTAAATGAGTTTGCCCTTGTCGATATTGCCCCTGCCGAGTTTAATGTCCCCCCGAATGTCTATTCCCTGTGTCTGTAAAAAATAATAGAATATTTCTCCTGCATACCGTGTGATTTCATCGCCATTGTTGGTCAGCAGAATCCTTCCGGATGTTAAATTCTCAGATCTGATTTTTTGCCGGGCGATATTCACGATAGGTGTCTGTGGCTCGGCGCTGACAATGTCTTTGTCTGAAAACTTGAAATTAACGGTATTGAAATTGACACATAAAGCGCCGTTGGGCGCATCATAGGGCTGCAGCGAATCCTTTACCGTCCCGGGTATGATCAATGGTTTTTCAAAAAACGTATCATCTAAAACAATATCATTGATTGAACCAATAAGTGGTTTGAGCGTTAAAGAGATCTTCTTGACTTCTTCTGAAACCATCAGCGGATCGCCGTATCCCTTAATGATCAGGTTCGAATCATTGTCAAGGTAGAATTCTGTCGGAAAATGGTATCCTTCATTTAAATAATGAATGGCCACAAGAGACGTCACTAACTTGAGGGTTGATGCGGGGATTAATTTTTTAGCCGCATTGATGCTGTAGATAATATCTCCGTTTGGAGAGGCTAAGAGAACCGCATCCTGAGAAGTGATGAGATTATTTATTCTATGAATGGGGCCCAATGCAAAGGCGTTGGAAAATAAAAAAACAATCAATAATACGGCAACCCAGGTTGTTTTTAAAAATCGTTCTGTCGTGTTAAAAGCATATCTTACGTACATATAAGATCCTGAGGCACCCTGTAATTAAGCGTTTTCTTAAACGAAGCCGTTGCGTGGCTGAAAAAATAAAAAATAGTATATACTCCCCATCTCTGTCCCATACCGGATGCCTATAAAAAAAATATATCATGAAGCCAGCAAAAGTAAATCGATTTAAGAAACGCTATTTCTTATTCCTGTCTTTATCCAGATAAAGCAACGCCTTTAGAAAAAATGAAAAATGGGTCATCTTTTTTTTATTAAATGCCTGCGCAATGCGGTTTTGTTTAGTAAAATCATTATCTCTTTAATTGTCTCTTAATTTATCTTTTTTATCCTTCCCATTATCCTGAAATTTTAGTATAAAAGACTTTTTGTGGTAAAAAATATATTTTAAATTTTTCACAAACAGGGGCACGCAAATGGCTGACCGAATCGATGTCAAAATCAATGTGGAACAGATCTTTAATCTCATGAGCCCCTATACAGCGGTGAAGGCAATATGAGCAAAGGCGATAACCACGAAGGGAACGAAATAGAACCGGCCAACGGACAGTTTCTGGTTTATCAAGGCAAAGATGGTGAAATAAATCTGGCGGTCAGACTTCAGAACGAAACCGTTTGGCTGACACAACAATTGATTGCCGAGTTATTTCAAACAACCATTCCCAATATCAGCATGCACATTCGTAATATCTATGAAGGAAACTTAGTGTCACATCTTGAATTATGATTTAGGAAATACTGCATGAGCAGCGCTGCATGAAAAATTGTTGGGAAATAGCAAGCTGAAGAAATGATAGATGAAATATTGATTTAATTCAAGATGTGACCCGTTTTTTCTCTTACTCATGTAATTCCTGCCCGGAATTGTTTTTTTAATTTTAGCATTTTTATTATTTGAAAGCTGTTTTCCTCGCTTTTCTGAAAGTTTTAGAGTAAAAGAAGAAAGTCGTTTTCCCCCGGGTGATTTGCAGTTTGAATATTTTCATCGGAATTTAAAGCTCTCACATTTTGGGTGATTTGTTTTATCTAAATTTCTCGATAATTTTGAAATTTCTCGCTCATTTGAGCATGTCTATTGACGGCTGTTATTACATCATTTCATGATGAGAACAAATCGATAAACTCTGACTAAAAAAGCAGAGCTTTTTTAGTAGGTTATCTCAAGCGCTCTGTTTCAATATTTGCCTTCTGAGTCGAATTAGATGTTGACATAAGGCAGGCATTAGCATATATTCGTAATATGAAATATTTGAACTGGGATTCTAAAAGAAACGAAAGATTGAAACGTGAACGTGAAATTTCCTTCGAACAAATAGCATATTTGATTGAGTCAGGACAGATAATCGGAATCGAGGAAAATCCAGGACATTCCAATCAAAAGATGTATATTCTGGCGATTGAGAACTATGCCTTTATAGTACCTTACGTGGAAAATGATAATGAAATATTTCTAAAAACTGCCTTTCCAAGCCGTAAATACACAAAACGATACGGTTTAAAGGGGGAATGATGAAAGCAATAAATAAAAAGGCATTTAAGCCAATTGATCAGGAAGAAAAAGATTTGATGGAATCAATCGAACTTGATGAGTGGCAAACTGTTAAGAATATTGATCAAGAAA
>Ga0307991_1003008_pt1 | contig 11141 bp, 11 predicted proteins | sample EllFjometagen131_FD_203146 | JGI IMG/M metagenome (GOLD analysis project Ga0307991, IMG submission 203146) | Marine microbial communities from Ellis Fjord, Antarctic Ocean - #131 | ecosystem: Environmental > Aquatic > Marine > Unclassified | place: Southern Ocean | collected 2014-10-08 | reverse complement strand
AAGGCACGATTTCCAGGACCTCCCTGCTAAAGCAGGTATCAATGACTTCCAATTCAAGGTTATAGATAATGTCGGACGCGAAACGGTTTTTGCCATCCCTTTCATATTCGCAAGATCGCTACTCGCTCCTGGATTATCACAGTACAATCACTCTCTTGGCATACATTCCAACACTGACGGCGATGGAAAGCGGCATTATTCACTAAGCGACATGACGCTATCACACTTCTATCGTCGAGGACTCACAAATAACATAACAGTTGGAGAATATTTCCAAGGAAACCGCGATCAAATACTGCTAGGTATCGAGGGCATCAGTAGTACAAGCTATGGAACCATAGGCTTTGACTCAGCCATCAGCAGCATATTGAAAGGACATTCTGGTATAACACTACAATGCTTCCTAACAGGATACCCACCCATTCAAAAAGATAAAAAACAACAGAGGATTGTCTCCTGGAGTTCTTCTGCAACATTCCGTTCGCGACGTTTTGCACACCTGGGAACACTCACCCCCGACAACAACACAGCCTTCACTATAAACGGAAGTGTCGGCTCAACACTTTTTTATGGCATCTCAGGGAAAGTCGGCGCTGAATACCGAATTCTAAGCAAAAAGGTCCAGAACCCCTACAATATATCCGCAAACTTTAGCAGAAGTTGGAAAAGTAGGATCAATACCAGCCTAAACTTCAACTTCTCTGTAGATGAAAATTCTCATAGCGAACACAGAGTTTCGTTCAATTTCCTATGGTATTTCTCAGAATACCGACAGTCGACAAACATAAACCACGACTTCGACAAAAATATAACCAGAGCAACATGGCGATACAAATCTCCACAATCAGCTACACCATTCAACGCCACCGTCGGTGTTGAACATCGACCCAATGACGACAACACCAGCAATGCCGCCACAACGGGAGCAATAAGCTATTCATGGTACAGAGCCACCCTTAAAGCATCACATTCAATCCCCGACATCTTCGATAATAAAAATAAAAGCCAACACATCTCACAAGTATCTCTAGGGACAGCTATCATCTACACAGGCGGACATTTCGGAATAAGCAGACCTATGTCAGACAGTTTTATCATGGTATCAAAAGACAAATCATTAAAGGAATATACTATAGGAGTAAATCCCTCGAAAAGTAAAGGGTACCAAGCCAAAGCCGATATGTTCGGCCCAGCAATCATATCCGCAGTACCGAACTATCAATCGCAAACGATATGCGTCGACACCTCAACACTGCCATTGGGACTAGACATCGGTCCATCGTCATATAAAGTCATGCCACTGTATAAAAGCGGCTTTCACATCAAGCTAAAGCGACGGTCTTTTGTGGTCATCTCAGGAATGCTAACAAACACAAAGGGAACGCCTATAGAACTACAGGCAGGAAATCTTATCCCTAACGAAGAAACAACACTGTCATCTTTGCCATTTTTCACAAACCGCAAAGGAAAATTCGAAATCATGGGAATAATTCCCGGGGAGTATACCATACAGCTTATAAAAGAAGGATGGGAACCAACAGCATTAAATATCCCTAAGAAAGCTTTCGGCTTATACGATGCAGGAACGATAACAATCAATATGGATTCATGATCATGACACGTCTATACAAGCTTATTTGCATTATTGCTATATCACTGATAACAACGTTATATGGCGACTGTATACTAGGGCTCGACATCGATGATATCTCATGGGACGGCAAAGATCATGTCAATGAATATGATATCACCGACACTGTCGAAAGAGTACAAAGAGAAAAATTCCTCGTAACACACCAGCATGACGATCGTTGTTATTACTTCGTAACCTTCTCAAAAGGTCAAGCAGAAAGCTACACTAGATGTCTAACAAAAGGTTCCGATATCCTCAACTACAACATCTATGACAAGAATTCAAGAATAAACATCCTTAAAGAATTTCCTGAAGCTTCCGATAATAACGATGTTATTAGCGGAAAAACCAACAAAGGTGGCAACCACAGAAAAGAGGAAAAGTATTACCTTTCAATACCGCCCAATCAAATAATTCCTCCGGGAATATACACCGATACATTCACAGCGAAAGTATACGAAGGCGAAATTGCGGGGACATTTACAGAAAGGAATACAGAATCGGTGACATTCTGCGCTACTGTCCCAGAAGTGGTACAGGTATCACTTATAGATACAGGCGAAGATTTCGACCACATGGACACAAGCCACATCGTCGACTTCGGAGATATCACCGGTCCAGAAACTATACGTTTCGATATGCGCATCCGTGCCAATGTTGGATACACAGTAGCTATGACATCGGAAAATGGTGGCAGCATGGTGGGAATAAATAACAACGAAAACACTTTACCATATGTACTACAAGTCGATGGCATAACAGCCCCCCTATCGAGTGGTGGGCCTGTAAATGTAGCATCAGGAACCGATATGACAACGCTCAATGGAGACCGCCACGCAATCAGCATTTCCGTAGACCCAATATCAAACCCAGCAAAGGCTGGAGACTATAGAGATATAGTATATGTACAAGTATCCTCAACATAAAAATCAGGATAAAAAAAAGAGGACATAAATTATGTCCTCTTTTTCGGAGTAGAGGGATTCGAACCCCCGACCTACTGCTCCCAAAGCAGCCGCGCTAGCCAAGCTGCGCTATACTCCGCGATAGAATAAAGTGAAGTGTACCAGAAACACTCTGTTTTGCTCAACAATTTTATCAGAATCTTAGATTATTACTATTTTCCAAGAAATCTTGATATGTCAACCGCAGACCATCGTCGATAGAAACATAAGGCTTCCACCCCAATGCCGTAATACGACTGATATCACTCTTTTTCCTTGGCGTTCCATCAGGTTTCGTTCTGTCATTGATGATCTTTCCGGTAAATCCGACCACTCCAGCAATCTTCCTAGCAAGATTACCGACAGTTATCTCTTCATAAGAACCTATATTGATATGCATATTATCATTATACTTCTCAAGAAGAAACACGCACGCTTCGGCAAGGTCATCGACATACAAAAACTCTCTTTTAGCGTCTCCGGTCCCCCAAACAACGACATCTTTAGCACCAGAAACTTTAGCTTCATGAAAGCGTCGCAACAATGCCGGCAGAACGTGGGAATTTTCACTATGATAGTTATCTCCGGGACCGTACAGATTCGTTGGCATCGCAGAAAAATAGGACCGACCATACTGCTTGCTATAGTACTGACACATCTTAACGCCCACGATCTTAGCGACCGCATACGCTTCATTTGTAGGTTCCAATGACGCTGTAAGCAATGAATCCTCAGATATTGGCTGTGAAGCATATTTCGGATATATACACGTACTTCCAAGGAAAAGGAGCCTTTCAACACCAGCTTCATGAGCACAATGGATAAGATTCCCGGCGATCATAACATTATCATAAAGAAACTCTGCCGGATAGGTCGCATTAGCATAAATACCTCCGACCTTAGCAGCAGCAATAACAACAATGTCTGGACGTTGCCGCTGCATATAGCTACGCACAGCAGCCTGATCAATACAATCCAACTCATGATGGTCTGGCCGTAATATGTAATTATAACCTCGGGACAAAAGCGTGCGAACAATAGCACTCCCAACCATACCTTTCGCGCCTGCCACAAGAATTTTTTTGTTATACATTGCTAATACCTATAATATTCCATTTTCTACTGCCCCATAAGAATGAGCGCCTAGCAATCGCCATGACTATGCTCCCCGACAAAAACTCTTTTCGATCTTGTACTATAAATCAACAACACTATCCCTGCAACAATAAAAGGGATGCTCAAATATTGCCCCATCAACAATGAAGAATTATACGGGACTAAAGAACTTTGAGGCATCTTGAAAAACTCTAGACAAAACCTTAGGGAGAATGCAAAGGAGAAAAATATACCACTGATGAAACCGCGACGCAATGCGTCGGCCTTACACCTCCACAGCACAGCCAGAACTGCAAACAGCACAAAATATGCCAGCGACTCATATAACTGCACAGGATGCCTCGGCAATGCAGGACTCCCGTCCAGAGGATGACCAAAAACCACTGCCCATGGAACACTGGTGACAGTTCCAAGTATCTCCTGGTTGAAAAAATTCCCTACCCTGATAAATGCCGCCACCAACGCCGTAGGAATAACAACGAAATCCAGAAGAACGAGAAACGGCAAATTTCGGACTTTAGCTTTAAGACTCCACCATGCAATAAAGAGAGCAATTATAACGCCAACGGCACCACCATGACTGGCAAGGCCTCCATGCCATATCTTGAAGATATCCATAAGGTTCTCTTTACAAATATCCCAATCATAGAAGAATACATCGCCAAGCCTTGCACCAATAATAGTACCAAAAACGATATACCATGCCAAACGATCCACGACCTCTACAGCCTTACCTTTTTCCCCCAAATAACGAGAAAATATTTTCATAAGCAATAGATACCCAAAAACGAATCCAACAGCAAAACATACGCCATACCACATAATAGGATGACCTATTATAGGAATAGTGACGAACACAGGATTAGGATCCCAATATAGCCAAGCCACAACTTCATCCTCACTTTTAATTATACTTCACATTTCATATCTTTCGCTAAAAAACTATTAGCGCGTAACATCAGTTCATCAACTGTAATCGCTTGACACTAAACAGTCAAATTGTTACTTTATATACTCAACTAGATTTAAGCATTGAGATTGCAAGAAAAAAATAATTTTTAAATCTAGATTGAGTGTATTTTCATTTCCATTTTTCGGTGTTTTTATGATTTTAGTTTTCACTCTTTATGCATTGTTTGCCAGTCTATTTTCCATAGGAAAAATTTCATTAAACTATGCGCCGCCTTTATGTATTGTTGGCATCAGAATGATGCTTGCCGGAGTAATCCTGCTCGGATACCAATACTTCCGCAACAAAGAATCCTTTAAAACGCTGAACTTCAAGCAATTGTGGCTAATAGCTCTCCTTGGCGTCCTTGGAATATATGTGACAAATGTTTTGGAATTCTGGGGATTGCAATACCTCTCAGCAGGAAAAACATGCCTGATATACAGCATCTCGCCATTCGCATCGGCACTCTTCTCATACTTCCATTTTTCCGAGAAGATGACCCCGCAGAAATGGCTCGGTTTCGGCATCGGTGTCGTAGGCATGGTACCAATATTCCTCTCCAGCTCTACAGGCGAATCGGCGATGTCACGTTTGGGATGGTTTTCTTGGGCAGAAATCGCCGTGCTTATCGCCGCCATCGCCGCCGTATACGGTTGGATAATTTTACGAAAGCTCGTCAAAGACCATAACTGTTCCTTTATGATAGCAAATGGAATGAGCATGCTTATTGGTGGAAGTATTGCCATGGTGCATTCTTTCTTCACCGACGGCTGGACGCCCATGCCTCCGATCACCGATATGTGGCCTTTCATCGGATGCCTTGTGATCATGATCGCTATATCCAATTTCATCTGCTATAATCTTTACGGTCACCTTCTAAAAACATATACCGCCACCCTTATGCAATTCGCAGGATTTTCGACTCCTATATTTGCAGCATTTTTTGCATGGATAACTTTAGGAGAAACGGTATCGTTACAATTCTGGATGACCATCTCATTTATAATGCTAGGACTCTGGGTGTTCTACCGCGAAGAATTAAGACAGGGATACATTCTTAAAAACTCATGATAACCGTAACAATACTGTCCGTAGGGAAAAATAAGGAACCATGGCTAGTAAATGCTATAGAAACCTATGTCTCTCGACTGACGTCAACGCTTCGCATCGTATTTGTTTATACGAAAGACGATAACCAGCTAACAGCCCTCGCTGAAAAAGAACGCTCTGTAATATGCCTGGACCCATCAGGGGAAACTTTCTCAAGCGAAGAGTTCTGCTCAATGTTATACGAAAATATAGGAAAAGGCGGTTCACGTCTAACCTTCGTCATCGGCGCAGCCGAAGGTCTACCGCAAGAACTCAAAACACGACACCCATTAATGAGCATGTCCAAGCTTACCTTCACCCACCAGATCACAAGATTGTTACTTATAGAACAAATATATCGCGCTACGGAGATTCGGCGTGGCTCTAAATATCACAAATAAAATTTTAAATGCGTTGTACCTCAAAGAGTTCTGATTTTTCCTACATAAAAAAATAAATTCTTACAGATAAGTATTCGACAAAAAACATTCACCTTTATACAATATGCCTTTCAGACAATTTTCAGGGCATGATTAAGCCAATTCGAACAACATAGGTAAGCAAGCCTAGACAAGCAAGCTTAGACAAGCGAGGTTTTTATTACATGAAAATTTCATTAGGATTTGTCAGGATTTTCTTCGTACTCCTTTCAATATTGTGCATGACAACTTTTTCGCTTTCAACAAGCGAAACAGGCTTCTCTTTTGTAAGAATGGCTTCCGGAGCATCACTAGGGCTAGCTTTTGGCTTCGCTCTCATAGGATTGGATACGATATTCAGACGTTTTAGTCTGCGATCATTCAATATTGTCATCATAGGGTTACTAATGGGATACCTTATGGGACAGGCCGTAGTATTTGTTTTTAATGCTATCATAGGCATAGGAGAGCTTTCAATCCCCCCAAGCATTCTCAGTAGCATACGGTCAATGCTTTTCCTATCGGGGACATACATTGGAACAATAATGACTATGCGCTCCTCAAATGAACTACAAATAAGCATCCCATTCGTAAAATTCACCCACGCACAATCTCTTAAGAAAGATATAATCATAGACTCCTCCTCACTAATGGATCCACGTATTATAGATCTGGGAGCTTCAGGGCTTCTCGACAACCAACTCATTATCCCAGGATTTGTCATCAAAGACCTCCAAAAATGCCACGAGACTGGCGACGAGGTCTCAAAAGCAAAAGCCCAGCGGAGCCTTGAGATCTTTGGGAAGCTTGATGACCTCCCGAATATCAACATACGTTTCGATAATACCGATTTCCCTGAAATTAAAAGCGAGGTAAATAAACTCGTAAAATCGGCACGACTACTAAACGCTCGCATCATGACCGCCGATATGAACCGCATCCAGATGTCGGAAATAGATGGAATAGGAATAATAAACATCAACAGCCTCTCTACAGCCCTGAAGCCTGTAATGCAGGGCGGCGAGTCTATTAAAATAAAAGTTCAGCGCTACGGCAAAGAACCTCGGCAAGGGATCGGGTATCTCGACGACGGCACGATGGTAGTTATTAATGGCGGAGGCGATCACATCGGAGAAATTATTAAGGCGCAGGTGTTATCCGTAAAACACACCTCATCAGGAAGGATGATTTTCTGCAATACCATAGAACAACAAGAATATGCTGAAATGGTATGACAGAATTATACGGCATCGGCAACGACATCACCGAGATAGCGCGGATAGAACAAAGCATCGAACGCTTCAGCGAACGGTTTATTTCACGAATTTTCACCGCCAAAGAACAAGAATACTGCCTGCGTAACAGAAAAAATAGCGCCCAGCATTTCGCTGCACGTTTCGCTGCTAAAGAAGCCGTCGTCAAAGCACTAGGAACAGGGTTTCGTAAAGGAATATCATGGCTAGACATAGAAATCATCAACGATGCCAATGGAAAACCCACAGTAACTCTATCGAAAAACATCCTCGACAGCGTGGGTGATATCACGATCATGATATCGCTTAGCCATTCACGAGATTACGCCACTGCAGTAGCTATAGCCATTAATTAAGGCTGAAAGTTAACAATCACCAAATTACAAAACGCCCATCAATACTTATTTTAAATCTTTTCCTTCGAGCCAGTCTTTGATATTACTTAGCATGTTATCCGCAGAGACTGATCTAGAGATTATATTGATAAGAGCTGCATCAACGCTTCCAAAACGGTTTGCAATACTTGCTTTTGAGGTGAATATGTCCCCTTTTTGGGATTCATCCCCCAGCAACTTACAAAGACCGACAAGTGTTTTAATTTCTATCGAACTATCTTTTAGTTTAAAAACAATAGCTAAATCTTTACGGCTTGATTTTTCCCTCGTTTCTATCTTTTTGTTTTTTTCTGCTTCAATACTTTCCTTCGATTTTATAAAGGTATTAATTTCTTTTTTTATAAGTGGTCTTCTGGACTTTTTAACATAGGCCTTTTTAATTTCTTGTCCGACCTGAGTGTTAGTTTGCGCGACTTCCAAAGGATCGTTTCTGATCTTGGCAAAGCCTTGAGTAGCACGATCATTCTTATCTTTTACAAATTCAAGAATATCTTTATATCTTTTTTGATTTGCGTCATGCTTTTTGACTAGTTTTTTAAGAGAAAAAATTTCGGGGGGGGGCATTCGGATAGCAGTTTCCGCTAGATTCGAAGATTTTATTTTTTGTTTAGAGTCAGCCCCTGCACTACTAGGGAAAAGATTGATAAAAAACAAGCGAATCCGAATAGCTAACTTAATCAGACACTTAGGACAACTCGTTGATTCTTTTTTTTTTGGTGGCTTCTTTATCTATCGCTTCATTGGTAAGATTCTTTACATGACCTATGATCCATCCCTTCACCTCTCTAATGTTCCGCTTTTGCGATCTACTGCAACTCAGATTTGCCATGCTTCCGGCGCTTAGTTCCTTCATTTTCGCTATAACTTCGTTTAATGAAAGCGTTACCTCTTCGCTGACCCTACCATTGCCATCCTCAGATCCATTCAGTACAGTAATTTTGCGACCGGCTAAATATGAATTAGTAAATTTTGAAGTTCCAGGAGAAAGTTTTGCTACATAGCTATTAAGATCAGCAAGCGTTTCGAACTCATTTATATTTTTCATAACATCACCACCATTAAAGTTTTAATCTTTTACTATCTTCATAATAACGCATTAATATTTTTTTAGCAAGCTTTTTGAAAAAAATATTATAATTGGTCGCGAAGAATTACTCATTGAAACGCGAACTTCGCAATTCTAGATTAGCGAAGAAGCTATGTAAAGGATAAGAAGAGAACAAGGAATCTCATTGTTTGTTATTGGCGTTAAAACATCGAAAACGGCAAGAAATAGCTAACGACAGCCCTGTCGACATCCATAGGAAATGAACGCGCATGAATACCCCGAGAGTATTCTATAGCGAGTTTGCTTCTGCTGTCAAAAGTATAGGCATATTTTGCCCCAATATCTATAGACTGATGACCTATGGTGCTGTATCCGTTCCCGTGATCTAAATGGTTCAAAACATCGCTACCCAATCCGTAGAGGGCTTTTCCAAATATCGACCATTGATGTACATCGCGAAAATTACGCTCTAGAACAATCTGCCCATCCACCCAAGGAAGACCTTCGTTAGCAAAACCATATCCAATGTCTCCCCAATAACGATACACCCAATACCTTCCCGACGAATACTCTTTCCCAATGGCAACATGAACCTCTAGCTCGACATCACCATGATAGGGAGTGCTTAAATCCCTAAGACTACTACGCGTAGGGATCGACAGCGAAACTCCCGACGACAAGCTTATCGGATCACCAACAACATCGTTTAGCCACAGATACCTACCAGTAGCGCGTAGGCTTCCGACGCCCTTAGAGCGCTGACCTGTATCAGCAAAAGAGCATTCTATCTCCCATCCCAATTCAGGAGAAGGAGACAACGCAAGACTCAATGAAATAATCGAATCGTCAGAAGAATACTCCGTAACTTCGCCACCCTCCCGAAGCTTGTTATATGCCTGAGAAGCATACAATGCGCGGAATCCGAATTCCTTGTCATTACCGAACCACGGCATCCTCTCGGTGCAATAAGCCCAGGAGCAACAACATATAAGCGTCGCAATAACACAGCTTCGCACATCTATACCCCTTGCATTTCGAGCCACTGATAGGCTTCAACAGCGGCCATGCATCCGGTTCCTGCTGCTGTTATAGCCTGACGGTAACGATGGTCCCGGACGTCCCCGGCAGCAAAGACCCCTGGAACACTACTCTCACTAGTTCCTGGCTTAACAGCTATATAGCCATGCTCATCGAGATCAATCCCAGCGCCTAGGAATCCAACATTAGGAACATGACCGACAGCAAAAAACACACCGCCGGCATCACACGTCCTTTCTTCGCCAGTCTTAGTGTCTTTCAAGGCAACCTGTCCCACAACATTATCACCTTCAACTTTGGTGATAACAGAATTCCACAAGACTTCTACCTTCGGGTGTGTAGCAACTTTATCGCCCATAATCTTCGTTGCGCGAAGTTGATCGCGACGATGTACGATATATACCTTCCGGCCATATTTCGTCAAAAATAACGCTTCCTCACAAGCTGTGTCCCCGCCTCCGATGACAAAGAGGTCCTTATCACGAAAAATCGGCATCGCACCATCACAAAGAGCGCAGGCTGTGACACCCTTCTGCCAGAACTCACCATCACCAGCACCAGGAATATCCAGACGCATAGCCGATGCTCCAGTGGCTACAATCAAGACATCCGACTCATAAGCGCTTTTCCTGCCTTTGACAATAAAAGGCCTATGAGTTAGATCCACCGACGCTACATCGTCCTTAACTATGATAGTCCCAAATCGCTCTGCCTGCCTGCGAAATCGATCCATAAGCTCAGGACCTGAGATACCCTCAGGGAATCCAGGGAAATTCTCTACATCGGTTGTCGTAGTAAGCTGACCTCCGGAAGGACCGGAAAAAAAGCCTTCGAAAAGGACTGGCGACAGATCCATACGCGCCGCATAAATGGCCGCGGTAAAACCTGCTGGACCAGACCCAATAATTAAAACCTTGCTTCGTTCCATCTTACGGCTCCATCAATTGTTAAAAACATTACTTTTACACATATAATACCCTTTTTTACAAGATATACCGTTCATGATTGAAGAATCTAGATTTATACTGATGTTACGCACTAGGTTTGTCTTAGTGTAGTGGCTTAGCGAAAGGTATGAGGTACAAGCATCTCGACAAGGCCAACTCAAAAGAGTTGGACGAAAAGAGATGCGAAGTAGATTGTACCTTGTAGAAAGCCAATAAAGTGAGGTTAGTGCGTAACATCAGTTTATAGTTAAATATTTTGCAAGTCGATGAAAAGCTAGAGCAAGCACCGTATAGTTTTTTTTCGACG
>Ga0307991_1003006_pt1 | contig 11145 bp, 9 predicted proteins | sample EllFjometagen131_FD_203146 | JGI IMG/M metagenome (GOLD analysis project Ga0307991, IMG submission 203146) | Marine microbial communities from Ellis Fjord, Antarctic Ocean - #131 | ecosystem: Environmental > Aquatic > Marine > Unclassified | place: Southern Ocean | collected 2014-10-08 | reverse complement strand
CTTAGTTTCTTGAGCGATTAAGGAGGCAAGAGTTGTTTTACCGGTACCAGGAGGTCCCCAAAAGATAAGTGAAGATACACGATCATTTTTGATCGCTTCCAAAAGCCAGCCATCAGATCTTAAAATAAGTTCTTGACCAACAACTTCATTTAGTTTTTTAGGGCGCAAATAGGCCGCTAAAGGCACACCGTCAAACATATACTTATATTGTATACTGAATATCATTTCAAGGCTATCTTGACAAAAGAAAAATAGAGTGTTGTAATATTAACAAATCAAACATTCATTAAAAACTTAATAGACATGAAAAAAAAACTAAAATCATCCCGAAAGATTAAAACGGAAAGGATTTTCATTTTTCAAGTTATAGTATATATGTTATTTATAGCTATTTATACTACCAATTTTTTCTTTATCTTTGCTGTCAGTCTTATGCTAACAACCTTTATCAGCTTCTGGTTCAGAAAATCAAAAAAGAAATGGGCCATACTATTCTCCCCGCTAACTCTAACAGTGCTACTTATAATATTAGCAATAATAACTTTGATTATTTACTTATCATATTCACAGCCAAGCTGGTGGGTAATCAAAACATGTATATCAAGTTTTGTTGGAGTAATTATTTTTATTCTATACTTTTTCACCATGATAGATGACGATATCAGAGAGAATATAAAGGATTGGCTAGGCGAAAAAATTGTCTTCCCCTTCCTAATGACTATTATCCAACCCTTATTATGGATAAGTAACATTAATTTCCCTTTCAACATCTCATCTAAAAAGTCAAACCATGGAAAAATTAATAGAGTTCATTAGACTCATAATATGGGTTTATGAAATAAGAAAAAAAATGATGTACGACATTATTGAGAAGTTTTAAAAACAAAAGCGGTCTTTAAAAAAAGACCGCCTTTTTATTTTCTATCAATTATTTCTTAATATCTATAATGATTTATTATCTATTCTTCTTAAACCAGGGAATAAGAGCACTGGTACAACGCTTATATTCTTCAAAATCAGGACGTCCACGATAACGGTCTTCCATAGGTAGGCCAGAAACAAAAAGCATAATATAAGTTAAGATAAGCGGAGAAACTACTAACATCCATGACTTAGGTGCACCCAGAACTAAGAAAAACATGCCCCACCAAAAGATAATTTCTCCAAAATAATTAGGATGGCGACTAAAACGCCACAAACCACTGGTAATGAATTTGTCCTTATTCTTTTTAACGCGTAAAAACTGATAACGCTGCCAGTCAGCCACCGTTTCAATTAATAGTCCAGATAATAATAAAAAAATGCCGAAATAATTTAATGAAAATAAAGGCAAAGAAATTAAACGCAAACTATATACTATCGGCAAACCAATAATCATCATTAAAGCACCTTGGAATAAAAAAACTTGAAAATAAATAGCAGTAAGACAACAACGGATGCGATTACGTCGTGGTTTCTGATCACATCGACTCTGTTGGTCATCCCGCCAATTATGATAACGCCAGTCCTCTTCTTTACTTAAATTACGACGGTAGTTATGAAAAAATAATCTCAATCCCCAAAGACTAGTTAAGAATAGTATCCAATAGGCTCTTTCATCTAAAGTAATATCTCTAAAACTCAAAGAAATCCAAGCTAAAAAAACAAAGCCAGTACCCCAAGCCAAGTCAACTACATCCCTCCTCTTAACCCACAAAGATATCAAAAACCAAACGGTCATGTAGAAAAAAATAAACAGCGGCAGAAACCAAAGCAAGTTCATAAAATCAATAATTATTTAAAGTAATTTTAGCATCAAGAACCATCGCCCCTTTATCATAGACAACGACTGGATTCAAATCAATTTCTTTTATCTGGGGAAAATCTTGCAATAACTTATACAGTCGTAGTAATATGTCCACCAAAGATTTTTTATCAGCTAATTTAGCGCCTCGAGCACCAGAAAGAAGATCATTAACTTTAAGCTTTAAAAACATATCTTCAATCATTGCCTTATTAAAAGCAGGTAATATAAAAGTTGAGTCTTTCATTGTCTCGGTATAAATTCCACCCCAGCCGACCATTAAAGCATATCCAAGGCCAGCATCTTTTACAGCACCAATAATGAGCTCGGCTATACCAGAAGTAATCATAGGCATGATTAATACGCCAAATAAACGTGCCTTGGGATTGGCTTTTTCCACTGCTCTCAATAAACGTCTACGAGCCGAAGGAATGTCACCAGGAGACACATTTAACATCACACCACCGCTATCACTTTTATGAATAATATCCGGAGAAGCTACTTTAACAGCAACTTTATCTTTAAAATACTTAGTAGCCAAAATAGCATCTTTATTATTATCAACTAAAATAAACTTAGGTGTAGGAATACCATAGGCCTTTAAAATAGGCAGGGCTTGAAATTCAGCCAATGCATTAAAAGATTCTGCTTTTGCTTGGATAAAAATTTTATCTGCCTCATGTCTAGCGACACGGCCAATCTTTGGTAATTCTAAAAATTTTCTATCCTTAGGCAGATGTTTAAAGTCATTAAATTTAGATAAAGCGGCTAAAGCCTTAACCGCCTCTTCTGGATAAGCATATACAGCTACACCAGCTCGCCTTAACTTAGCAGCACTATTCGCCATTAAAGAAGCGCCCATAAAACAAACTGCCAAAGGTTTCACACATTTCTTCTGCCAAACAAGCAACCAACGTGTTAATTCCTCAACTCTAGTCATTGACTGGGGAGAAACAAGAATAAGCATTGAATCCACTTTGTCATCACGAGCAATGATTTCTAAAGCAGTCCGATACCGTTCTGGACCAGCATCACCTAATAGATCAATAGGATTATGATTGGAGGCGGCGAGCGGCAATATTTTTTTCAACTTTTGCTTAGATTCAGAAGATAGACCAGCAACTTCTAAGCCACTACCCACTAAAGCATCAATCGCTAAGATACCCGGACCACCCGCATTAGTGATAATCGCCACTCTTTTGGCAGACAAATGATCATTACCATTAAATATCTGCAAATAGGAAAAGAATTCATTAACAGAATTAGCTCTAATCATACCGTATTTAGTAAAAAAGGCGTCATAGACAGCATCATTGCCAGCCATCGCCCCCGTATGAGAAGCGCTGGCATCAGCACCAATCTTAGTGCGTCCTGATTTTAAAATAATAATTGGCTTGGCAACGGCACTTTCTCGTAAATTATCAAGCACAGCACCTAAAACCTCTGGCCTATTTAGCTGTTCAGCATAGATACCAAAAACCTTAGTTTTTTTATTTTTTTGCCAATAAGAGATTATATCCGCCTCATCAATTACCGCCTTATTACCAACACTAACAAATATAGAAAAACCAATACCCAAACTATGAGCTGTATCAATAATGGCTGTACCCAAAGCTCCACTCTGTGTCAAAAAAGCCAAACCTCCAGTCTTAGGCATCAAAGGAGCAAAACTTAAATTTAATTTTTTAGCTGGATTAATCAAGCCCAAGCAATTAGGACCAAGCACAGCAATATTGTATTTTTGAGAAATTGCCTTAATCTTCAGTTCCAAATCTTCCCTGCCCGCATCTTTAAATCCAGCTGAAATAATAATAGCGGCTGGAATACCGAGCATACCCGCTTCTTTCAAAATTTGAGGTACAATCGGTGCTGGCACAATAATTAAAGCTAAATCAATCTTGCCTTTTATTTGATTAAGAGATGGATAACACTTCAAGCCTGCTAATACTTTTACTTTTGGATTAACCGGATAGACCTTACCCTTATAACCAGATTTAATTAAATTATTTAAAGTATCACTACCAACACTGCCGGCTCTTGTGGAAGCACCGACTACTGCTACTGATTTCGGTTCGAATAAAGCTTTTAAATTCAACATACGTAATAATATTCAATAATTAATTATCTCTTTTATAATTTCAAACGGCAAGTTAAAATCACCGTCATTTAAAATAAGGGCGTCATAAACTTCGCGATAATGGGGTAAATATTCCTGAATTTTATCATTTAAAAAACCTATTTTTAAAACCGCCTGAGCATCAAAACCATTATCCATACCGATATCACCAAGACTATCACCTAATAGCAGTATATTACTTCTGTGTACAAATTTTTTATCCTCAGAAATGTTAACCATGCCAGTCTCGTCTTTGTTAAAACTATGTATAACCGGCTCCTTGAAATCAATAGCATGTCCACCCTTATCCCAGACAAAATCATTAGCAACCAAAATAATATTATCAGTCCAAAGACCACGACGAGTTAAATAGTATTTTAAACCAGAAACACCCAGACCAGAAGCAGAAAAAATATAAATAGGAATATTTTCTTTAGCCATAAGCTCTAAGAACTGTACTGCCCCCTGACGTAAATTAGGCAAACGATTATCAGCCACATCAGCAATCTTCTCTTCAGTTAAGCCAGCGTCAATTAACAACTTAAAGTGTTTTTGCCACCACTCGGTCATCAAATCTTTTTTATTTTCTAAACTTAAAGTCAAATCTTCTTCAAAGGGATGATAGTAATCAAATAGAGCTTGTGCTTTTAAAGCATAATCATCAGACAGATAACTACCCTCACGCAAAGCACCAATCAAAGAAGGAGCTTTACGACCATGAATAAAATTTGTAGTTAAAGTGCGATCAAAATCCGCTAAAACTTTTAGTTTTGAAGCTCCGCCTCGTACTAAACGCATTTTTTGACGCTGAAAATTATCAGGATTGGGAAATATTAATTCTTCCATAAACCTTTAATTTAATTGCCAGATTGAGAAATTTAGAAAGGCAGCAAAAGAAACCCAAGCCAGATAAGGCCATAACAACCAGGTTGCCCGTTTATCAACTCGATAAAAATTAATCATCAAAGCAGCTATTGCCAACCATAGAGCAATGATTTCTAAAAAGGCTAAACGTGGGTTCTGTAAACCAAAAAAGAAATAAGACCAAAGCAGATTAAAAACCAACTGAATAAAAAACATATTTAATCCTTTTCTCACTAACACTTCCTTCCAGCCACGGCGCCAAACCATAAATAAGGCAATGCCCATTAGTATAAATAGTAGGGTCCAAACGGGAGCAAAAACCCAATTAGGTGGATTAAATTCGGGTTTAATTAATAATTCATGCCAAGTCCCAGGACCAGTTTGGGTAAAAAGTGAACCCAGCATTCCCACACCCAAGCTAATGACGATGCTAATAATTAATAATAACCAAGATTTAATTTTAATCATATTACTCAAATTATAAATATATTATAGCATATTCATAAACAAAAGCGACTTCTATTTTAATAGAAATCGCTTAAACATAATCAAATAATACAAAAAATAACTTTAACAGCATTCCATTACTAATCCCTAACCTCAATCATAAGTTTGCCCTCATCATTGAATAAAACCTTGCCTAACTCAAAACCTCTTTCTGGAACACCTTCAAAATCTGCTGGCAGTGGCCTATGATTTGTTTGCAAGCGTTTAAAAAATTCCCTGCCTGGCTTCACTGGAAAGATTTGATCAGCTCTAAATTCATGATCACCAGTAACTTCACCAATCACTCTTAGCGGTTGCCCGACAACTATTAAATTATCATCATCAAGATCAGTAACTTGAGCAACGTACCACTCACCACTATCGCGATCAAGCAAAATAAAGTGATTTTTATCTGGTCTAGCGATAACCAAACCAGCCAACCGGCCCTCATCAGCCCGCGACCACATACCTACATGAGGATTGAAAACACGATCATACAAAGGTGCCTGTCTAGCTAAAACATCATCAATTTTTTGACCAACGCCAACAAAAGAGAAAACCAGTCCTAAAATTATACTAGCAATTATAGCCGCTATAGCGATAAGATAGACAGAGTAATGATACCCCTTCTTACTATGTTTAATATTATAAAATAAGAACCATAAGAATAAGGCTAAAAATATCAACCAAAAGTATGGCAAAGATAAAATTAAATAACCAATTAGACTGTGCCCTAGCTGAGCGTGCATCATTAAATCATTGTTGCTAGACAAATAAACCATAACCGCGACCGCCATAGCCCCCACCAGCAAAGAAAGAGCACCGAACAACCAAATTAAAACTTCTTTTAATATAAAATGCCAGCGCGGTTTAGGCACCATACTTTCGTACTTAATTTTTTCAATTACTTTTTGATCTAAATTTAAAAACATATATTTTTAATCTACTACATTTTCGGGTAAGGCATTTTTTAAAGACTTTTTAGATCGATTGAGCAATGAGGCCACTGTACCAGCCGGTTTTTTCAAAATATCAGAAATTTCTTCATAGCTCTTATCTTCAAAGAATTTAAGAACCAAAACTTCACGATGCTTTACGCTAATCTTTTCTAAAGCTTTACTAATTAATTCCTGACGCAAATGTTTATCAGAAATTTCATCCAAAGCAATATTATCAGCTAAGATGTCAAAACCAACATTATCAATCGGAAAAGAGTGAGCCTCCGGACGCACCTGTTTTTTACGATAACTATTAATAGCTTGATTATGAGCCACTCGATAAATCCAAGAAGAAAATTTTAAAGCTTGATCAAATTCATTTAAATTTAGATAAACTTTAAGAAATATATCTTGCAACAAATCCTTAACATCTTCTTCATTTCTAACTCCTAAACGACGCAAATAACGCGCTAACTTTTCTTGGTAGCGGTTAATAATATATGAAAATTTGTCCGGGTCGTCTAAACTTAGTCGAACCAGCTCTGAATCTTCTAGCTCTAAATTAGTAGCAATACCATCCATGAGATTTACTTACACTAGTTATACGTCCCAAAAAGATATTTCTTCCCGATTGCCTAAATAATATTAAGGATTAATATCTAACAATTCCGACATAATTTTACGATCATTAGCCAATCTTGGTACTTTTGCCTGCCCACCCAAGCGTCTATTTTCTTTCAGCCAATCATAAAACAAATTTTGTCTAGCCATAACCAAAAGTGGTGGCGCTAAATTTAAATCTTTATAACGCTTAGCTTCATAATCCGAATTCAGACTCTTCAAGGTAGTATCAAGCACCTCCATAAATTTCTGCTCATTATCTGGTTGCTTAGTAAATTCAAATAACCACTGATGTCTGGCCACCCCCTTCGATTCATTAAATAGAGGAGCCGCTGAATATTCTCTAACCTCTGCTACACAAGCATCACAAGCAGCCTTCACCGCTCGATCAGCGTTTTCAACCACCAACTCTTCGCCGCAAGCGTTAATAAAACTCTTGGTGCGTCCGGTAATAACAATGCGATAGGGCTTAATTGAAGTAAATTTTATCGTATCTCCAATTAAATAACGCCATAAACCAGCGTTGGTAGAAATTAATAAAGCATAGTTTTTATCGACTTCAACTTCGGCCAGAGTTAAAACTTTTGGCTTACTTTTACCCAATTCATCCAGGGTGACAAATTCATAAAAAATACCACCGTTTAAAAATAAGAGCATGTCTGGTCGTGATAAATCATCCTGAAAAGCAAAAAAACCTTCCGAAGCATTATATACTTCCAAATAGTGCATACCTGGCCCAGGAATAAGAGCCTCAAACTGAGAACGATAGGCTTCAAAGCTGGTGCCACCGTGAGTAAATAATTCTAAATTAGGCCACACTTCCCTTAAATTTTCTTTTCCCGTTAACTCTAAAATCTTCTTCGCTAAAACCAAATTCCAAGAAGGTACACCCGAAAGACTCACAATATTTTGGTACGCAATTATTTCAGCAATCTGAGTTAATTTTTCCTCCCATTCAGTCATGCAAGCAACACTAAACTTAGGACTCCGACGCAATCTTGCCCACCAAGGTAAATTCTTCATTAAAATAACTGACACGTCAGCAATATACTTATCAGCACCAATTTCAGAAAACTGTCTACTCCCACCAAGAACAAAATTTTGCCCCATCAATAAATTAGAATTTAAATTTTGGTTAAAATAACTAGCAAATAAGCTACGACCACCACGATAATGATTATCTTTTAAAGCGGTGGCACTAACAGGAATATATTTGCTCTTACTACCAGTCGTACCCGATGACTTAGAAAAATATTTAATTTTTTCTGGCCAAAGCAAACAATTTTCACCTCGCAATAATCTTTCTATATAAGGCTGGATATTTTCATAGGTACTGATTGGCACCACTTCTTGAAAATCTTGCAGACTCTTAATCTTATCGTAATTATATTTTTTGCCCCATTCCGTCTTGCGCCCATTCTTAACTAAATAATGAAAAACTTTTTCCTGCACTAAAAGAGGATTTTTTTCAAAATAATGTAATGCCTGGCGGCGCCTAGAAAAAGCTAAATTTGGTAATGAAAATTTATTAAACATAAAATTAACTTCCATTTAAATCACGAGCCTGCTGACGACGATATTTATTCCAAGCGGAGCGACGACCAAATTCTCCTTTAGCAACTACCGCCGCCGCCCAAGCGCCACCAAGGAGATGAGGTAAAATTACATAGTCAGCACCAGCCTTATACAAGGAATTCATGTATTTCTTTTGATATAAACTAGCAACAATCACTGCCTTAGGATTATATTTACGTACAAAGTTTATTAAAACTAACTGATCTTCGGCCGAAGGGATAGTGGAAATAACTGTTTTCGCTTCAGTTAAGGGCAATGATCTTAAAAATTCAATATCAGAAGCATCACCAAAAAACGAACGAATGCCACGACGACTAAAATTAGCCACGCTATCTGGATTGAAATCAACTACCGCAAAAGAAACTTTCTTTTTCTTCAAAGCCTCACCTATTTTCCAACCAGTACGATGATAACCAAAAATAATAGTATCAAAAGATTCTTTAATTTCTTCTTTTTGAACAAAAGTGTCTCGTCCAAATAATAAAAATACTGGCAATAAAAAATTATAAATCTTATAACTATAGGTCATGGCATAAGAGGAGAAGAAAATAGTGATAAGAGCGGCTACCGTAAAAATGGCTAATTCCCTACCATCCAGATAACCTAAGGCGACTACGGCAAAAAGAATAATAAAACCAAATTCACTTAACTGTCCAGCCGTTAAAGCAGACAAGAAACTATTGCGTCGCGTGAAACGACGAGCTCGGAATAAAATGTATAAAATAATCGGTTTGACTATCAAAATAAAAGCCGACAATAATAAAGCCGGAATTAAAACTTGATCCAAATGACTAAAATCAGCCCCGCTACCCAATAACAAAAAGAAGATAACAATAAAAAAATCGCGTAAAGGCTTAATACGACTAGCAATTTCCGCTTGAAATCTAGAAGCGCCTAAACTAAGACCAGCAATAACCGCTCCTAATTCCAAAGAAAAGCCACTCCATAATAGCAAAGAGGCAACCCCAAAACACCAAGCAACGGTAAAAATAAATAAAAATTCACCCGAAGAAGATATTTTATTAAGAAATGGAGGCAAAACATATTTTGCCATAATAATTATACCGGCAATCACCGCCAAAGCCTTAATAACAAACCATAAGGAATTTCCAGCAATTATGCTATCCGGAGCAGTAAAACTTAAATATAATAAAATTAAAATAGAAATAATATCCTGGACTAACATTAAACCAATAGTATAACGGCCATAAACTGCTTCTTCATCCTGTTTATCATTTAATATCTTTAAAACTACAATTGTGCTAGAAAAACATGAAGCTAAAGCCAGAAATATAGAACCAGTCCAACTGAGACCAAAATAATGAGCTAGTGGTAAAAGAAGAGCAAAATTTAAAAGAAACTGTGAAGAACCAATTAAAAGAGACTCCTTACCTATTTTTTTCAAATAGGAAAAATTCAAATCAAGTCCAATAATAAATAGTAATAAAACTACACCAAAGCTGGCAAAGGCATGATACATCGGTTCATCAACTGGCAAAATATTAAGCAAAAGCGGTCCTCCGATAATACCAGCTACAATATAAGCCACTAGTAAAGGTTGCTTGGCTAAGCGCACAAAAAAAGCCACACTCACAGTAATGGCTAAAAGCGCACTTAGCTGTAAAAAAATATTTGAATCCATGGGTATTAACTATTAATAATATAATTAAATTATAGCATAAATGCGGAATAGTTCTCAAATTATTGCCTAAATACTACATACTATGGTAAATTTATAAAAGATAATTAATCTATAAACATACCCCCTATGCTTTTAATTGGCTACAGTTTAATTCTACTAGCCTCCTTTTATTTATTAGCGCTAGTGTGCGATCGCTACTTTGTTCAATCCCTGGATAAGATAGCAGAAAAACTTAAAATGAACTCCGATATGGCTGGAGCGACCCTAATGGCTATTGGCTCAAGTGCACCAGAATTATTTGTTTCTATCATTGCTTTATTTAAACCTGGCAATGAAGCTTTAGGCGCTGGTACAATTGTCGGCTCAGCCTTATTTAATATTTTGGTTATTATTGGTGCTTCAGCCATGGTACGCAAAGCTTTTATTGCCTGGCAACCCGTTGTCCGTGATTTAAGCTTTTATTCTTTAAGTATTATCTGGCTAATTATTTCCTTCTGGGATGGAAAAATTACTTTAACAGAATCCGCCATATTTTTATTACTCTACGTAATCTATGTTTTCGCGGTCATGAAATGGAAAAAAATATTTCCCTATAAAGACCAAGGCAAAGATCCAATTGAAATAGCCAAAGAAGGATTAAACAAAGAAGAAAAAAAGAAAAGCTTCATTGCATCTTTCCTTAATGGCATTAAATACATTTTAGACTTCATTTTTCCCAAAGAAAAAAACTACTGGCTTGCATTTATAATGTCAATAACTTTTATCGCTGGGCTCAGCTGGGTCTTAGTAGAAAGTGCCGTTGGTATTGCTGACATCCTTCACATTCCAGCAGTTATTGTTGGCTTAACCATCTTAGCAGCCGGTACCAGTGTTCCTGATTTAATATCCTCAATGATTGTTGCCCGTCAAGGACGTGGTGGTATGGCCATATCCAATGCTATTGGCTCTAATATCTTTGACATCCTTATCGGTCTAGGTCTGCCTTGGGCAATCGTAACTGTAGGAGGAAAGATTGTACCCGTAGCTACTGAAAATCTAAACAGTTCTATTATTCTATTATTTGCTACCGTCGTTTCTGTCTTATTTTTCCTCATGGCCAAAAAATGGCGCATTGGTCGTC
>Ga0307991_1003005_pt1 | contig 11149 bp, 11 predicted proteins | sample EllFjometagen131_FD_203146 | JGI IMG/M metagenome (GOLD analysis project Ga0307991, IMG submission 203146) | Marine microbial communities from Ellis Fjord, Antarctic Ocean - #131 | ecosystem: Environmental > Aquatic > Marine > Unclassified | place: Southern Ocean | collected 2014-10-08 | reverse complement strand
ATCAATGTATCTTCTTTTGCAGCCTTTACAAGCTTCTCATTAACTTGAAAATTGCGAAAAGCTTCAACCCGCTCTGCTTTTTGTTCTTCCTGCCCCATGCTCACCCACACATCCGTATAGATAATATCGCTGCCCTTAACAGCTTCGAAAGGATCCTTAAACATTTCAATCTTGGCTTTATTCTCTTTAGCTATTACTTTAGCTTTATCCAAAATTTCAGGAGAAGGACTATACCCCTCCGGAGTAGCTATTCTCATACCTACACCTGTTTTCGCACAAACCAAAAGAAGTGAATTTAGCACATTATTTCCGTCCCCCACATATGAAAATACTGTTTTTTTAAGATCTTTTTTTTCTGATACAGTAAAAATATCACTTAAAGCCTGACAGGGATGCGCTAGATCCGACAACCCGTTTATTACAGGAACTTCTGAATACCTTGCCAAACCAACAACATCAGAATGCGAAAAAACCCTTGCTACCAAGCCATCTACATACCTGGAAACCACGCTTCCCACATCTTTCACAGATTCCCTTGTTCCCATTGCAATCTCCCTCGGGCTAAGATATAACACATACCCTCCAAGATGCACGACTGCCACTTCAAAAGAAATCCTTGTACGATTAGACGGCTTCTGAAAAAGTAACGCAAACGTTTTATTCTTTAATACTTTCTTCTTAGATAAAGGAGCTTTTTTTAATTTTCGTGTTAACGACAAAAGTTCAAATATTTCTTTTGAACTTAAATCATCCAAAGTTAACAGATTTCTTTTTTTCATATTTTCTCCAATATTCCGGACAGTATTTTAACTGCCTCATCAATTTCTTCTTTTTTTACATTTATCGGAGGCATGATCCTTAAAATGTTGTTCTGTGTACAGTTAATTAAAAGTCCCTGCTCCATACATTCGTCCGCAATAAAAGCAGCGCTCTCAGTATTAATTTCCACGCCTATCATCAATCCTTTTCCCCGTATACCTCCTACCAAAGAAGTTTTATTCTTGATCTCCTCAATTTTTTCAACACAATATTTTCCCATTTCCACAGCATTCCGCAAAAGATCCTCTTTTTCAATAGCATTAAAAACACCTAATGCTGCGGCGCATACGATCGGACTACCTCCAAAAGTTGAAGCATGCGATCCAGCTGTTAATACCTCTTCCCTTTTACTGTTTACCACAAGCGCTCCTATGGGGAATCCCCCTCCAAGTGATTTTGCTAATGTTATTGCATCTGGCTCTATTCCAAAATGTTTATACGCAAACATCTCTCCCGTCCGCCCCATACATGTCTGAACCTCATCAAATATCAGAAGCATATTTTTTTCGTCGCATATGCGCCTTAAGGCTTTTACATACTCGCCGTCAGCAACATTAATGCCACCTTCTCCCTGTATCGGTTCCAAAATAACTGCAACCGTTTTTTTAGTAATCGCTGCTTCAAAAGCTTTTATATCATTGAACGGCACATGTTTAAATCCATCCGGCAAAGGTGAAAATCCTTTTTTTACTTTTTCCTGTCCGGTAGCAGTTAAAGTGGCCAGGGTTCTCCCGTGAAAAGATTTTTCCATAGTAATGATCTCATATCGTTCAGGATTGCCAAATTTTCTTGCAAGTTTTATCGCTCCTTCATTCGCTTCAGCTCCGCTGTTTCCAAAAAACACTTTCCCGGGAAAAGAATATTTAATTATTTTTTGTGCAAGAATCGGCTGCACCTCATTATAAAAATTATTCGAAACATGTAGAATTTTTTCCAGCTGACTAGATACGCTTTTCAGCACTTCCGGATGTCTGTGCCCCACTCCGCTCACAGCCCAACCCGGAAAAAAATCCAGATATTTTTTTCCATTTACATCTTCCACCCATATTCCGTCACCTTTTACCAGACATAAATTCTGCCTCGTATATGTTGCCAGAACATATTCATCATATAGTTTTTTCACTTCATTCAAATTCATTCTAATCTCCTCTAGAGTCAGAGAATCAAAGTATCAGAGAGTCAGATCGTCTTTTGCACCTTCAACTCTAACATTTTATACATTATTTCTCTATTTACTTTTTTACCTTTTTGTTTAGATACCTGAACCCCGAGACCCAATCCCCTAACCATGTATTATCTCTGTCCCGATACCCTTATCCGTAAACATTTCTAGAAGTAAAGCATGTGAAAGTGTAGCATCAACTATATGCGCCTTCTTTACATTGCCCTTAAGTGCACATAAACACGCCTTCACCTTAGGCACCATACCTCCTGTAATTACACCTGTCTCAATTAACTGTTCGGTTTTTTCGTCAGTTAACGAATGGAACAATGACTCGGGATCATCGCTAGTTTTCATAACCCCTCTTACATTCGTCAAAAGTACAAATTTTTCCGCATTTAACGCACTTGCGATATTGCTAGCGACTTCGTCCGCATTAACATTGTATAATTTTTCATCCCGTCCTTTGCCAACAGGACAAATAACAGGTATGATGTTCGTATCCACCAATCTGTCTAATACTGTAGTATCAACCGCCTCTATATTTCCTACATATCCCAGATCCGGATTTTGATTCTTTACAGTTTGAACCATATTATTTTCTTTTCCGCTCAAACCAAAAGCTTTTCCGCCAAAACTGTTTATCTCTCTTACCAAATCTCTGTTTATTCCCATTAAAACCGAATCTACAACATTCATAGTCTTCTCACAGGTAACACGCAAACCCTCTACAAATTTTGTCTCTATATTCTGTTCTTTGAGCCTTTCGTTTATATTAGGACCGCCTCCATGCACTAAAACCGGTTTCATCCCGGCATAGCGCATAAAAATGATGTCATGCAACACCATTTCGCGCGACTTCTTATCCTGAAGAGAACTGCCTCCAAACTTTATTACTACAACTTTCCCATAAAACTTTTTTATATACGGCAAAGCTTCTATCAACACTTCACTTTTTTTAATAGCTTCTTCCATAGTTACTCCTCTAAACAAGTCAGTTCAAATGTTTAAAAGTTCAAAAGTCAAAAAGTTAACCAAATGGCCCCATTCACTTAGAGTTTTTAAAATATTTTATAAAATTCCAAATAGCTCCCGAAACTTTCTCGCATTAGTTCTTTATTTCGCTAAATTCTTTTTCGCTAACATATCCCGAATCCAAAGCAATATACAAATGACTTCTTAACTCTCCAGCAGATCCTTTAGCAACATTTAAATATCGGATAAACTTTTTATTATTAAATCTTTCAAATTCCTCGGCAATATTTGCCATAACTGCCACAACACTTCTTTGTATTTGATTTACAAAAGCAAAATCTTTAGAGAATCCTTTCTTTCTGGTCAACAAAGAAGTGTCTCTCACCAATTCTCTTGCTAATTGCCAATTGCTAAGCTTTAATATCTTCGAATTTCTTAATTGTTCCCATAAAGTTCTTTGACCTTTGAACTTTTTAACTTTTAAACTTTTCGACCCTATACTACCCCTGTAATTTACTCAGGTAGTATAGTACGCATTCAATGTGATATATTTTTTAGATATGTCACATGTGTAAGCCGACGCTTCACTTTTGCCTTGATGCAGATTTACTTCGATTTTTATATTTTTTCCCTTAAAAACTGATGACTTTTTCCTATCAATGCCGGTTTTACTTTTTCCTGATTTTAAAAAAGTAACTCCATCCAGTTTTATGTCAAGTTTCTCCTGGTCAAAATTCACACCACTTGCCCCGGCAGCAGACGCTATACGCCCCCAGTTAGGATCTCCTCCCAAACACGCACATTTCACAAGCATTGATCCAGCGATAGTTTTTGCGATTTTTTGTGCATCACTTTTTTTTGCTGCACCTTTTATTTTTATGCTTATAAACTTATGCGCCCCTTCACCATCAAGAACAATCATACCGGCCAATTCTTTTGACAAAGCGTTCAGGTGTTTCTGAAACACTTTGAAGTTTTTTGTACCTTCAACGATAGCCTTATTACCGGTTTCTCCATTGGCCAAAAACATAACGGTATCATTAGTACTCATATCCCCATCAACTGTAATTGCATTAAATGCGCTCTCTGTAGAAATTTTAAGCATCTTTTTTGTAGCTTTCTTAGTTATATTTGCATCCGTAAAAATATAACAAAGCATTGTCGCCATATCCGGATGGATCATCCCTGCGCCTTTAGCAACTCCTGTAATAGTAATTTTCTTGCCATCCAGTTTAAACGATCGTGAAATTACCTTCTGAAACCTGTCCGTCGTTAAAATCCCGTCTGCCGCATCAGAAAGACCATTTTTAGACAACCCTTCAACCAAAGGCTTCATTCCGGAAAGAACAGGTTTCATATTCATCTGCTGCCCGATAATACCTGTTGAAGACACTAAAACTGTCTCCTCGGGTATTTTTAAAAGCTTAGATATTTTAATAACCATACGTTTCGCATCTTTTATGCCTTGTTTCCCTGTCATACAATTAGCATTCCCGCTATTAACAACAACTGCATGTGCAAAGCTATTTTTACCAAGATTTTCCTGTGCAACAATAACAGGTGCAGCCTTTACCACATTTTTTGTAAATACTGCCGCTATTTTACATATGGATTCGGAATAAAAAAGAGCAAGATCTTTACGTTTTCTTTTGGCTCCACAATGAATCCCGTTTGCAACAAATCCTTTTGGTAATATATACTTTTTCATATCATATCCGTTCTTAAATAATTACTAAGTATTTTCCGACACCCGGACCCCGGATCCCGAACCCCGCTACAAAAGTCCAGCAGTCTCTTCTATCCCACACATAATATTCATATTCTGAACCGCCTGTCCGCTGGCCCCCTTTAAAAGATTATCTATCACCGAAACAATAATAAGCAAACCTCCTGCAACTTTTACTCCAATATCACAGAAATTATTTCCCACAACGTCTTTCAATTCAGGCATTGTTCCATAAGGCCTTACCCTGACAAAAAACTCATCTTTATAACGATCCTCATATATTTTATGTATTTCTTCACCTGAAGGTAAACCTTTGTGCTTAATATATATGGTCGAAAAAATACCCCTTCTAACCGGTAATAAATGCGGGATAAAATTAATCGTAACCTTTTCTCCCGCAACTTGTGAAAGTATATATTCCATCTCCGGCATATGCTGATGTTCATTAACCTTATAAGTCTTAAAATTTCCGTCAACCTCCCCAAAAAGAATGGGGATCAAAGCTTTCCTCCCGGCCCCGGTCACTCCGGTCTTCGAATCAATGATGACATCAAGTCCTTCTTTTTTAATCTTATCAATTACAGGAAATAAACTTAAGATAATACCTGTAGGGAAACAACCCGGATTTGAGATCAAAGAAGCTTCTTTGATCTTCTTTCGGTTTATCTCAGGTAAACCATAAACATATTTCGGCAAATTTTCAATATCTGCATGAGAGGTATTGTACCACTTCTCATAAACCTCTTTAGGTAAACGATAATCCGCACTTAAATCAATTATTTTTTTGCCTTTTTTCATAAATTCAGGCGCAATTTTCATAGAAACAGTATGCGGCAGTGCTAAAAATACTATATCAGTTTTTGAACATACTTCATCAATATCCAGATTACTGCAAACAAGTTCTGTCTTCCCGCGAAACCTAGGGAAAAGAACAGAAAATTTTTCAGTTTTCTCTACAATTGCTGTTAATGATGTCAGTTCAATGCTATTATTCCTTAACAGAACCTCAATAAGTTCTTCTCCAGTATAACCCGTAGCTCCAACTACACCTACTTTGATCATTACTCTCTCCTTTGCAAAAACACCCAAGTTATAATCATTTCATAACTTGGGCGGGAAATATGCTATTCACCCCAAATAAATATAAAAACCAAGTATAAATTAATTAGGTCCTCATGTCAATAAAATTAAATAATATTATTTATATAAGTCGTTAAAAATACTGCAGATAAAAAAAGGTCACGTCTTTTAAGACGTGACCTGATATTTAGTAAAACTTCTATTCGTTAATAATCTTATCGCTTTGAGAACTGGAATCTTTTACGGGCACGTTTTTGACCATATTTCTTTCTTTCCTTCACTCTTGGATCTCTAGTAAGAAAACCCGCTTTTTTCAATTTTGAGCGTAAATCTTCGTCAATTTTCAATATTGCCCTGGCTATTCCATGCCTGAAAGCACCGGCTTGTCCGCTAATCCCTCCACCCACTATATTGGCGAAAACATCATAACGTCCCAAAAGTCCCACTTCTTCCAGAGGCTTTAATATCGATATTCTATGTGTCTCCCTTGGAAAAAAATCCTCAAATGTCCTTTTATTAACCTTTATTTTACCACTACCAGCCTTTAACCAAACTCTGGCAACAGATTCTTTCCTTCTGCCTACTGCAATTAAATTTTTTTCCTTCTCCATTTATCCGCCTTTATTTTTATAGTTACCGGACAACCGGTTTCTGCGCTGTATGAGGATGTGTTTCCCCTACATCATATATTTTCAATCTTTTAAGCATCCGTGCTCCCAATTTGTTTTTTGGAAGCATACCTTTTACTGCATGTCTTATAATGTATTGCGGATCTTTTTCCGCCATTTTCTCGTAAACCGTTTCTTTCTGACCGCTTGGATACCCTGAAAATCTTTTATACACCTTCTGGGTTGCTTTGTTACCGGTAACTTTTATTTTGCTGCAATTATTAACAATTACACCGGCACCTGAATCTGTAAAGGGCGTATAATCGGGCTTATCTTTTCCCATCAATAATACGGCAATTTCAACGGATACCCTGCCTAAAATCTTGTCAGTTACATCAATTTCATACCAAACCCGATTAACATCATCTTTTGTTATCATTTTTGTTTTATTCATTTTATTCTCTTCTGATTTTTATTAATAAACTTAGCCGTTCTAATTTCGGCATAATTATCTAACTACCTATAACTAGATAGGCTAGTAAAATTATCATATTTGGGTATTTTTGTCAAGCTCAATATTAGCTTTTATTCGGAAAACTAATGCGGAACTACCAATAATGGGTTTTTAAGCAAGTTTTTAAGCCGCTAGACGAGCATCCCCCCGTTAAACGGTTAAATATCCAGCACAAATAAACATTACTATTTGTCTTCCGTTACACTATTATACAAAGCTTTCACCTGATCTCTGTAAAAAGTGTTATATACATATTGAATATTTCCCTTCGTTTTCCCCTTTTTTGCCGTATCGCTGCTCATTTTGTTACTTCGCCTTTTTTCATTGATACTTACTTTGTGAGTATATTTCTTCATATGCTCCCCCTTTCGGTTTTCTTATTACTTTTTTCCAGACGATTCCTTTTTATCGAACACAATACTTCCATTTTCCTTTAGAGAAAACATTACCTTGTCCCGGCTTTTGATACCAAAATAATTTTGCAGAACTTTCGGAATAAATATTTGTCCCCGGTCGGATACCGTAGCGGTAAATTTAAATGTGTGTTTTTTCATAAAAACTTCCTGAATTTTAAAACAAAACCATAACAAGTATACAAAAAGTATACAACAAGTATTTATACTTGTCAATTAAAAAATATCGAAATAGTGATTACTGTAATTCTGGAGACAGTAATTACCTAGGCTATGTGGTGTAATTACGGTGATTGTTTGGAATTAGTAGGGGCACCCCTTGTGGGTGCCCAATACCATTAAATGATTAGGTGTGATATTAATTACTTTATATGGTTTTAGACGGGCAGACATAAAGCCTGCCCCTACGCTCAATACTCTATCTTCATGAGAAACAGACCCTTGGCTGGAGCTGTAGGACCTGCTAATGATCTGTTCTTTTTGGAAAGAATGATCTTCATTGACCCGGAAGCAAGATATCCCCTACCGATATCAATAAGTGTACCGACAATATTTCTGACCATATTGTACAAAAAACCATTACCTGTTAATTCTATAGATATTTGCTTCCCTCTTTTTTTAACAACAATATTCTCAATTGTTCTAACTGAGGCTCTATCCTTCTTATCTGTTGCCTGAAAAGATTTAAAATCATGCTTACCGATTAAAATCTTAGCCTCTTTTTTCATGAGAGATAAATCCAATTTATACATAACCTGCCAAGAATACCTCGAAAGAAAGGGCTCCGGACTTTTTGAATTATAAAGAATATATTTATATTTTTTCTTTTTCGCAGAAAACTGTGAATGAAAGTCAAGACTGACTTCTTCGGCTTTTTTAATAACAATGTCTTCAGGCAAATTGGCGTTTAGTGCTGCTTTTATTTTTTGCAGAGAAATTTTAGCTACTGTTTTAAAATTTGCTACTTGTCCTTTCGCATGAACCCCGGAATCAGTCCGTCCGGCACCGAATAAACGACATTTTTTTTCAAAAACTTTCTGAATTGCTTTTTCAATTACTTCCTGAACTGTTATTCCGTTCTTTTGGATTTGCCATCCTCTGTAGTTAGTGCCGTCATAGGATATGGTAAGTTTGATATTTCGCATGATTGGTGACCATGAAATGAAATTTGTAGGGGCGGGTTTAGAACCCGCCCCTACAAATATTTATGCCATTTCTATTAGTTTTTCTGCGATCTGTATAGCATTAAGTGCGGCTCCTTTTCTGAGATTATCCGCAACTACCCACATATTGATCCCGCTTTTGACCGATTCATCAATTCGGATCCTCCCGATAAAAACATCATCTTTTCCTTCAGCTAATATCGGCATTGGATATTTATTCTCCCCAGGTACATCAATTACAGTAATACCGGGGAATTTCTTCAACAGATCAATAACTTCCCCTCTGGAAATTTCACTTTCAGTTTCAATGTTCACACTCTCGGAATGTGCATAATATACCGGAACCCGAACACATGTAGATGTTATGGGTAAATTCGGCATTTCCATTATCTTTCTGGTTTCATTAACCATTTTCATTTCTTCTTTTGTATAATTATTTTCCAAAAAAACATCAATATGTGGAATTGCATTATAAGCGATCTGATGGGGAAAATTGTTTATCATGCCCTCAGCAACATTATGCTCGCCTATGCCGTGATGAGAATCTTTTTTGCCTAGCCTTACCACCTGAGATTCCATCTCAAGAACATTGTTTTGCCCTGCTCCCGATACAGATTGAAAAGTGGTTACAACCAATCTTTTGATAGGTGCTTTTTTGTTTATAGCACAAAGGGGCAGCATCATTTGTATTGTTGAACAGTTTGGATTAGCTATAATACCTTTGTGTCCCTCAAGCGCATGCGCATTGACTTCCGGAACAACAAGAGGCACATTTTCATCCATTCTAAAAGCACTGGAATTATCCACGCAAACAGCACCCGCCTTAACTGCCGCCGGTAAAAACTCCTTGCTTCTTGAAGCACCTGCAGAAGCAAGCACAATGTCAATACCTTCAAAAGACTCTGCACTCAGAACTTCAACAGCATATTCTTCTCCCATAAAATTAAGGCTTTTCCCCTTTGATCTTTCACTGGCCAGAAATTTAATTTTGTCCAACGGAAATTTTCTTTCTTCCAAAATCGAAAGAAACTGAGTACCTACGGCACCAGTTGCCCCCATAACAGCAACGTTATACTTTTTCTTCTTTTTTAACATACTTTCTCCATCATTAATTTTAGGGGCGTATTGCAATACGCCCCTACATCATTCACTACCCCAATGCCTCAACAACCAAATCACCGACTTCAGTTGTTGAATACCCCATTTTACCTGCTGACATGCTTTTTAATTTAGTACTGGTAACTTCCATTGCCGCGTTTTCTATAGCATCTGCTACCGCTTGTTCTCCAAGTTCACTTAACATCATACTACCGGCACAAATTGCCGCTAAAGGATTTATTACATTTTTTCCGGTATATTTAGGCGCCGATCCTCCAATAGGTTCAAACATGGATACACCTTCTGGGTTTATATTACCACCTGCTGCTATACCCATACCGCCCTGTATCATCGCAGCAAGATCTGTAATAATATCACCGAACATATTATCAGTCACTAGAACATCAAACCATTCAGGATTTTTAACCATCCACATACATGTTGCATCTACATGTGCATAATCGGTTTTAATATCTGAATAATCTTTTGCCATTTCATTGAAGGCTCTTTCCCATAGATCAAAAGCATAAGTCAAAACATTTGTTTTTCCGACAAGCTTAAGATTATTATTTTTGTTTCTTTTTCTTGTATACTCAAAAGCATATTTCAAACAACGATCCACGCCCTTTCTTGAGTTCCTGGATATCTGAATCGCTATTTCATCCGGGGTTCCTTTGTTAATAAATTCTCCTTCACCTATATATAATCCTTCATTGTTCTCTCTTACAACAACGAAATCTATATGTTCGGGCTCTTTGTCCTTTATTGGAGTCCAAACACCAGGATACAATTTCACTGGTCTTAAGTTTATATACTGCTCCAGCGAAAAACGTAGCTTAAGTAATAGCCCCTTTTCCAATATCCCCGGCTTAACGTCTGGGTGTCCTATAGCACCAAGATAAATAGCATCAAAAGTTCTAAGTTCGTCTACTACACTATCAGGACATATTTCACCAGTTCTTTTATATCTTTCACCACCAAGATCATATTCGGTGAAATCCATCTTTATTCCGAACTTCTCACATGCTGCTTTTAAAACTTTAATACCTTCAACTATAACTTCCGGACCTGTACCATCCCCCGGTAAAACCGCTATTTTATACATGTAACTTCCTCCTGTTTTGTAAGTGTCCCAAGTTAAAAAGCCTAAAAGTCTAAAAGTCCCAAGAACTTGTAGACTTTCGACCTTTTGACCTTTCACCTATTTAACGTTTCTTTGCGTATTCCATTAATCCACCGCTTTTGATTATATCGCTGATGAACCCTGGAAACACTTCAACTTTATATTGTTTTTTGTTTCCTGCTTTTGCGATAGAACCCTTCGTCGAATTAACTTCTACATTATCCCCATTTTTTAAAATATCCACTACCTCTTTACAAGTAAATATTGGAAGTCCAATATTTATTGAATTTCTGTAAAAAATTCTGGCAAAACTTTTTGCAATAACACATGCTAACCCTGCTTCTTTTATAGCGATCGGCGCATGCTCCCGACTTGATCCGCATCCAAAATTCTCACCGGCCACTATAACATCACCAGCCTGGATTTTCTTCATAAAGTCCGCATCCGCATCTTCCATACAATGTTTTG
>Ga0307991_1003003_pt1 | contig 11158 bp, 10 predicted proteins | sample EllFjometagen131_FD_203146 | JGI IMG/M metagenome (GOLD analysis project Ga0307991, IMG submission 203146) | Marine microbial communities from Ellis Fjord, Antarctic Ocean - #131 | ecosystem: Environmental > Aquatic > Marine > Unclassified | place: Southern Ocean | collected 2014-10-08 | reverse complement strand
TCTGGATATCGCTTTCGGATGCTTTGAATAATTGGTTCCTGCATCCTGCATGCACCACACGATGGCGTATAAAAATACAGCACCGTCTTTTCACCTGCCTGAATCCTTTTTTGCGATGCCTTATGAGGGGTAGGCGCATCCTTCCCTTTCATTCTCCAAGTCTTGAATTCCATTACCAGCCGCAGACCTATAAAAAGAAGTACGAGCGCTGATAAAACAATAAAAACAATTTTCATTTTTATTTCCTCTCCAATTTTATTCAGCCAAGAGGTATACCACTTTAATTCTGAAAGACAAGCGGAAATAACTGATAGCTCCATTGATCAGAATGAAAAAAATATCCAGCGACAGATTGTTTCAATCCACGCACCCGACATGGGGGTGACGCTTACTGGACATTCGGAGAACTTGAAAAAGATTTGGTTCATCCCTGCGTATGCGGGGAACGTAAATGGTTTTAGGGGCACCCAGTCGTGACTTTTTTATTGGTCAAGCCACAACCGTGAGGTAGATTTTATTTTGCGGCATGGGAATAATCTAGTTGCCATTGAGGTGAAGAGCAGCTTCGAAAAAAGCGAGTCTTCCGGGTATTGAAACTTTTTCCAGGGAGTTTTCGGTAAAACAAAATTGCTCGTAGGCACAGAGATTTCTTTGCGGGATTTCTTACTCACTCCACCTGAGAAATGGCTGGGTCAGATTGTTATGCTTCAAATAAATTGAAGAATAACGATTTGACCCCATTTCTCCATTAATATATAGTCGCTCATCTCAGAATGAATTCATGAAGATACAATGATAGATTGTTATATTATAATGGGGGTTGATTATTATATTTCGATCGGTCACTGTGTTGTGAAAGATCCTTTGGAGTTTTATTTTTACTGATGGAAACACGTACAAAAGAACGGATTAAAGGTGATATCCTGCCGAACAAGAGCATCGTGATCTCCGTGATGATGACATCTTTTTTTACAACGTTTATCGGCAGTTCAACGAACCTGGCTTTGCCGTTAATCGGCAGGGAATTCTCGGGAAGCGCCCTTGTCCTCAGCTGGATTGTAACCGGTTATATCCTGGCATCGGCGGTATTTCTGCTGCCCATGGGAAGAATTGCCGATATAGCCGGGAGGCAAAAGATCTTTCTTTGGGGAACGGTGGGTTTTACACTTCTTACGTTTCTGTGCGCGGTTTCGTGGTCGATTGATTCGCTCATCCTTTTCCGAGTACTACAGGGAATAACGGCTTCAATGATATACGCGACGGGAATGGCAATAATTTCTTCCGTCTATCCGGCCGGGCAGAGGGGCAAGGCAATGGGATTGGCCGTTACTGCCACCTATACGGGTCTTTCTCTGGGCCCTGTCCTCGGAGGCTTTATATGCCAGCATCTGGGATGGAGGAGCATATTCTTCTTTACCGCTTTGGTTGGTTTGTTTGCCGTCGTCTTTATTATGACCCGTGTACGGGATAAATCGATCAGCGCGCGGGGAGAAAAGTTTGATCTCGCGGGCAGCATGCTCTATATGTTCGGACTTGCCGCGCTTTTGTACGGTATGTCATCGCTCTCCAGCACGCCACTGGCGAAATATATTCTTATAGCCGGCGTTATTCTCATGACGGGTTTTATACTTCTCGAATCAAGAATACCCTTCCCTCTCATAAATCTGCGATTGTTTTCTCATAACATTGTCTTTGCCTTTTCTAACCTGGCTGCCATGATCAATTACAGCGCAACCTTTGCTATCGGTTTCCTCCTTTCTCTTTATCTCCAAGTGATCCGCGGATACAGTCCCCAGACAGTCGGTTTTGTACTTCTCGCGCAACCTGTCATAATGGCCCTGTTTTCTTCATTCGCCGGTTCGCTTTCGGATAGAATAGAACCTCGTATTGTTGCCTCATGCGGTATGGGACTTAACGCACTGGGTCTTTTTCTTTTCACACTTCTTGGCAACGCGACTCCTGTCTGGATGGTCGCACTGAACCTTGCACTGATCGGTTTCGGGTTCGCCTTGTTTTCGTCACCTAACACCAACGCAATCATGGGATCGGTAGACAAGCAATTTTATGGAGTTGCCGCATCAACGGTTTCAACAATGCGCATGATAGGTATGTCTATGAGTATGGCTGTTGTGACCCTGCTGATCGCGCTGTTTGTCGGTGATACGGAACTCCGTCAAACTGATCCCGCCCTTTTCCTGACCAGTTTCAGAATCGCATTTGCAATATTTGGTATCCTATGCGCCGGCGGTATCTTTGCATCTCTCGCCAGGGGAAACGTACGATCTTAATAGAAAACCTGCGGATACCGTGAGGGAGAGGAACCCCTTTAAACCTTGAGTTGGGGGCAATACCTGCTAATTGATTTTATTAATGGATGTGATTGGTTGTATCTTGAAGCGCATAGGCCACAAAATGACCGTCATGGCTCATACTGATGTCGATTGCGGTTTTTTTCTTTCCGGCATATATTACCGGGGAACCGAGACCGCTACGCCCCTTTGAACGAATGATCTCTATGGCTTTAGGATCTTCTTTAAGATAGCGCGATATTTTTTCCCCGGCCATATTTCGAACAAGATTCGATTCATAATCAGGGGAAGACCGGCGCCGGTATATCTTACGGATATCCCACATGATCGAATCCGTATCTTTGCCCGGCGTTGTGCCGATACAATGAATATGGTCACTGCTCATAAAAAAACAGACTGATACCGGTCCGCAAGGCGTATGAACAACCCCCGTTTCAGGCAAAGACCCGTCTGCTGAGAACAATTTCATTTCATAATGCCTGGGTGCAGAGGAAACAGCGGGATACAGCTTGCTTATTGCTTTGTATCCCGTTTCTTTTGCCGCCCACAGGCTCCAGAGAACTACATCCGGTTTACTGCTTTTTAAGATATTTAGTTGTTCATCCGGTGTGAACACTCTGTTCATGAACCGCATATCCCGGCTTTTCTCTTTTGTCCGGGAATCGGTCAGATCTACAATATCGTTGCCTATCAAAATAATCTTTCTCCATCAGTGCCAGCTGCTCTACGATTTGCTTCGCGCATTCTCTCTGCCCTTTCAATCCTGTTCTTTCCGTACGAGGTTGAAATGCTTCTACGCGCATGGTGAACCGTTCACCAAACCGAGGAATATTGCTGTATGCATCCTGTCCATCGCCGCGCAGATAGACACACATGACGTTGCAATCAGGGTTGTTATTGATCAAACGCCCGACTCCATAGGAAAAGTTTTCCGTATCCACACGGCTTGTCCGGCTACGTCCCCCTTCCGGGAAGATGAGCAGGCTTTCTTTTTGTTTCAAGAGATAGGCGCACTTATCCATGGTGGCTTTCATTTTTTCTCTATTTCCACCACGACTGATCGGTATGCACTTCGCCAAATAACAGATAACAGCCAGAAAAATATTGCTATTAAAATTAGCGCTTTCCGGAAGATTCCAGGGAAGTAACCTGTAGTTAAGCATATAGCGATGCAACGGTGCCATGGCATAAGCCAGCACTGCCGAATCTATCATGGTCAGGTGGTTGGGACATATCACCCAGGGACCGCTGTGTTCTTCAAACAGGCTCAGGACATTTCTTCTTATTTTTCTCAGATCTCTCACCCTGTACCCGATAAGCCTTATCGCGATAAATATAAGAGACCCTAAAAGAAAAACAACCAGACGCCCCAGAACAAACTGCAGGTTCAGGAAGAATTTTGCCGGACGTTTCATAATAAATTACCCCAATTCATATCCATCTGAAGACTAACTTATTTTATTCTGAATAATTTCAACGGCATCTCCGATGGTTCTGATCTTGTCGGCATCATCATCGTCGATTTCAATGTCAAATACATCTTCGCACTTGATAATGATATCTACAAGGCGCGCTGAATTGACCTTTAGGTCATCGAGGATATGTGTCTCTTTTGTCGCATTATCCAGCAAAGCCGGGTCCTTAATATACGGTTTGAGGATATTGACCATCTCTTGCAAAATTTCTTTTTCTTCCATTGTTTCTCTCCTTATAATTTTTATGTTTTTTAACTCAAGACTTAAAACTGAATTTATGATTCCCACTTTTTAAAGATTAGACAACTGTTCACGTCTCCAAAGCCGAAAGATGCCTTCGCCATGATTTTTAATTCCGGGAATTCCATAACTTCGTGAGGAATGCTTTCCGCGAACGCTTCAATCTCTGGATGTACATCTTCACAATTGACAGACGGATGCATAAATCCTTTATATAGCTGAAGGGTAACGGCAACACTTTCGATGGCTCCCGCCGCACCGAGACAGTGACCAATCATTGATTTCGTCGAGTTTATGTACGGAAAATCCCCCGGTCCTCTATCGAGAGCCAGTGACCAGTTGTTTACCTCAGACGGATCTGCAAATGTCGCTGTCAGGTGTCCATTAATGACATCTATTTCACGCGAGGTAATACCCGCATCGGCCATAGCGCTTCTGATACAGCGCTGAACGCCTTCCGGGTTTGGCGCTGTCATGGAACCACCGTTGCGCTGGCCGCCGCTATTTAAGTCTCCTCCGAGAATTTCCGCGTAAATCCTGGCGCCCCTTTCAAGCGCTGTATCCAGATCTTCAATGACCAGGACTGCTGCTCCCGCACCGGGAACAAATCCGTTTGCGGAAGCGCTCATTGGACGGGAACCCTGTTCCGGGTGGTCATTGAACTTGCGGGGAATGACACGCATTGAATCGAATCCCGCCCATATATAGGGGGATGCCCCTTCCGATCCGCCTGCCAGCATACGTTTTGCCAGTCCCGATCGCACCCGTAACATGCCATTAACAACTGCTTCTGTTCCGGTACTGCAGGCAGCGGAATTGGAGGTTACCTGGTTGCCCAACCCCAACAGACCACCGACGCGGGCACTTGTACCGCTGTTCATGACCTGTTCGACAACTCTGCTCCCCATGCGTTTTGTCTTGCCCTGGTTAACCATGGGGACAACTCTCTCGGCAATCGTATCCATACCGCCGATACCGCAACCGAGAATGGCGCCTGTATCCCAGTCTACCTCCGGGTTATCATCATCATTAGACCAGTTAAACCCCGCGTCACGCCACGCGTCAACAGCGGATACGGATACATATCCGATATTATCGTTCAGGGAGAGAAGCTTTTCATGATCGAAATAGCTCTTGCGAACTTCGTCAAAGCCTTGCGGCATCCCCCCGATCTGGCACCCAAATTTGAGTTCTTCCAATCTGGGGAAAAAACTAATTCCTGAACGGCCATCGCGCAGGGCCTGTTCAAAATCGTTCAGCCCGTGTCCGTTCGGCGCTACAACGCCCATTCCTGTTATAACTACTCTATTTTTTTTCATTAAGTTCAACTCCTCTACCGGTAAGCACTCCGTAACAGACAATGTCTCCGTTTTCTCTCTCTATACTGATCTTTGTTTTCAGATTTCCTCTGCGGAGATAGACTTTTTCGCCTTTAATGATAACTCTTTCTCCCGGATTCACGATGCCGTTAAATTCACAACCATCAACCATGGCAAACAGGGTGACCAGTTGTTTGATCTGCATGGACGATAAACCCTGTCGCATGAGCAGATATATGCCAAAGGCAACAACGCCGGTTTGAGCCATCGTTTCAATAAGGATAACCCCTGGCGTGACCGGCTGTCCGGGAAAATGTCCCTTATAGAAGTATTCGTCGTCCCGAAAGCTATACGTTCCAACAATATGATTCTCATCCATCTCCAAAATGTCATCAATGAAACGGAACGGATGCTGTTGAGGAACCATAGAAAGGACGTTTTTAACCATGTTTGTATCAACCTCCATACAGTCCCCCGTTAACATGAATAACGCTTCCGGTAATATAGCTGCCCCGACTGGCAAGAAAGGTCACGACATCGGCCACTTCTTCAGGCTTACCCATCCGCCTTAGGGGAATATTCTCAAGAATCTTATTCCTTACGTCATCAGGAAGAATCTCCGTCATGGTTGTATCGATAAACCCGGGCGCCACAGAATTGATGAGAATATTTCGTCCCCATAATTCTTTGGCCAGGGATCTGCTAAAGGCATCAAGTGCTGCTTTTTCCATAGTGTATGGAATCTGGCCGCCGTTACCAGTATGCCCTACTACACTGGAGATATTGATAATCCTTCCACTGCCGCCGCGCAGCATGAAAAGACGCAATATCCGTTTGGTCAGATACCAGGTACCACGGAGCATCGCCCGCTGTGCGTCAAATTCGCCGATCTTCATCGTGTTGATATCACTGTTAATTGATATCCCGGCATTGTTGACCAATACGTCCACACGACCAGCCGCGCTCTTGATGGATTTTGACATTTCTTCCACTTCATCCACATCGGCGAGATCGGCTTTCAGAAGAAATCCATCGTCTATTCGAGAGAGAACGTCCCTTGCCTGATCTTCACTTTTCCGATAATGAATACCTACCCTGAAGCCTTCGTCGGCAAGGGCCAGACAACATGCCGCGCCTATCCCGGTTCCGCCGCCGGTTACGATTGCAACGGGTTTGTCGTCCCGGTTTTCGGGTTTCGAGTTTCGAGTTTCGAGTTTCATATTCATTTGCTATTTGAATCCTTTTATTAAGACTTTAAACTTAAGCAGTTATATATCTCTCTTTATAATTCCTCCCGTGGAATTGGGTGACATCTTCGGATAATCTGGATAGACAATCCCCTTGAAAATTCCAGTTCGGGCGTTTTTAATAGTCATTATCAATTCGTCATCCACAAATACTCTGCCATTCCCGATGACAATACTTGAACCTGAAACTTTAAGATGAGAAAATCGTCTTACGTCAATTTCATAACGGACCTTTTGATTATATGGCCGTATCTGTCCATTGAAGATGATCTCCTCGCAACCAAGCGCTCTACCACCACCTAATCCGCCACTCCAGCTACAGTAAAAACCGAGCAATTGCCAGATCGCGTCCACGCAAAGACAACCCGGTTGTACGGGATCTCCCGGCATGTGGCACTGAAAATACCAGGCATCCATCCTTATCTCCTGCTCGGCAACAATAGAGCCCTTTCTTCCGTCATTCTTTATCGAAAGAACGCGATCTACCATTAGGAAGGGGGGGGCGGGAAGTCTTGCATCGAAATCCTCAGGGGGATCAGCAACCAATCGTCCGTAGGCAAAGGCAATCAGGTCGTTCAGTTCAAAACTTTCTTTTTTTATAAACTCAGAGTATTTCACTATTCCTCACATCCGGTTTCTAACTTGAAACTCGAATACTTTATTCCTGAATTTTCAACATCGTGCGACCCCAGGTAAGTCCTGAGCCAACCATGACTAATGCTATGTGGTTTCCTGGACGGAATCTGTCCCAATGCTGACTCAGGACACAGGAAGCACTTGAACCTCCCGTATTTCCGTAATTTACAACATTGTGCCAGTGATCGTCTTCAGATAAGCCGCATCTTTCGCATACAGTCTTCAGCATTCCGTAGTTTGCTTGATGTCCTATAAACTTGAATCTACCGGAGTTTATAGGGTAAATTTCCTGCAATTTCCTGAGTGATTCAGTGGTCTTACGTATAGCAAAACCCTGGACGGCTCTTCCGTTTTGTCCGAAGTGGGCCATATGGGGAATACGCACCTTGTCCCATGAGAGAGGATTTGAATCACAAAAGCACGCTTCAAATACCATCTTTGAAGGAACAGAAGCGGACACAACGGCGGCACTGCTTCCATCGCCAAATAACGGGGCCACCTTCTTGTCAGAATAGTCAACCGAGCGAGTAAAACTCTCCGGATTGACAACCAGGACATAACCCGGAAGCGCCTCTGGTTTCATGTCGGACAGAAACTTGAGCTGCATCCCAAAAGTTGAACACGCGGAATTAAGATCAAAACAGAGAACATCCACCCCAAGCTCTGCCGCCACGGTTGCGGCCTCGGCCGGTGTCACATGATCTGGAGTCGAACTTCCGGATATTACCATACCTATATCTTCAGGCGTCAGCCCGGCCCGCTCCAGCGCCATGCGCGCTGCAGAAGCTCCCATCTGCGCATTAGTGTACTTACTTGCCTCAGAAGCCGCGCGCGGATCTTTATTTTTTGTCGTTTTTATGTAATCCAAAGCGAGACTCGTGCGGCGGGTACGAACACCCACGCGTTCCATGATCCATTCCTCATTGCTTCCTATGTCCAGTTCACTCAGAAACCGGTTTGTGATAACATTTTCCGGGTGAAAATGGCCCAATCCATGAAGATATAACATAGTTACACCAGTTCCCTTCCTATAATCATATCCTGAATTTCTCTCACACCTTCATAAATATCGATAATGTGGGCATCTCGCACCAGCTTCGATATCTCATATTCCGACATGAAGCCGTAACCACCGTGAAGGTGTAACCCTTCTTTGGAGCAATAAAGAGCAGCTTCCGCTGCAACATTCTTCGCCAGGGAAGCATACATACCCCTGTCTTCGTCCTGTTCCAGGACCTTGAACGCAGCTTTCATAAGGGCCATATCGGCTAGTTCTACTTTTTTCCACATGTTGACCAGCATGTCTCTCGCTACGGGGATATCGCAGATCCTCTGCCCGAACTGCTTGCGTTCCTTAGTATATTCCAGTGTCAGATCTAATGCTCTTCTGGCAAGACCGACTCCGATGGCCGAAATCATGGGCCGCGCATAATCGAGAACTTCAATTATATACCGAAAACCGAGCCTCCTGTTGCCGATGATCTGATTATCTTCGATAACAACATCCTCAAACTTGACCGTTGCCGTATTCGAGAGGCACTGTCCAAGTTTATCTTCCGGTTTTCCTGTTATTACCGTACCCCCTGTGGACAGGGTAATTTCTCTTGCACCGGAAGGCTGAGTGACCACTTCCCCATTACGGATTGAATCGTATGGGATAACAACACAGGCCATTAGAAGGCTGCCGGGTTTCCCAACCTTGCAGAACACGGTGAACTGGGAAGCGTATGAAGCGTTGGTGATGAAAGATTTTTCTCCGTTCAAAATATACTTTCCATCATCTCTTTTTCTAATAAATGCAGTCATGGCCAGATTATCAGAACCTGCACCCGGTTCAGTAAGACAGAAAGATGAAATGAGGGGAGCTTCTACAAAGGGGAGTAGAAAAGCTTTTTTTTGCTCCTCTGTTCCATGCTGGGCGATTACAACATTCGCCAGGTCATTACACATGGCTGAAGTAGAAATGCCCGTATCACCGTAGGACAGCTCTTTGATAATTAGAGCTGCAGAAATATCGTCTACTTCATATCCCTTCACTGATTCGGGAATAGAAAGATTCAACACGCCAACTTCCCATGCCTTTTTGATTATATCAAAGGGAAATTCATGGGTTGCTTCACGTTCCATAACGGTTGGTGTAATTTCGTTCTTAACAAACTTCTGGACCGTCTCTATGTACATTTTCTGATTATCGGTAAGCTTGTAATCCACGTCTCGTTCTCCTTGAAGATTTACAGTGTTCTATCTTGAATTGTCGGATCTGGGTTTCATATCGACTAGACACACCACTCTGTGTTCTTAGTTGTAAGCACCATCCATGCCAAAAGTAGCGATACTGCATAACGCTTCGGAATTCTTGCGAATTGACATATGAGCTTCCCCGGGTTTCTATATGAAAGTCCGGTTTTCGGTGCGTAGTCTTGTTCGCATCTGGAACTGTTGTACGCACAGCGTTACCATAGCGTTACCTTGACTTGCAGGTTGTTTGCCGATATCATGACTGTCTGAAAATCGTATATGGTGAAAAATGTATGGAAACCTTTGCACTGGCCGCAATCAGCCTGACAATTGCTATTTCTCTGCTTATCAAAAAAATGAGGCGACCTGTTCACCAGACCTTTGCTCTTTTGTGTTTTGCCCTTTTTCTCCAGAAAACCGGAGCTTTTTCCTTCGAAATCTTTAATGCCGATACATGGAGAATAGTTAACTATACCGGAGCTCTGGCAATTCCTCCGCTCCTGATCTCTTTTTGTCGGGCCTTCCTGAACCGGCAAGAATTCCCTTCTAAAAAAATTATACTGGCAACTGTACTCGGCAGTCTTTTCCTCATTATTTTTCTCTTCACATCCGGGTACAAATGGCCATATATGTATATCGTACTCTATCTGTACAATGGCTCCGCTATGATTTACTGCTACATAGCTCTTATTGACTCTATCAAAAAAGAGACGCCGGGCGTGGAAAGAAAGGGTATGTTTTACATAGCCATTGCCTGTACCCTTACTGTAATCTTAAGCATTTCTGATGTATTTCATTACTATGGCAGTGCCCTTCCCCCGCTGTCTAATATTGCGATAGCCGCTCTGATCTATTTTATTCTGATAATCATAACTCACCACCGCCTGCCGGAGATTCACGAGATCATGGTCAGGGCACTCATCATCTTTGCCCTCGTACTGTTTGCCACTATTACCTTCTACTTTGTTATTGCCCTTTTCGGAAAAAATTCAAGCAGTTGGTTAAACAGTGTTTTAATGGCATCTTTTATCATCGTTATCTTTATCGATCCGATTAAAATGATCTTAAAAAAAATAGCGGCGCACATTTTCTTTGAAGGCAGGAGTGATGTATCCATATCGCTCTATGCCATCGATGAAGAAGTAGAGAAAGAAAAGTCGATGCTTCTTGAAGAAATGGCAACCGGTCTTGCTCATGAAATACGAAATCCCCTGGGGGCCATTAAGGGTGCCGCACAGTATCTTAAATCAGAAACGGAATTGGCTCAGAATCAGAAGCTTCTTGATGTGATAGTAGAGGAAACGGACAGACTGAACGGGGTTATGTCGCAATTTCTTAATTACGCACGACCGCATTCAATAGATACGAGCAATCAGAATATAAATCGTATCATAACCAAAGTGGCATCGCTTCTCAAAACCGCCGGTCTGCCGGAAAATGTAGCAATTGAGGAAAATCTGGATTCCGAACTTCCAGGCATAAAGGCGGACGGAGAACAGATGACACAGGTTATCCTGAATATGGCACTTAACGGAATTGAAGCAATGCCGGAAGGAGGCACTTTAAGCCTTGCGACAACCGGAATTGAAAATAACGGTAATATGGCTGTGGAAATTACTATTCGCGATACAGGCTCCGGGATAGAAAAGAAAGATTTGAAGAATATTTTTAAACCCTTTTTTACAACTAAGAAG
>Ga0307991_1002999_pt1 | contig 11163 bp, 11 predicted proteins | sample EllFjometagen131_FD_203146 | JGI IMG/M metagenome (GOLD analysis project Ga0307991, IMG submission 203146) | Marine microbial communities from Ellis Fjord, Antarctic Ocean - #131 | ecosystem: Environmental > Aquatic > Marine > Unclassified | place: Southern Ocean | collected 2014-10-08 | reverse complement strand
TAGCGAATTAGGCAAAAAATAAATGTCTTTTGCAGAAGTGCACATCGATAAATAAAGGATGCCCATATTTCTTTATGAGACAAATGGTTCCAGTAAAATCGGGTGTAACCCAGGGACGTCATAATTTGGATAAAATTCAAAAAACCTTTGACAATTTCCAACCGGTAATGTTATACACGCCCGGACAATTCATAAACAAAGTCTTTCAGTACGCTTTTTCGGGACGGTTTGGTCAGCAGACTGTTTCCCATGGGAAATGACAGATATTTATAGTTTTTGTGTCAGGCCTGACACGTGAAGCGTAAAAATGCCTGATGTGCGCCACAAGTAACGGTTTTGTTTCCCGACCGCGTACATGCGCACAGGCAGGGTTGAGCTTAAAAAATGTTTCACCTTACAACAACCATCCAGATACAACGGTCTTAAAATTCAAACGGAGGATGTCCTATGATAAATATTGATGTATCGGTTGCAATACAGGTCATCAATTTTATATTCCTGATCTGGGTGCTAAACCTTATTCTGTATAAGCCAATTCGGAAAATCTTGCTTCAAAGAAAAGAGAAAGTGAAAGGGCTTGAGCAGGGCATCGACACATTTATGACGGACGCAGGGGGAAAAGATGTCGCCTTTGCAGAGGGCATTAAATCGGCAAGAACCAAGGGGGTGAGGGAAAAGGGGGTCTTGCTGGAGGCTGCTGCTGCGGAGGAACGAAAGATTATCGATAAAATAAACGCAAAGGCGCAGGCAGATTTGATCGAGGTCCGGCAGAAAATTTCCAAAGACGCTGAGGATGTCAAGGTAAAATTACAACAGGAGGTGGATGCATTTGCAGATGCCATCGGTCAAAAAATTCTGGGGAGGGCTGCTTAATGAAAACTTGTGTTGATTTTCGAAGGCATTGGCCCCTTGTTTTGTTATTGATGGCCATGCTTTTGTTTGGTTTTGCGGTCGTTGCTTTTAGCTCAACCGAAGGCGGAAATGGCGGGGAACATACGCAAGCGCACGCGTCAAAAGGGTGGGTGGCAACAGATACCTACCGGGTGATGAATTTCACTGTTTTGGCCGTAGCGCTTTTTTTTCTGTTGCGCAAGCCGCTGGCCAGGGGCCTCAAGGCCAGAACAGCAGGGATCCGAGACCAGTTAAATGATCTGGAAACCAGAAAAAAAGAGGCTGAAGCCCAACTGGCGGCCTATACCGAAAAATTGGCTAAACTGGACCAGGAGGCTGAACGACTGATTGCCGAATATGTTCGTCAGGGGAATGAAACCAGAGAAAGAATATTGCAGGAAGCAGAAATGGCAGCGGAAAAATTCGAAACCCAGGCCCTGCGTAATGTTGAACATGAATTTAAAACGGCCAGGGCAAAACTGCAGGAAGATATTCTGGAGAAGTCACTGGTAAAGGCCGAGGAAATTATAAAAAAAAGAATTACGGCCGCAGACCAGGACCGGCTGATTGACGAATACTTAGAGAAGGTGGTGGCATAATGAAAAATATGGCAATCGCACGGCGTTATGCCAAGGCGCTGCTGCTGATCAGTAAAGAGGACGATCTGACCGAAACCCACAAAGCCGAACTTGCCGGGGTTTCAGCGTTGATTGAAGCTGAAAAAGAGCTTGGGCAGGCGCTTGTTAATCCTTTGTACAACGCGATAAACCGTAAAAAAGTGCTCGAATCGGTCATTGCGAAAATGGATCTTTCAAAGGCGATGCAATCATTTCTGCTCCTGCTGTTTGACAAGGGCCGGTTTGGTTTTTTAACTGCGATCAATGATTTTTATCAGAAACTGGCCGATGAGTTGAAGGGGATTGCCCGGGCCAGCCTGGTTTCGGCTTCCGAGCTTTCATCCGAAACCATTGAGAAGATTCGTGCCGCCCTGTCCGACCGGACAGGGAAAGATATTGTTTTGGAGGTTGAACAGGATCCCAGCCTGATAGGAGGGATAGTCACCAGATTAGGCGACCTTGTTTTGGATGGGAGCATTAGAACCCAGTTGCTTAATATGAGAGAATCTTTAAAGAGGGGTGAGAGTGCATAATGGAATTAAGAGCTGAAGAAATAAGTCAGATCATTAAAGAGCAGATTACCGATTACGACAAGAAGGTGGAACTGAGTGAAACCGGAGTCGTCTTGTCTGTGGGTGATGGTATCGCCAGGATATATGGACTTGAAAAAGTCATGGCGATGGAACTGGTCGAATTTTCCGGCGGTATTCTCGGGCTGGTGTTGAACCTCGAAGAGGATAACGTGGGCGTAGCCATTATGGGGGAAGACATCCATATCAAAGAGGGGGACATGGTCAAACGCACCGGACGGATTGCCCAGGTGCCGGTGGGCGAGGAAGTGCTTGGCCGGGTCGTCTCTGCTGTGGGTGAACCTATTGACGGCAAAGGCGCCATCGATGCAAAAACATTCAGACGGGTCGAGATGGTGGCGCCCGGGGTTATTGCCCGTAAGGGTGTACATGAGCCCTGCTATACAGGCCTGAAAGCGATTGACGCCATGACCCCGGTGGGCAAGGGGCAGCGGGAACTGATCATCGGTGATCGCCAGATCGGTAAAACAGCAGTGGCGGTTGATGCGATTCTCGCTCAAATGAATACGGATGTGAAATGTATCTATGTGGCCTGCGGTCAGAAAAAATCAACTGTTGCCCAGGTACATGCGGTGCTGGAAAAGTATGGTGCCATGGAATATACCACGATTGTAGCGGCCTGTGCCAGTGATCCTGCAACCCTTCAGTTTATAGCGCCCTACGCGGGCTGTGCCATGGGTGAATATTATCGCGATAAGGGTGAACATGCCCTTATTGTTTACGACGATCTTTCCAAACAGGCGGTCGCCTACCGCCAGGTGTCTCTGCTGCTTCGTCGCCCGCCGGGGCGTGAAGCTTATCCGGGAGATATTTTTTATAACCATTCACGTTTACTGGAGAGAGCTGCAAAACTGAATGATGAACTCGGGGCCGGCTCCCTGACGGCATTGCCGATTATTGAAACCCAGGCAGGCGATGTCTCCGCCTATATCCCGACTAACGTGATCTCGATTACAGATGGCCAGATTTATCTTGAGCCCAGTCTTTTTTTTGCCGGTGTACGACCCGCAATCAACGTTGGCCTGTCCGTGTCCAGAGTTGGGGGCGCAGCACAGGTTAAGGCCATGAAGCAGGTTGCTGGTACCCTGCGGTTGGACTTGGCGCAGTTCCGTGAACTGGAGGCCTTTGCAGCCTTTGGCAGTGACTTGGATGCGGCGACCCAGAAACAGTTGACACGGGGTGAGCGAATGGTTGAGATATTAAAACAACCCCAGTATCAGCCCCTGTCCATGGAAAAACAGGTGGCCATTCTTTTTGCTGGAACCCATGGCTTCCTGGATGAATATCTTGTGGATGTTTTGGGTAAATATGAGGCCGGACTATATTCTTTTATCGAAGACCGGTATCCCCAGATTTTTACTGAAATGAAGCAAAGAGAAGTCATCTCGGATGATCTGGAAAAGGTGATGACGGATGCCCTGACGGCCTATGGTGATGAATTCAAGGATACCATAAAATAGGTTTTGTGGCTGGCTGCGAGTTAGCATTATCATCGGATGAATCAGAAAATAATCTGAACGCGTGAATAAAAACCTGTAATTGTGAAATAAGGGCTGATTTATATGGCAAGTTTAAAAGATGTCCAGAATAAAATAGCAGCAGTCAAAAAGACAAAGCAGATCACAAAAGCCATGAATATGGTTGCCACGTCACGGCTGCGGGGGGCACAGGCCAATATGGATGGGTTCCGCCCCTATGCCGGTAAATTTTCTGAAGTTTTGGGAAGCCTGGCCCAGAAGGCGGGTGAGGAGGCCAGCCCATTGCTGGTTCCGAGGGAAGAGGCGAAGAATATTCATCTGGTCTTGTGTACTTCGGACAGGGGGCTGTGCGGCGGCTTCAATGTTAATTTGATTGAAAGAGCTCAAACATTTCTGGATGAAAAAGCAGACGCAGGGATCCGGGTGACATTTTCCAGTTTTGGCAAAAAAGGTCGTGATTGGATTCGTAAAAATAAATGGGTCTCCGAGGATGAATATATCGGAGTCGTGGGAACTAAATTCGGTTTCAACGTGGCTTCAACTGTCGGTCGAAAACTGGTGGAAGGCTATCTGGATGATACCTATGACGAAGTCTATATCGTCTATGCTGAATATGCCGGCATGGCCCGGCAGATACCGACCCTGAAGCAATTGCTGCCGATACCTCCGATCGAGACTTTCGATGAGACATCGGACAATGGAAAGGAAAGTACTTTCATGGCCGAACATATCTGTGAGCCTTCACCGGAGGCACTGCTGGGGGAGCTCCTTCCAAAGAGTATCTATGTCCAGTTGCACAGCGCGCTGCTGGAGACATCAACCAGTGAACATGCAGCACGGATGGCTGCCATGGAAAATGCCACAAATGCATGCAATGATATGATCGAAAATCTGACGCTGGCATTTAACAAGGCCCGACAGGCGGCTATTACGGCGGAATTGATGGATATCGTTGGTGGCGCCGAGGCCTTGAAGGGGTAAATTCGAAAAACGTTAATCGTTATTCAGTGATTGTAATTCGAATGACGAAAAACCCATAATAAATAATCAATTTGGAGGTCTTTTGATGGGAGAGAACACTGGAACGATTACACAGGTTATAGGACCTGTTGTCGATGTAGAATTCGAGCAGGGAAAATTGCCTACGATCTATACGGCACTCGCGATTACAAATCCGGCCATTGATGACCAGGAGGATAACCTGATTGTTGAGGTGGCGCAGCACCTTGGCGATAATGTTGTCCGTACCATAGCCATGGATGTCACCGATGGTTTGACTAGAGGGCAGATGGTGCGAGACACCGGCAAACCGATCATGATGCCCGTTGGTGAAGCCGGTCTTGGGCGTGTGCTCAATGTAGTGGGTAAACCTGTTGATGGCCTCGGGCCGGTAAGCCAGGAAAAGATGCTGCCGATCCATCGTGAGGCGCCGCAGTTTACCGAACAGGATACAACGGTCCGTGTTCTTGAGACCGGGATCAAAGTCATCGACCTGCTTGTTCCTTTTCCCCGGGGCGGTAAAATGGGGCTGTTCGGTGGTGCCGGTGTGGGCAAAACCGTTATCATGATGGAAATGGTCAACAATATTGCCATGCAGCACGGCGGCATTTCAGTGTTTGCCGGTGTCGGAGAGCGGACCCGTGAGGGGAACGACCTGTACCATGAAATGAAAGAGTCCGGTGTTCTGCCCAAGGCGGCACTGATATACGGTCAGATGACCGAACCACCTGGTGCCCGGGCCCGGGTGGCCCTATCTGCTCTGACAGCGGCGGAGTACTACCGGGATGAAGAAGGGCAGGATGTTCTTATTTTTATTGACAATATTTTCCGATTTACCCAGGCAGGATCCGAAGTCTCGGCTCTGCTTGGCCGTATGCCCTCCGCCGTCGGCTATCAGCCCACCCTGGCTGTTGACCTGGGTGAACTTCAGGAGCGGATTACCTCAACCGACAAGGGGTCCATTACCGCGGTTCAATGTGTCTATGTTCCTGCCGATGACCTTACAGATCCGGCACCTGCTACCACATTTGCGCATCTGGACGGCACCGTGGTACTTTCCCGTAAACTGGTTGAGCTCGGCATTTACCCTTCGGTTGATCCGCTGGATTCCACATCGAGAATTCTGGACGCGAGCTATATCGGTGAAGATCATTATCAGACATCTCGAAAAGTACAGCAGATTTTGCAAAAATACACGGAACTGCAGGATATTATCGCTATTCTGGGCATTGACGAATTATCTGAAGAAGATAAGATCACAGTGGCCCGGGCCAGGAAGATTCAGCGTTTTTTGTCTCAGCCCTTTCATGTGGCCGAAGTTTTTACAAATACACCGGGTGAGTATGTAAAAATAGAGGATACGGTACAGGGATTCAAGGAAATCGTTGATGGGAAGCATGATGATCTGCCGGAGCAGGCATTCTATATGGTCGGCAATATTGATGGGGTACTCAAAAAGGCCAAAACCCTATCCGAAGGTTAACAAAAGTGGAAGGTAAAATATGGCTGAGAATATTAGAATTGAAGTGGTAACCCCCGAACATGAGGTTGTTAATGAAGATGCCCAGATCGTCATGGCCCCCGGCAGCCTGGGAGAGTTTGGCATACTTATCGGTCATACACCCTTTATGACATCCCTTAAAACCGGTGAGGTGTGCTACAATGACGCCGGCGGCAATAAAAAATCTGTATGTGTCAGCGGCGGGTTTGCAGAAGCCCTGCCGGATAAGGTCACCATACTGGCGGAATCGGCCGAAAAGTGTGGGGATATTGATGTAAAAAGGGCCAGTGCGGCCAAGGAGCGTGCCGAGGGTCGACTGGTGGACAAGGGCAATGACGATATAGACTTTGCCCGTGCCAGAATAGCCCTTGAAAGAGCGATAAATCGGTTGAGAATCGCCGGCGGTAATTGATATGCCTGTTATTCGGCCGGTATAATCAGCATCTTCCCCTGTGTTGTTATAACGTAAATGATAAAAGGATAAACCGACAACAGGGTTTATCCTTTTTTTTGTAAAGAATGTGTTAAAATGGTATCAAATTAGCTTAGTCTGAAGTTTGGCCTTAAATTTACTTGACTTTTTTTTAGCTGGGAGACTATATTTAAATATAAATGAGGTGGTAATTTGAACAATGAATTGATATTGAAGCAATTTGACGAAATTGAACAGAGAATTGAAACATTGATAGCAGAGCGCGAGTCCCTTAAGGCGGCCAATTCGGAACTATCGTCTAAAGTTGAAGATATGGAAACCAAACTTGAGGTAAAACTTGCAGAGGAAACGCGAAATACTGAGACAAAGCGCTTGATTAAATCAAAAATAGACAGCCTGATCAGCCGGTTGGGCGATGTCGGCGACCAAAACGAATAACATGAAAAATTAAATGGTTGGGGAAAGGTGATCAGATTATAATTGGACCAATTTTTATCAATAGAGATTTTTGGGCAAACTTACAGATTTAAAGTAGGGGAAGAAAGCATAAATGCACAGGCTGTTGTAGATTTTCTATCCGGTGAAATCCATGAGGTTGAAAATCAGATGGCCGATGGCCCTGTGAATATTGAGAAAAAGGCAATTCTTGTTTTGGCAGCCCTTAATATTTCAAGTAGATATCTGGATATGGAAAAAAACTATGGGGAACTGCTCAAAGCGATAGGAACTCGCTCATCGAATCTTATCAGTACGATTGATAAAAATTGTAATTATAAAGAAAGCCCGATCAGACCGCTTTTAAGCCAAAAATAGTAACAGGGCATATATTTATGCAGCATATGCTCAGAATGCAATTTGTTTACATCAAAATGATGTAACCTCGGCCTTTATCAACAGATAGAGTTTACATTGTTATAGTAGCGGTGCCCCTGCTGTGCTCGTGATTGTAAGATGTTCTTTGATCCAACACTTTAAAAAAAAGGGAGCTTTCCCTGGTTTTGGTGTGCAAGTTCTGCTAGTACAGAAAAGCCTGAAGAAACTAAAAGGCGCCCACCATTGTAATTTGGTTCAAAGACCTGACAACACGACATTATGCAGGGGCTTTCATAAAAAACGGCCGCGGTGAACATATGAATTTTAAAAAATCATATAATGCTAATTGTATTTTTTTGTTTTCTGTTTTTGCAATTTTTATATAAAACTAAAAGCGTTGCCCCCTCTTCTGAACAACCATTCTTTAATTTCTCTGTTTCATGCCTGGATGTCGCATCATAATTTTGATGCTGTCACGTCAAACCATTGCTCAATGTTACTCTCAAGGTTAAAAATAATGCAAAAAATGCACCTGAAAAAGTATACATGGTGGTTCTGCGTTTATTTGTGTGGAAGACAACAACCGAGTGCAGGTGCTAAATAGTATCCATTTTTCAATGGACACTGAATATATATTAGGAGATGTATCATGAATTATGAATATTATATGCTTTTAGGTCCGATAGGTTTTGGTCTGGGGGTTGCTATCGCTTTTTTGATCAGGGGGAAAAGCCTGACCCGGAAGGTAGCACTTGCAAACAATGAAGCTTTGAACATCACAGAAGATGCCAAGCGAAAAGCGGCAAATTTGACCAGGGAAGCCCAGTTGGAAGCAAAGGACCGGTTGTTTACGCTAAAAAATGAATTTGAGGCTGAGAGCAAGGAGACCCGGGAGGAATTAAGGGAAAAGGAACACCGTTTAACTCAGAAAGAAGAGAGCCTTGATCGCAAACTGGAAAGTAATGAACGCAGGGAAAGAGATAATATCCGACGCGATAAACAACTGCATCAAAGGGAAGAGGCCATTGAAAAGGAGGAAACAAAGTATCAAACACTTATCGATGAACAGAAGCGGCAGTTGGAAAAAATATCAAGCCTGACCGCTGATCAAGCCAAGGAACTTCTGATCAGGGCCATGGAGAACGAGGCGAGACATGAAGGTGCTCGTTTGATTAAAAAGATCGAAAATGAGGCCCGGGAGGAAGCCGAGAAAAGAGCAAAAAAAATTATAGCAACGGCTATCCAGCGATATGCCGGGGACTATGTTGCCGAACGAACAGTTTCGGTCGTCCAACTCCCCGGTGATGAGATGAAAGGCCGTATAATTGGACGGGAAGGCCGCAATATTCGCGCACTTGAAGCCGCTACCGGAATTGATTTGATCATTGATGATACCCCGGAGGCGGTGATTCTCTCGGGGTATAATCCCGTTAGACGAGAGGTCGCACGTATTTCCCTTGAGAGGCTTATCTCGGACGGTCGCATACATCCCGCACGTATAGAAGATATTGTGAAAAAAGTGGAAAAAGAGGTTGACAAGACGATAATGGAGGCGGGAGAGCAGGCCGCGTTTGATTTAGGGGTGCATGGCGTAAATAAAAAATTGATCGGATATTTGGGCCGGCTGAAGTTTCGGACCAGCTATGCACAGAATGTATTGCAGCATTCCGTTGAAGTAGGCTTCTTATGTGGAATTATGGCTGCTGAATTGGGACTCAACCAGAAGCGGGCCAAACGGATGGGTTTGCTGCATGATATCGGAAAGGCGGTTGACCATGAGGTTGAAGGCCCCCACGCCCTTATCGGTTCAAGATTGGCCAAGAAATTCGGGGAATCGCCAAGAATTGTGCATGCAATCGCGAGCCATCATGAAGATGTTGCCCCGGCAAGTATCTATGATTTACTGGTTCAGGCCGCTGACAGCCTGTCCGGAGCCCGGCCGGGCGCACGTAAGGAGATTCTCGAAAATTATGTCAAAAGACTCGAAGATCTCGAGGAAATTGCCAACTCCTTTAGTGGTGTCGCCAATTCTTATGCCATTCAGGCCGGTAGAGAGGTGCGGATTCTTGTTGAAAGCAACATTGTCTCAGATGAAAATGCAATTCTGATGAGCAGGGATGTGGCTAAGAAGATAGAGGAAGCGTTGACTTTTCCAGGCCAGATTAAGATAACGGTTATTCGTGAAACCCGGGCTGTTGAATATGCCAATAAATGATTTGTTCCAATTCTCAATTTAGTTTGTTCCGGTTGTGATCCCTGGGTTGAAAATAAAGGTTTAATTGAATGAAAAATATACTCGATATTCTCACAGAACGGGGCTTTGTAGAAAATACAACTCATGAGAACGATTTGCGTGATTATTTACGTGGAGGCGCCAAGAGTTGTTATATCGGTTTTGATCCGACTGCATCCAGTTTGCATATCGGGAGTCTTGTGCCGATAATGTCTCTGGCTCATATGCAGCGGAATGGGCACCGGCCCATTGCCCTGGTGGGGGGCGGCACCGGTCTTGTCGGTGATCCAAGTGGAAAGACCGAAATGCGAAAGATCCTCACCCCGGAACAGGTTGAAGAAAATGCCCTTGCCCTGAAAAAACAGTTGTCTTTGTTTATTGATTTTGCTGATGATAGGGCACTGTTGATAAACAATGCCGACTGGCTGAAAAAGCTTGAATATATTCCATTTTTAAGGGATATAGGCCGGCATTTTTCAGTCAATCGAATGATAAAGGCGGAAAGCTACAAGGTGCGGCTTGAATCGGAAGAGGGCCTGAATTTTATTGAATTTAATTATATGCTGCTTCAATCCTATGATTTTTTGCATCTTTTTAATACGCGTGATTGTCGGTTGCAGATGGGCGGTAGTGATCAATGGGGTAACATCGTCAATGGTGTCGAGTTGATTCGAAAGGTACGCCGGAAAACCGCCTTTGGTATAACTTTCCCGCTGATTACCACATCGAGTGGTACAAAAATGGGAAAAACCGCAAAAGGGGCTGTGTGGCTGGATGAGAACCGGACCTCTCCTTATGATTATTTCCAATACTGGATTAATTGTGACGATAAGGACGTTGAACGTTTTCTGGCGCTTTACACGTTTTTACCCATTGAGGAAATCAGAAATATTTCGGCTCTTTCGGATAAAGACCTGAACTGCGCCAAAGCGATTCTGGCCTTTGAAACAACCCAGATCGTTCATGGTCGTTCTAAAGCCGTTAACGCCTATGAAGCGGCCTCAAGTATGTTCGGCAGCAAAGTTATACCCGTGGATATTCTGCCCTCCAGTACGGTTCCACGGGAGACCTCTGACACCAGTGATGTTGCCGTGCCGCATTCCTTTATGGATTTGGATAAACTCAAAGCCGGCATCCCTGCATTTAAGCTTTTCCAGATGGCCGGCCTGACGACTTCAAGTGGAGCCGCGCGTAGATTGATACAACAGGGCGGCGCGTATATCAATAACCAGCGGATATCTATGGTAGATTACAGGGTAACGGAAGATGACGTCCTGAACACGGAAATACTGCTTCGTTCGGGTAAAAAACGGTTTCATAAAATTATGATAAAAAAATAGCCTTTATGTTTGACTTTTACGAAACCGTGGGGTAAATAGTCGCTCGTTTGTCTGACACCGACGCTTGAAACGTCCAGCTTGGATAACCGCTTTTGAAAAAAAGCGAATAAAGTTTAAAAAAAGGCTTGACGGGCGAGACGAATAGAGGGTATAGAATCATTTTTACCAACAAGCAAGAAACTTTGATCTTTGAAAACTAAATAGCAACAGAAACAAGAGTTGGGTCCCTAGTTAAACCAGTTGCATTAAGCAACTTTAGATTTAATTG
>Ga0307991_1002998_pt1 | contig 11164 bp, 15 predicted proteins | sample EllFjometagen131_FD_203146 | JGI IMG/M metagenome (GOLD analysis project Ga0307991, IMG submission 203146) | Marine microbial communities from Ellis Fjord, Antarctic Ocean - #131 | ecosystem: Environmental > Aquatic > Marine > Unclassified | place: Southern Ocean | collected 2014-10-08 | reverse complement strand
AAAAAATTTATTTATTATTGACCTCCAACCTTGCATTTGCGCGTATTTGTGGATTTATCCCAAAAGGTACCGATAAGCAATATTGGTATAAATATGTACCCAGTCTTCGCAAACTTGACTGATTGTAAGCAATCTTGGTTCAAACCAATCGGTGGAATAGCCCTGTCTTTTTAGGCCTTTCTTGCGTTTGCCACGTTTTGAACGTCGTTCGCGTATACGTCCGCCATCAACACAGATCAAAATTTTGATGCCTGGTTTCCGCCAAACGGCATCACCATTACATTCGATTCTGACATTTTTAGCCAACCCGGCAAATCGTAAAGTAATATTTTGCAGAAGATGCTCATTCATACTTATTCCAAGACCCCGCAAAGCATTGGAGGCGACTTCGAAAAAAGGACAGAGAACAGCCATAGACACGCAAGGTTCAATCAGCGCCGGACTTATTCGTTTTATGATCCCAAGTAACTCCAGGCCAAGATGTCGCAGGACTCCTTTTTGTCTTTTCGGTGATCTGCCGCGTTTTTTCTTTGGCTTCGCCCGAGAGAAAACAGGAGACCAAATTGTCCATTGTCGTCCGGATTTCAATCGAACAGTTATTTTTCGATATTCGATAAAACGACAGGCGCATTGAACACCCCATTGTTTCAAGATCTTCAGAAAAACTACATCGGACAGAAGTAAATTGAGATTGGAGATAACTTCACGCTCCGCCATCTCCTGATATTTTTCATATACATTTTGCTCGTATTCCGCAAAAGATTCTGTACCCAAAACTGAATTTATTGCATTATCTACGGTCACGACCTGAATCCTCTCGAAGTTGTGACCTGCGCTGAACTATTCTCACTTATGCAAGCAGTAACTTGCGGAAATCACGCCGTAAAGGGTAGACTAAAATATCTTTGACCGACACCTTGAGTTTGTTGTTACGATCCTGGCGGCTTCGCCTTTTTGTTCTGCCAATCTTGAGCCAGTTTGCGGCCTTGTAGTAGGTTCCAATGTAACGCGTTGTGTCAACGAATGTCTCTGCCATGGCTATATCAGTTCCATAACGCAGCTTCCAGTCCCGGGGTAGACGGCGCACACAAGCTCCGAGAGCGTGACTGGCGAGATGAGGAACCTTAACCCAGTCCAAAATCAAAAAACGTGTATTGTTGCAAATCAAACCGAGATTTCGCTCACGAACATCCGCCGACCAGCCGATCCACCGATCACGAACTTCAACCTTCCAGACGGCGACTCCAAAAAGCAAACAACCAAGAAAACGTTCATTGCGCCCAAGAATCATGTATTTCATATTCTGCCCGACAGGGCGTCCATAACTGAGGTAGTGATATTCCTTAACGAGATAATTGAAGGCTTTCCCGTATTTCACACATTTGCCGACATTTACAATTTTCACATGCTTGATGTCCGACAACAAGCATGATACCGGGCTTCGGTCAACCTTTACGGATTCAATTATTGGAAGCCGGCCAGGGCTCGGACACTGGCGAGGAGGAAGCTTTATTAAGGTACGAAACTCAAGTTTGCGGAGAAGTTCACGACAGGCCATGTCTTTAATCTGGCCGTCGGGGCGCTGCCAATTCCAACGCATACACAGTTCACGGGATAAACGAGATCGATTCCATAACGGATGATTGCGAAGAAGCATCCGTATCTCATTTACCTCCGCTTCTGTCACAAAGCGCCCCTATATTTTTATTGGCCAGTCCATGGCCTTGCATATTATACATGTAGCTGCCTTGAGTTCAGCTATTTCTTCAAATTTGATACATTTTTTGTTTTATAACTTTTTTGTATTGCACCGATCGACGTAAGGTTTTGCCGTCAATCGGAACTATTTTACTTTTTGAAGTTTTAAAAACAAATTTAACCCAGTTTAAAAAACATTTTTCTAATTCCTCTGTAGACACAGCAATAAAAAACCGTCTGAATGTGTGATGTGTTGGAATCCCACACGGTAATTCTAAAAATTGTTGCGCCGCTCGATTTTCATTTTAGTGAAGAGCTGGCCCGACAAATTATTGCGCTTTCAAAAGATATCTTCGTCGTTGCAATCAAGATCGGTGCTCCGGTCATGACCATGCTGCTGATGATCAGTGTCGGGTTTGGCTTGATTGCCAGAACCGTTCCTCAAATCAATATACTGATTGCCGGATTCCCCATTAAGATAGGCATGGGGCTTGTCGGGATCGGATTGTTGCTCCCTGTTTTTGTCCGGATGATGGGGAGCATCTTTGTAAAGTTTGGCGAAAACCTGAATTTGCTGCTTCATCTGATGTGAAATTTTTTTGACGCAACCGTCAATAGATAGTCAACAATATGGAAGATCTCCTGCTGTTTCAAGGCGCGCAAGGCAAAAAAGTTATAAAAAATTAACCATGTATCTTTTGGCATTTTTAATGCCGAAAACGGTTGATTAATTTTGTCCACCCAAAACAAATCGTTATTATATAAAATATGGCGGAACAGAACAAAGATCAGGAAAGAACCGAGCAGGCTACGCCCAAAAAACGGGAAGATGCCCGGGAAAAGGGGCAGGTGGCCAAAAGCCATGAGGCTGCATCGGCAAGCGTTCTGCTGGCCGGTTTGATAATTTTCTGGTTTGGCTCACAAGGTGCACTCAAGCAGATAGAAGCGCTGGTAAGATGGCTCTTCACCGAATCAGGTCATTTTAACGTGAACACTATGACGATCCAGCACCTCCTGGCGGGCCTCATTTATAAAATATCCATCCTTATTTTGCCCCTTTTTTTAAGGGTATTCTTTATGGCATTTATCGTTAATTACCTGCAGGTGGGATTTGTGCTGTCCGCCGAGGCGGTCAAGCCGAAATTGTCTAAGATAGACCCTATCAAGGGATTGCAGAAACGGGTATCCATCCGTGCCCTGGTGGAACTGGTGAAGAACATATTTAAAATTTCCATAGTCGGCTTTGTGGTTTATATAACGGTGAAAGGGGAAAGCGGTTATCTGATGCCATTGTCGGCCCAGAGCGTGGGAGGGATATTAATCTATATTGCCGGGGTTGCCTTTAAACTTGTTCTCAGAGTTTGTCTGGTGCTGATTGTTCTAGCGGTGATCGACTATATTTATCAACAGTGGGAGTTCGAGAAAAGCCTTAAAATGACTAAGCAGGAAATAAAGGACGAGGCCAAGCAAACGGAAGGGGATCCCCTTATAAAGGCCAGAATCAAGCGACTCCAGAGAGAGGCCGCCATGAAAAGAATGATGGCAAGTGTTCCGCAGGCGGATGTGGTTATCACCAACCCCACCCACCTTGCTGTGGCACTTAAATATAACCAGACCAGCATGGCCGTACCAAAAGTGGTAGCCAAAGGGGTGGATATCATAGCTGAAAATATAAAAGCAATTGCCAAAGAAAATAATGTCCCGATTATAAACAACAAGCCTTTGGCACGAGTATTGTATAAACTGGTAAATGTGGATGAGGTCATACCCGCACAATTATATCGGGCTGTTGCCGAAGTGCTGGCATTTGTTTACAATCTGAAGATGAAAAATAAAAATTAAGGAAAGCGAATAAATAATGGCGGACGCTTACGTTGAAACGGGCAGTGGGATGGATCTTTTTAAAGATAGCAATACCGTAATGGCTGCAGGCATAGCCGGTATCTTGCTGATTATGATGATCCCGACGCCTTCTTTTGTTCTCGATATTTTGCTTTCTTTCAGTATTACTTTATCCCTGATCATACTGCTGGTTTCCGTCTATGTATCCACTCCCCTTGACTTTTCCGTATTCCCGTCCATTCTTTTAATTACCACGCTGCTGCGATTGTCCCTTAATGTGGCTTCCACCCGGCTTATCCTTCTTCACGGAAACGAGGGTACCACGGCCGCAGGCCAGGTAATCAAGGCATTTGGCGCTTTTGTTGTCGGCGGCAATTATGTGGTTGGATTAATCGTCTTCCTGGTTCTCGTCCTGATTAATTTTATTGTGATCACCAAAGGGTCTACAAGGATCGCGGAAGTTGCAGCCAGATTTACGCTGGACGCGATGCCTGGAAAGCAGATGGCCATCGATGCCGATCTTAATGCCGGGCTGATTACCGATGCGGAGGCAAGGAAAAGACGGGACGCAATCGGGCAGGAATTAAATTTTTACGGCGCCATGGATGGGGCCAGCAAATTTGTCAGGGGCGATGCGATAGCCGGAATTATTATTACCCTGATAAATATTCTGGGCGGTCTGGTTGTCGGCGTACTGCAACAGGGCCTGTCGCTGACGGATGCCGCCGTGTTTATCAAAGCTATATTATTATCTGATTTCCATCGGAATCTCAAAAAAAAGCGCCCGTGCCTTACTCGGGTTCTTATCAAAATACGAAAATCAAACGAATTTCCGCCTTTATCGGTACGGCCGGCGAAGGGAAAACAACAACGCTGGCAAAAAGGGCGGCCAGCTGTGTATTCGAGGAAAAACTCAATGTGGGCATCATCTCGATGGATACCTATCGAATCGGCGCGGCGGAACAATTAAAAACATACGCGGATATTATGGATACCCCCATGGAACTTGCCTCTAAAAAAGAAACATTCAAGCAAAGCCTGAATCGGTTTGCGGACAGGGCCGTTATACTGGTGGATACCGCCGGGAGAAGTCGCAACAACGCAAAATATTTATTGGAACTTAAGGCATTATTTGATTCGGAACTTCCGGTAGAAACAAATTTGGTCTTGAGTATGACATCGAGCGTTGAGAACATCATTGATACGGCTACTAAATTTGATATTACCAATTATAACAATATGATATTTACAAAGCTGGATGACTCAAAAAATTATGGCTCAATTTACAATGTTATCGAACAGGTGGGCAAACCCGTATCCTACATCGCCAATGGGCAGAATGTTCCCCACGATTTGATGAAAATGGATCCTGCAGGGCTTGCCAGGCTGATCGTTGGAAACAGGGTGAATTGATTAAAAGGAGGGTGTTGCAGTGGACCAGGCCGGGATATTAAGAAAAATAAAAAACGGGCACGTGTTTCCTGAAACCATGCCTCAAAAATCCAATGGCAATACTCGGGTCATTGCGGTTACCAGCGGCAAAGGAGGCGTCGGGAAAACAAATATAACAGCAAATTTTGCCTATCTTCTTTCGAAAATGGGGAAAAAAATTTTATTGCTTGATGCGGATACCGGATTGGCTAATATTGATGTAATCCTGGGCATTACACCAAAGTATAACCTGTCCCATGTCCTCAGCGGCAAAAAAACACTAGCAGAGGCTGTGGTGCAGGGGCCCGGAGGGATTAAAATTCTGCCTGCGCCATCAGGAATGCGTGGAATGGCCGAGTTGTCAAAAGGGCAGAAATTTACCCTGCTGGAAGAGATGGACGGGCTGGATGAAGATTTTGATTATATACTGATCGACACCGCTACCGGAATTACCGAAAACGTCCTGTACTTTAATATGGTGGCCGGAGAAATCATCGTGGTTGTGACGCCCGAACCGACTTCCTTGACCGATGCTTACGCTTTAATCAAAATACTCTATCGGGATTATGGCGTAAAACGGTTTATGCTGGTTGTCAACATGGTCAGGGATTCAGATGAGGCGATAGGGGTATTCAGGCAATTGAGCAATGCAACAAATCATTTTCTTGATCTGCTCATCTCGTATACTGGGTATATCCTTCAGGACCAGAATATTTCAAAAGCGGTGTGTCGACAACGGTTGCTGACAGAAACCCAATCCGGTTCAAAAGCAAGCAGGTGCATGTCCAAAATAGTAGCTGATCTGTGCCGGTGCCCCCCGCAAAATTATGATGACGGGACCATTAAATTTTTTAACAGGTTCCGGCATTGAAAAAAAACTTGACAGGCAGGACCGTAAGGCATTGATATTGAAATATGTGCCTCTTGTCAAAAATATTGTCGAACGGATGGTCATGCGGTTCCCCGGAAACGTGGAGACGGATGATTTGATTAATACCGGTATAATGGGGCTGATGGCGGTCCTTGAAAAATTTGATGAAACCAGGAATGTAAATTTGGTACATATGCGGGTTTCAGGATTCGGGGAGCCGTATTGGACGAAGTGAGATCAAGAGATGTTGTACCTATATCGGTGAGAAGCAAAGAGACAAACACAGCCATAATGGCGGTATGTTTGTGCCTTGCCGTTCTGACATGTGAAAAAGCTGACGCAGGTGAATTAGATGACCTTTCGGGCTTAGAGGGCCTGGCAGAGAGGGCGTCTTGGAGAGTAAATTATGCCTCTTTTAATAATTTTATTGTAATTCAGCGCTATGGCCTCATCCGTCAGACAGGGGAGCTGCTGTTGACCGATTTTTGATCTTACTTAAAATTTGTTTGTAATTTTGAGTTTGTTTGAGTTTCGGGATTTGGGACCTGTACTGTAATAAGGGAGGAAAAACTTATGTCCTTTCAGCACGGCAGGGCAGAACACAAAGGGCAATTTTATAAAGAACTTGAAAAAGAATTCGACAAAACCTTAAGAGCACTTGTCACCGGTATAATTCACGATTTTGCCAATCCCCTGAGTGGTATTTTAGGTCGGTCTGAGTTTTTGGAGAAACGTGTGGTAGATATTGTTGAACGTATTGAGGATAAATATGATTCAATAGATAGCGACACACTGGAAGGCTATAAAAAAATAATTTATGATGTCGAGTTACTTGTAAAAGCCGGCGACCTTCTCCAGGAGATGTTTACGAATGTAACCGACAAATTAAACGCATTAAACGATACGAAATGGCAGGAGATTAATTTATCAGAGCTTATAGCGGCCGAAACCGCATTTCTTCAATTTTATCCTGCGTTTAAGCGCAATATTAAACAAAAGCTTGTATTGGACAAACAAATTCCGGTGGTAACAGGGATAAAAACTGAATATTCCCTTGCGTTTTCAGCGTTGATACGACACGCTCTGAATGCCGTACAACACTGCAAAATCAAAGAACTCATTATATCTACCGGGCATGACGATTCACATGTATGGGTTAAAATCAAAGATTCCGGTACTTCTTTTACCCAAATCCCGATAACGGGAATATCCGAAAATTTTAATTTTGAAAACTATCCTGACGAGGCCAAGGGCCTTTTTAATGCCGTATCGCTCCTGGAAAAATACGGTGCCCTGTTTCAAATTTCAAATGCATCGGGGTTTAATGTTGTTTCGATACGAATCCCCTGGTCGGAGGTTGAAGTCGCAAAATTAAAGGAATAACGGACTGTCTGATGAATGGGAGGAAAGGATATGCTCAGATTACTTGATGTGCAGCAAATATTGTTGCACTCCAATAATACAGAACGTATTCAACAGGCCTATATGAATTCTCCTGAAAATCAGCGGCGGCATTTTGAATCTGAATTGGTTAAAGAGAGGAGAGAGCTGAGGGAAAAGACCAAAGACCTTGAAGCCTCCGGTCGACTTAAAATCAGAGAAGAAAAAAAACACGATCACCGAAAAAAAAACGGCATCGAGGCTCAAGACCCTGCACCAAAAAATTTAAACCGGGGGAAAAATACAAAGCTGTTATAAAAATGGCCCGGCAGGGCATGAGCAGTAACGAGATTGCTGATGCGCTGACCTTGACCATAGGGGAAATACGCCTTCTTTTAGACCTTCATCGGGAAAAAAATGAAAAATATAGTATCTTGCAAGGCGCCGCTTAGAAAGGGTGAAAAGGTTACGGTAAGGGTGGCGCAATTACACCCAAAGGTACTCCTCCGCATAGTCCAGAGTGAAATACCCCGGGCTTCCAGGTTGATGAATCATTTGCGTTTTTTTCGATCCAACCCCGGGATGCTTTCGGCGTTTTTCATGGAAGCAAGCACCAGATTCAACTCTGATAATTTGAGCGAACTTGACGCCTTTATCGGCAAGGAAGATATCCGGCATATACAGGATATGGTAAAGTCGCTGATATTTTCCCGGGAGAGTGTAAAAACCCCCTTTTTTTTAGAGGTTTTATTCATAAATTTGGTTACCTGTTCGAGCAGGAACTGGGTGAGGCCTTGAAAAATGGACCAGGGCGGGCCTTATCAGTTGAAAATGCAGGGCAAAATCTAAAAGCTCTATTTCTCAAGTTATCTGACAGTTTTCAGACACAATCCGTCGGTAAAAATTTTCCTGTACCGGAGAAACTATCCGCATTTCTCCGCGCTGCTTTAACCGCCATTGAGGCCCATCAGGGGATTAACTACCTGCTTCAGGAACAGGAAGGAAAATATATGTTTCAAATCCCGCTCCTGTTTCCCGAAAATATGGGCATGGCTGAGATATTGTAAAATTTAATAAACGGGAGACAACAGGCAACGGCCGCCGAAAAAAGCAAAGCGTTTTGATTTGCTTGGATATGGATGCTATGGGGCGTATTGTGATTGAGACTGTCATTAAAAAAAATAAAATGGGCTGCACATTTAAATGCAAGGATCAAAATGTTGCCGAAAGGATTATCCAACTGGCACAGCAGCAAAATGTACCGATAAAAAAAGATCCCGGGTTGGCGCAAATTTTAAGCCAGCTGGATATTGATAATCGGATTCCTCCTGAACTTTATAAGGCGGTTGCTGAAATACTGGCCTTTGTTTACTCACTCAACGAGCAATTCCGGGCCGGAATTGAAAAACCTGGATCCGAATCAGCTACCAGGCCCGATGCATCGGCGTTTAAGATATAAAATTATTTTTGTGCAAGCCCTTACCTTGCTACAATCGATTTGGCCAAGACAGAGAATTAGGAAAATTATGATAAAAGACGCTTCTGTAAAAAAAATGACCGAAAAATCCATCGCATCCTTGGACCAACTGGCTGAAGAGGTTGAAAAACGGACTCGGGCCGAAAGGATATTGCATAAAAATGAGGAACAATTCCGGTCCATTGTTGAAAATTTTATCAGTGGAATATTTATTGCCGATGGTGACGGTAGAATTATTTATTTAAATGGAAAAGCATGCGAAATATTCGGATATTCCCGCGATGAAATGATTGGCCGGAATTTTCAGGAATATTTTACCGAAGAGGGCAAACAAAGTACCGCACACCTTCATAATAGGCGATTGACCGGAAAAAATTCGGAACAGCCCCAATCGTTTAATATCGTCACTAAAAATGATAAAAAGAGATGCGTGGAAGCCAGCGCAACCATGATCAATGCTGCAGAAGAGAAACAGCAGACCATTGTTCAGGTACTTGATATTACAGATAAAAAACAGCTTACAGACCACCTCCAGCAGGTTCAGAAGATACAAGCGATTTCAGACATGGCCGGCGGAATCGCCCATCAGTTTAATAATGCCCTCTCGGGAATTGTTGGAAACGTTGATTTAATTGAGATGGTTTTTGCCGGTAACCGGAAGCTGGCCGGCTATACAAAAAAGATAAAAGAGTGCTCACAGCGCATGACGCAACTGACCAGCCAATTGCTGGCCTATGCCCGGTCCGAAAAATATCAGCCTGAAAAGTTATTTTTACGCGACTTGATCCGTGATACATTGCCATTAATCAAACATGCGATCAACCCCGCCATCAAGATAGAAATGGATTGGCCTACCAACAATGTCTATATCAATGGCGATATGGCACAAATTCAAATGGTGCTGATGGCCGTTCTCGCCAACGCATCAGAGGCCATTGAAGACAAGGGACATATTCAGATAACCTTGATACATGAAATCATAACCGATGCGGCCATCATAAGGTTACCCGATTTAAAACCCGGCGATTATCTCAGACTATCTGTCCGGGATAACGGTAAGGGCATGAACGAAGAGGCCCGAAAACGGATATTTGACCCATTTTTTACAACACGATTTATAGGGCGCGGCCTTGGGATGGCTGCAGTCTACGGCATAATTAAAAATCATGCCGGCGGCATTACCGTTGAATCAGAACCGGGTCAGGGGACAACTGTCAAAATCTACCTGCCTACCATACCGGCCTTTCCGAAAAATTGAAAAAGTGTAAACTACTTTCGACTTGTTATGAAGAATACCAAATATTTTTATAAACACGTCAGATTTTTCTTGAGTTAATGACATTGATATCCAAACTCCAAATTTCAAATAGTCTGGAATTATCTGCTATTGGATCCTTGAGATTTATTTGCGCTTTATGAATCAATTATTGCAATCTGATTCTTATTGTTCGTCCGGGTCCCAAAGCCTGAATCCGACTCAGTCCCCTGGCAACGGATGCCAATATAATTTGAATATTTTTAAATTTTGCTTCAAACCCTATCTGTTTTGTGATAGGTAATTCATAATTTTTATAATTCTACTCATACAATCGCATATGGTCGCGGAATACGTTTATTAATGACTTTTAAAGAATTCATCACTTTTGAGTTACTATGGAAAAGTATAGTATACTGATTGCGGAAGACGATGACCTTTGCAGAATCAACATGGTGGAACTGTTGTCCGAAAATGGTTACGAGGTTGAAGCCGTTAAAAATGGGCGGGATGCCATGGCTATTTTGGAGGAAAACCATTACGACCTGGTGATAACAGACCGAAAAATGCCGTACTATGACGGCATGGAGTTGCTTAAAGTAATTAAGCAACAGTATCCGGAAAGTATCGTAGTGATGGTGACGGGTTATGCGACAATCACAACTTCTGTTGAAGCCATAAAGCTTGGCGCTTTTGATTATATCAGCAAACCTTTAAAAAATGATCTTATTAAAGCAGTGGTTAAAAAGGCGCTGGCCCATGCCAGGCGCCAGAAAGAAAAATTCATCCCCAATAACCGGATAAAACAAAAATATCATTTTGGCGAAATGATTGGTTGCAGCGACAGCATGGAACGGATTTACGAAAAAATAAAAAAAGTCGCTGCATCCGACAGTACCGTCGCCGTCTATGGTGAAAGTGGCACCGGTAAGGAACTGGTCGCCAGAGCCCTGCACGCCAACAGCGGCCGGCGGGACGGCCCGCTTATTACAGTCAATTGCGGGGCGATTCCTGAAGACCTTCTTGAAAGCGAACTGTTCGGCCATGAAAAAGGTGCTTTTACCGGGGCGATGCACAGCCGAATCGGACGCTTTGAGCTGGCCCACGGGGGAACCATTTTTCTTGATGAAATCGGTGATATGAGTCCCGCCCTACAGGTGAAGGTATTGAGGGTGATACAGGAAAGGCAATTTGAACGAATTGGCGGTAT
>Ga0307991_1002996_pt1 | contig 11166 bp, 9 predicted proteins | sample EllFjometagen131_FD_203146 | JGI IMG/M metagenome (GOLD analysis project Ga0307991, IMG submission 203146) | Marine microbial communities from Ellis Fjord, Antarctic Ocean - #131 | ecosystem: Environmental > Aquatic > Marine > Unclassified | place: Southern Ocean | collected 2014-10-08 | reverse complement strand
CTTCCTCCATCCTCAACACCTGCTCTAGCGCAAAGTCGATGATGTTCACGCTATAGCCCTTCGCTTTGTGGATTGCGCGTGTCCTTTTCGTGGCCACCTCGTGGTTGGAGAGGTTATACAATCTTTGGAGAAAGAGCATTTTCAGGAGGATAACTGGATCGTCCGCGCATCTTCCGATGTTTTTGCAGCATTCGTCGAGCATCGGGCGGAACTTCTCGAAGTCTATGATTTTGCTTATGTTAGCTAAGAATTTGTTTTCCGGGATTTCTCTCATGAAGCCATTAAGAAGTGAACTTTGAAACTTTGGTCTTGCTTTCACATTGTCCTACATATCAATAATATTGTGAGAATAATATAACTCACATGAAACCCTTTTGCAAAACAAAAATCAGCAATCTCAATTTACCGGAATTACGATTCGGAATGTTCATTCGAAAGCGCCTCACGAAGCGCCTTTAAAACATCGTTCATGTCGAATGGTTTCTCCTTAAAAAGTCTCGCCTTAAGCCCCTCGTGCGATGCCTTGACTAATGTGTGATTATCGTCGTATCCAAAAGCCGTCATAAGAATGACGACTATCGAGGAATTCGCCTTTTTGGCCGCGCGGAAAACCTCGTATCCATTGGCGTAGGGCATCTTGATGTCGCTGATGACCGCTCGATATCGATCTGCATTCTTCTCGATCATCTCGATAGCTTCCGCGCCATCCTTCGCCGTATCGACGATGAAGCCGTGCGCGGAAAGAAATTCAGCGATACCGTCGCGCACCGTTCTCTCGTCGTCTGCAACCAGAATGCGATTTCCGTCTCCCTGAAGCCTTTGATGACCTTCGTGGTCGTGCTTCTCGATACTGACCGCCATATCGTCGGGAAGCCGAAGCATCTTTATCCCATCGAGATAATCGTCGATGGCAAGCTCGTCCGGCGGATTGGATAATGCGCGTGTGAGGTGAGCGATTCGAAGGACATCGAGCTTAATATTGGTCAGATGATCCTCGACCGATTTGAGCATGTCCGTTTTAGGGAATATGACATTGTCGGACTGAAAGGTCTCCTCGACATCCTGGCAGCCGACGATAAGCGACTGAAGATAGTTATTTATGTGATGTGAAAGCGTGACGGCGACCATTCGGATATCGTCTTTGCGTTTCAACTCCATGACCTTTTTCTGAAGGGCCTTTATCGGTCGCAAATCCTTCGATATTCCCTCGGTGCCGATCTCCGCGCCGTTTTCATCGTAAAGTATCGCGGCGGAAAGGCTGATTGGGATTATTGTCCCGGATTTGGTCTTTGCATTGACCTCTTCCGATTGGATATTGCCGTTACCGTCGCGCATCATTTGCATTATCTTGTGCGCTTCTTCCCCGGATTCGTAAAGCATTTCGACCTTGTTACCGATCACCTCTTCGTTTGAATAGCCCAACATCTTCTCGGCACCGCTGTTGAAAAGAACGATACGTCCCTCTTTGTTGGATGCAACGATCATGTCGATAGAGGACTCGATGAGCTTCGAAAGGTATTGCTGCATTCCGAAGAATTTACGTGTTAAATCGCTTCGTTCGATCAAACCGGCAGCCTCACGCGCAAAAAGCTCGGTAACTCTCATGCTATCGATATTCGGTATCTTGCCGTCTAAAGGATCGTCGATGCTTATGACGCCGAGAAGCTTATTCCCGGAGCCGCGAAGCGGCACAAACAGCATGTCTGCAGGATGCCAACCGCCGGGAAAGCTCGATTTTTCCAGGATGCTTTTTATACCGCCGATACGACGGGTAAGCTCGCAATCGTGCGAAACAAAGTAGGAATTACTTATGCGATACTCGTCCGAAAGGATTTCCAGCCAAATCTCCTTCGAGATCGATGGTTTTTTGCGGTGTTCCGCGATCTCTTCGGGCGTAAGCCCACTATATCCGACATCGATACTCTCGAAATCGTCCGAGAAAAAAGAGATAATAGCGCGTCTAAAGAGCCGCGCATCGGTAATTCCCTCGGCGATGAGATTAAGCTGTTCGTCGAGGCTTTCGGCGTCCAGCGCCCGTGTGATTATCGAGAAGAAGGTTAAGAGTTGATGGGTTTTTTCCTCGATTTTGGATTTTAAAAGTCGGTTCTCCGCTTCGAGGCTTTCGATATGTTTTCTGAGGTCATTTTCCATTCATCTAATAATATTAAGAAAAATTTCCGGTGCAATAACATAAATTTTCTTTGAGGTTGTAACTATTTATGTGTATTCGTTAAGAAGTTCTCTCGAGTCGGCGGTTAGAATTAGCATTCCGGTTAAGGTTTCAATTGTCTGCCATCCCCTTAATCTACTGGTTCTTGCGTGCAACGAGCGAAACATGTTCTCGATCCGATTCGTTGTTCGGACTTTTTTCACAAGATGACCCGACACCTTATAATATGCTATCATGTTATCGACATGACGGTGAAGACATTGTAGTGCGCGTTAGCCGCGACAGAAGTTTTTTTCACATAGGCCAGTCGATCCACCGGGACATTCGAGGCGACGTCCATGCTCGTGTGAAATATGCACGACTGATGCGCTGCGTTGACGAAATTCTCTGGAATAGTTTTGGAAAAAGCGATGTGATTATCGGTGGTCACGATTTCGACCGATTCTTGCGCAAGGCCGCGTTTTTTGCCGTATCGGATTAATGGCAAGGCGCATCGGAAAAAGGGGGAGGGGGGATAATCGGAGAAAATTTTGCCCTAATCGGGCAAAACGATTTGAATTTTGAATGAGATTGCCGCCCCCAAGGCCTGTGGGGTCTAAGGACATCGCAATGGCGATAAGAAACCAGCTATCCCTCAAACATCGAAGGAAAAACTCTTCAGAATTGTCATAGCCTCGCGGACATTGTGTGGGTCTTCGACGACGGCGTCGATCATGTCTTCGTCTATGGAATTCGGCAATGCACCGAGGACTATCATTTTTGTTCCTTCACCAAAAGACGAGATTTTTATGAAAGCCTCTTCAGGGTTCTCGATAATCAGCGAGGAACCTATGAAAATAACCGATGGTTTCACACCGTCGCGATTGAATTCCTCGATAGCCGATTCGAACGAAGCGAAGCTCACAACCCGATAATCGCTGCGGTCGAAAGCGATGCGATAGAGCCTTCGGATCGGGGCGTCGTGGTCGATGATCGCCAGAACAGTGTGACCGACATCGCCCTCCGGCATAGCCGGCAGATAAACGCGGAAGGTCGATCCGATGCCGAGCTCCGTATCGATAAGGATCGTTCCACCGTGCGATTCGATAATACCATAGGAGATCGACAGGCCGAGGCCGGATCTTTTACCCTTGGGCTTTGTCGAGAAAAACGGCTCGAATATCCTCCTAAGATCATTATCGGCTATTCCGGTCCCGGTGTCGGATATTGCGATCTCGATATAACTCCCCAGTTCGATACCCGAAAATTTGGCGGCATTATTTTCCTCGACCTCCACCGTGGCTGCCTCTATAGTCAGGGTGCCCCCATCGGGCATAGTGTCTATCGCATTGAGCGAGATATTGAAAAGTGTTTGTTGTATCTGAACCGAATCGGCATAAATCGTCGGAAGCATGTGCGATATGCGTGTTCGTAAGGCGATATCTCCATTCGCTCCGGCGCGAAGATAGCGCACGACCTTTTCGATAATCCCATCGATCTCGATCGGTTCGCGGTGAGGAGGTTCCTGCATAGAAAAGGTCATGAGCTGCTTCACCAATCCGGCGGCCCTTTCAGCCGATGCTTCTATGACCTCGAGCATCTCATATCGCGGATCGGATTTATCGGTATTGGATTTTATCAGCGATGCCGCGCCGAGCACGCCGACGAGTATATTGTCGAAATCGTGTGCGATCCCGGCGGCGAGAGTGCCTATGCTCTCGAGCTTTTGTATCTGGACGATCTCCCTTTCGATGTTCCTTTTCTCCTCGACATCCCGGACCACGGCGAGATAGCTGTCGTCGCCCAACGAGATAGCGCTGATCTCCGCCGGAAATTGTTCTCCGTTTTGGCGAACGGCGGTTAGCTCCATAAGGCCTGCGTGTTCTTTATCGTCGAGTTTTCGGAGATGTTTTCCAAAGATACGCGCGTCATTTTTCGTGAACAACTCGAAAACGGCGAGGTTGCGAAGCTCCTTTTCCTCGAAATCCCAAAGCCTACACGCGCTTGGATTTGAATCGATAATATTCCCGAATCGGTCGATAATTAGAAATCCGTCGTTGGCTCGATCGATGAGTCGTCGTTGCTTCTCCTCGGCTGTTCTTAGCTTGCCGAGGTTCTCGGCGAGCCTCGCCACCATCCGGTTGAAATTGGAAGCCAGAACACCTATCTGATCGGGATAATTTGATTCGACCCGCACTGTCAAATCGCCAAAAGCCGCCGCCTGTGCGGCTTTGGATATGGATTTAATCGGCGCCAACGCCTTTTTGAGAATAAAATGAAATAAGATCACGAACGCACCGATAATAATGAAAACAATCAGCAGTGTCGTTATCGAATGCATCACAAGCGGTTTTAATACGCTCTTATATTCGACCTCGGAGACGAGCACGGCGGTGAGTTTTTTGATATATCGACAGTGTCCGATAACGAGCTTGCCACTCCAATCGCGATAGATTCCGGTAAATTTGCCGGATTCGAGCGCCCTGTCGATTCCGGCGGAGAAATTTTCCCGTCGAGAAAAATGTTCATTCTCCGTGAGAACGAATGTGTTCCAGCGATTCACGAGATAATTATGTTCGAGTTTATTCTCTTCGAGATCGAAGGCAATGACCCTCGAAAGTCTCTCGATGCTCAGCCTCGTCGCGAGAACATAAATCGTATCCAAACTCGATGAAACGACCGGCATAGATAGCGTAATGGCGGCATCGTTCAAAAGCGGGCTGAAATACATCGGCTCGATATGCGGACCCGATAGCCCTTTTACAAAATATGACCTGTGATTTCTTATTTTTCCCTCGTTGGCTGGAACGCTGGAAATGGCTATCCGTCCATCCTGTGGCGAAAGAAGGAACACCTCGAGATAATCCGATCGATTCTCGACGAATTCTCCGATATAACGCCGCAATTCATCATCGTTCACATTTAAAGCTCGATCTCCTATAAAATCGGCGAATTCCACGGCACAATTCAATCTATCTGCAAGCCATGTGTCGATATATCTTTCATTGAAAGAGACATTCGCCTTCATCTCGCTTTCGGCGTTAACCCTGAATCTCCTTTTTGCCTGACTGTAATTGTATATACAGATGAATATAATCGGAATGTAGCAGCCCAGCGCGATAAACAACGTCAGGCGAGTGACGAGATCCCTCCGTATGCGGTCTATCATCCTCATATCTTATCTGTTAATAGGGTTGTAGTAGATCTCTTCGATGAACCCGGACGCGTATAAGGAATCGCGGTCTGTTATATAGCCTTCGATAAGTTTATTCCAACGCTCCCTGTCGATCCAGCCGATAGGATTATCGCCCGAACGGATAAAAGGCACGATCTTCTTCATGGACTTTCTTTGGAACGACCTCGATAATCCGGGATGAAAATTCAAAATGGCATCGATGGCGTCCTCGGTATTTTTAATTGCTGTATCCCAACCGTGTAAGGATGCGGAGAGAAATGCGACGACAACCTCCGGTCGGTTCCGCGCGAGTTCGCCATCGACCACGATAATTCCCTCATAATCGTTTATTCCATAATCGAATGCGTAGATGTAATTCGCTTCGATACCCGCCATCTCGATCTCGACCGGCTCGTCCTGAATATATCCCGTCCAGATATCGATTTCGTCGCGGTAAAATCGCGATATGTCATCGACATCTTGCACAAGTATTATATCGTCGATCGAGATATCGCAACTCGAAACCACCCTTTCGATTATAGCGAACCATTCATCGTTTTTACATATGATGCTTTTCCCCTTGAAATCTGCGGGCGATCTAATTTTGCTCTTCTTCTTGGAAATGAAAACCGACGGTTCAATCTGAAAAAGCGCCGCCAAAGCCACGATGTCACGGTTTTGCTGGATAGCTTGAATAAACTTCGTCATTCCCATTACCGCGAAATCCACGGCTCCCGTTGCGAGGCTGCAGGGTATATCGTAATCTGGATCGAATGGGAGAATATTTACGTTCAGGTTCAATTTGTCGTAATAACCGACATTTTTAGCGAGGAAATAACCGGCGAATTCTGCTTCGGGAAACCAATTGGGAATAAAATTGACTTCGGTGACGGACGGCAGTGGAGAGACTAATTTAAATCCACCCGACGATGGCGGCTCTTCTTTTGGATTCGACAGGCAAAGTAAAATAATACATAATAGAATCAGACACGATCCGATCACTATAAGAAAAATCGATGGCCAATGTTTTTTCAAATACCCCCCATCAAAAAGCAATTATTTTCCCTTAGTATAATCCTAGTGATAAGCGACGATCCTTGCAACCAGGATGCAAAATAATGGTGGGTTTTAGTGGTTCCGAGCGTGTTTTTTTGTGAAAATACTTGTCGCCGCGATACCGAATAGAATAACACCGGCAGCCAATGCGCCTATCCATCCCAGCGCGGAGAAGGATGTTACGATAACACCGGCGATGCACACCCCGGCAAGCGCGCAGAAAAACGACATCCAGAAACGAAGGCCGAAGAGGAATGCCGCGAGGCTGCCCGTCCATGCTCCGGTAACCGGCAAAGGGATCGCAACGAACAATATCAATCCCAATTCCTCATATTTTTTGATCGTATCGCTTCTGCGCCTGGTCCGCTCGAAAAGCCATTCGAAAAACCGGTCGAAGATCGGAAGCCTTCGAAGAATTCTCGCAACCGGCCCCAGAAGGAGCAGGATAAATGGCACCGGAATCATATTGCCGATGACACAGAGGATATAGCTGTGCGGTATCGACATATCGAAGAGATGCATCGCCACAGGTATTGCGCCGCGCAGCTCGACGATAGGCAGCATCGCGATTATGATAACGACCAGATCGGGTGGGATTCCCTTGTTTTGGAGCCATGTGGCAATTTGGCCGCCGTGCGATTCGGACGGCTCGCCTTCAACGGAATTTTCCGGTGTCGCGACGGCCCCGATGAGTGTTAGCGCGACGATCGTGAATATCGTTACGGACAGGAGTTTCAAACCAACTTGCTTCATTCCCCTACCCCCTCCGCCGATCGAGGCGCGCCCGCCGGAACGGATATCCGAGCATCAAGCCGATAAATCGCAGCGTCTCGGAGAAAGCGTCGATATTGCTCGGCTGATCGTTATATATCGTTGGAACTGGAACGTATGCAAATTTTGCGCCGAGTCGCGCACCTTCGAGGATAAGCTCCGTTTCTGTCTGGTATCTTTGGATTCTGAGGTCGATCTTTTCGAGCACGGATATCTTGATCAGCCTGAATCCGCACTGTGAATCGCGGATCTTTTCTCCTGTCCAAAGACGAACGAAAAGGCTTGTAATCTTATTTGAAAATCTCCTTGCCGTCGGCATATCGGATATATCGCTCATTCGGTCGCCGATAACTATATCTGCGCCGGTCTCGATCATCTTCTCGATAAAATCTTTGCATATTCCAGGAGGATGCTGAAGATCGGAATCGATCGTCAACGCCGCGTCGTATCCACCGCGAACAGCCTCGGCAAACCCGGCTTTAAGCGCGTTTCCCTTGCCCATATTCGTATCGAATCGGATCGTTCTGACGCCATTTGAATTCGCGATTTCCGATGTCGCGTCAAAACTTCCGTCGTCGATGATAAGGATATCGTCTCGATCGATTGTTTCGGTAAGTCCTTCAATGAGGGTTTCGAGGGTTTTCCCGGCGTTATATGCAGGCGATATCGCGAGAACTTTCACAGGATTCCAAATCGGTTTTACAAAAAAACCCTCGAATCGAGGGTTTTATAAAAAAATGGTCGGGGCGACTGGATTTGAACCAGCGGCCACTTGGCCCCCAGCCAAGTGCGCTACCAGACTGCGCTACGCCCCGATCAATTTGTCAACACGTCTTAATGGTTCATCAATATATCGCTATCGAACAGCGTTGCAAGTGTTTATTTTAAAATCCGTGTTGGGTAATGTGGAACATGGGCCGCACGCGATGTGGTGTCGTTTCGATACGGCCTCCGGCCTATTCAACGACCGACCGGTATCCGTAGGGGAGGGAGCACACCCTAATTATAATCCACACTCACAATTTCCGTCCACTCCCCGACTTCCTCGCCGTTGCGGGCGCGAATCTGATACCAGTATTTCATTCCCGGCATGATCTCGCCGTCCATGAGTGGCAGCCCGGTATTCTCGATAAAAAGTTCGTCGGGCATCACTGGCGACTCGTTAAATTCGGCGGGCGTCTCCGCGCGAAGAATATCAAACCCGGTATGCTCGCCATATTCGTCGCAGGATATAAGCATAAACGGCGACGGCTCCATCCTAAGCTCGACAGTAAAACCCGTCGGCGCATCGGGAATTTCCAGCAACTCCCCGTCACCGCCCGGTTCCTCGCCACTTCCGCCGGATACCGTCCCCCACGGCGTCGCCGTCCACCATTCGTCGTTGCCGTCGAGATGCAAACCCTTATACCAGTGGAAAACCAGACGCTCCGCCTCGTGGCAGAGTGCCCGATTCGTCAAAAGCAGATTCTGCGCCTCCTCGACATCACGCGTTTTTTCGATATACGCCGTCCATGCCGCCTGAAATGCGTCGTATTCACCGGCGAAATCGGCGAACATATCCATCACCGGCGCATAGTCATAAGGCACCGAGGGGTCGGTTATATCGTTCCAATGCTCGATACATCCGCTGGCGACCGTAAAAAGGTCTTCCTTGTCGCGGGGTATTTCGCGTGCGATACCGAACTCGCCGAGCACCGCATCGTCGCCGCCAAACAGCGTCGGCAGAAGCTCGCGGAGCGATTGAAGCCGCTTTAATACGGGTTTCGCCGCGCCATCATATGCCTTGAAAGTTGTTTCGTGAAGTTCGTTGTTTAGTCTATCGTAGTCGTCCCATGCGTCCCACATAGCGGCGTATAGCGCATCGAGATCGGCGGTAAGGTGCACAGGCCATGTCCCTGCGGCGATTTCGTCGGCCTTAAATCCGATAATCTGCTCGAACCATTTCGCGTAATCCGCATTTTGCAGGGAGTTTATTAAAATTCTTCGGGGAATACTACTGAAAAGCGCGACCTGATTTCGGAAAAGTTCGACCTGAAGCCTAAATTGTTCGACCCGATCCGACGGATGTTCGACCTAACCCGACGGATATTCGACCTGATTTTGAAAAAGCGCACCTGCAAATCTCATTGTTCGACCTTATCTTATGAAAGCGCGGCCTAAAATCGAACATCGCCCATATCTACCAACGACTTACAGCATATCCGCCATTTCAAAGACTAAGCGTCGTCGCCGATTCCGCATCCCCTATAAAACTACCAAAGAACAATAATTTATACTACAAAAACCACTTATAAGAATAAGATGTTCATTCTGTAAAGTCAAGCGGTATTTTACAAATACCCATTCTCCTCTAAATGAGCTACATAGTCTTCGTAACTCATCGGGCAATCGATTAAATTCTGAAGTCCTTTTTTATTCAACTTTAATTGCTTCCAAATCAGTTTTAACAAACTAATTCCATACTCTTTGCGATCATGGCTAATTTTTGTCCGGATTTGGGTTTTCTTTCCATTAATGTGGAGAATGTAAAAGAAATGGTCCCCTGTTCTTTCTTTAAATCCCTTTTTCTTGAGAGCCTTGGAAATATCTGTCGCTTTGTAATTAATACTCATCGCCGACCAGAGCTTTCAGTTTCCTTTTCAAGTCCTTCGCGCCCTTATAAAGGTTCTCGTCTTCTTCGTGCAGGTATTCGTCGATGAGAAAAAAGAAGTCCTCCGCAAAGCTCTCATGGGCTTTTTCGCGAGTATCGCCGAATGCGGTAATATCGAGGTAATCGTTGGAGATAACGAACAAACCCTCTTCGACGGTCAAAACGCAATTCAATTGCTTCAACAACTTTATTTTGCGAGATTTATATTTCATGTTCGTAATAGTCATTGATTCTGTTAATTTTCCCTCGTTTTGATATTCAACTTTCTTATTGTCGAACAATGATGGCTTTTCATGCCCCGTTATTTCTTCGACCTCGAATTTCTTAATTTTACCTTCTTTATCTAACTCCGCAACCCCGGAAAGTTCGACTTCTGTTTTTAAGAGGACTTTAAGTTTATTGTCCATCTCCTCGGGAAAAGAAATTTTGGTTTCTTCATCATCTGCTTCGATTTTCCCAGTATGTTTCTTACAATCAATCTCAAACAACCTGCCCTTAAGAGGCATCGGCAATTTCTCTTTTTCCTCTTCCTGGGTAGCACCGGAGAGATAATTATAGGTAGCCCGGGAATACTTAACCGGCTCTCTCTTAGATCCGTTAAGGACTGTAAATGTTAAATAGCTATCCTCTGTCCTGCTTACCGGTTTCCCCAAATTTTTGATATTTTCAAGAATTTGCTTTGAATAGCCGTTTATTCTGGCCTCGCTTGCGCCTTGAATTATTTCTGTCAACTGGTTCAAGGCATCGGAAGGTGCCCTTTTAAGGTTGGGGAAAAGGTCTAATTCCGCGTCGGTGATTGGAGTGAGTTCTGCTTTTAATAAAGCGGAACCCTTCTCGATTGGCCCAAATTCAAGAGTGCAGGCTTGTTTAAAGGCTTTTGCGACTTTCCGCAAATCCGAAGCGTCTTTCCCCGCAATCTTCGTGGCAAGCCGAGTTACCGCTTTCTGAGTGTTCTCAACTAAATCGATTATATCTTCGGCGGTAAATCTATGCCTATCGGCAGGAGAACCCTTTGGGCCATTTAATTTGATTTCTAATTTGTTCACCATGCTCCAGAATTCGATTAGGTAGCTAAAAATTTAACAAAACAGAACTTAAAAACAAGGGAAAAATAAAAAAAGGCCGGCTTTTGCCGGCCTTTTTTTCGCGGTTCGCTTAGGCTATTTTAAATACACAACCCGTTTTGTAATATCCGTATCTCCGATTTTTGCGCGGACTAGATAAATCCCACTGCCAATCGATGCCTCCGGTTTCCAAACCTGTTCATCGCTAGAAAGTCTGGCGATATCCTTGCCGTTTATATCGAATATCTCTATTTCCGCTCCCGCAGGCGCGGAGATTGAGATCGCGGAATTGAATGGGTTC
>Ga0307991_1002995_pt1 | contig 11169 bp, 8 predicted proteins | sample EllFjometagen131_FD_203146 | JGI IMG/M metagenome (GOLD analysis project Ga0307991, IMG submission 203146) | Marine microbial communities from Ellis Fjord, Antarctic Ocean - #131 | ecosystem: Environmental > Aquatic > Marine > Unclassified | place: Southern Ocean | collected 2014-10-08 | reverse complement strand
CAATCACACCGGATCCGGTTTTTTGTCCGGACCAGCAGTTCGGCGCTAAATGATGTTGAACTCAACTGGACTGTAAAATAAAAAGGACTGCATTCATCATGCGATTGCTGCGTTGAATCATAAAGGACCGGATCTAAAGGTATCCAGTAAATATTTCCCATATCCGCCGGACCGAAATGCGCATCCATATACGTTTTGATTTTTTCCTGATCCTGCGGTCTTAATTCATCAATAACATATTGTTTCATCAGTCGATATATACCATATCCATCTTAAATATGCAAAGCAACCCGCAGCTTTGGTCTTGATTCATAATTGTCTCAGCCGGGCACTTACATCAGACCGCTTTTACTATTATCACTACGTATCACACGATGACAAGGAATAAGAACAGGAAAAGACTTTTCCAGATAGATATACAGACAATGCCTCTACGAGTATTTCAAGTAACACTCTTGGCCAGCAGTTTTGATGGCTTTGGAAAAGAATCGGTCAAATTTCCGGATTCGTTGAATGTCAGCTGACGCCATGAAGAAATCAAGGACAGATTTGAATTTTTAAACACTTCGTTTTCAAGAGACCGGGACACCTGGAGATACTTCAATGACGCTGTATTTTTAATCCTGACTACTCTTAAATCATTGAAATCTGCAATTCCTGTGGTCCGTGCACAAGCATCAAGACATTTTCCATCACTATCAAAATACATGGGAATCGCCGCTTTTTCCGGTGAAATCGCAGTAACGGCATTTACATAGGTCTTTTCCCTATCTACCTGCTCCACCAGCCGGCGGGTTGTAAAATCAGCAAGACCGATGCCGTTGGCATTTCCATCCGACCCCGGCGATAAATCCCTGACGAATATTCGCTTTACGTTCGGCGCAATTTTTATATCTCCGACAATATCCCGGTGCCGCCCGGTGATATTTGAATCCATGCCGATACCGGAAATATCTTTTCCAAAATGATCAATAATCAATATATCCAGAAAATCAAACGGAATGCTCCCCATCATTTTAAACGCTTTTTTTAAAAGCATTTTTTCCCGACCGATCAATTGATCCGGTAAAATCGCTTCAATATGTGCCAGATTGCTATAAGCATCCTCTAACAGGGTAACACCGAAAAGCACGTTCAGTTTTTTCAGCAAAATTTCCGCTGCCCCCTCTATGATGCCGAATGTATGATCAACGGCATAACGATGGCATTCAGATGCGCCTTTGTCCTTTCCAAGACCAATGGCCATCATTTTACAAAGACCGCTTTCAATGTCGGCTTTAAATTTTGTATGGGGTTTGACGCGGTTTATGATAACCAGATGATCAGCGGCAAGGGCTGCTTTTGAAATAAAAATATTCAACCCGGAAGGATGCGTGGCAGCCCATTGGGTCTCCATGTCCGCCACAATCGGAACCTTCATCTTCTCTTCAGTGACCTGATATTTTGCGAGCACGGCTTTTTGGCCGGCGGCAGTGGCGCCCCCGTGACTCCCCATGGCCGGAACAATAAACGGCTTAAAACCTCTTTGTTCAAGAAACCGAAGGCATTGGTCAACAACAATTTGCAGATTGTCAATATTGCGGCTGCCAACGGCAACAGCAACGGTTTCTTCTTTTTGGGACCGGAGATCATGGGGTATGGAATCCAAGGATGTCCGGACGGCTTCAGAAACATCGGAAATCCCAGACATAAAAAACTTTTGCCGGACAAAAGCCATTTCCGGGAATATAAGTGGCAAACGATTATTCATAAAAACGACAGGGGTTAAAAAATTTGTTACGTTATAACAGGAACGTTATACGCTAAGGCATGCTGGGGGAAAAATTGGCTTCCCCGCAATTAGCAAACCCCGGGGAAGCCGAAATAGCATGAAAAATCAGGTTTCTTCGACAGTGATAGCGCCGGCCTCACATACTTCGATGCAGCTTTCGCAGCCGAGACATTCTTCAGCGTTGACCGGAACAGATTTACCATCCTGCATTTCAAAGACCTCAACCGGACAAACATCTACGCACTCTTCACAACCTTCACATTTTTCAGCATCTACGACAGGATTAAAAGCCATTTTTTCTTTCTCCTTTTTTAAATATTTTATACGTCACCAATATAACATCTTTTATAACATCTTTGATATTTCAAAGAGATATATCTAAAAAATTTTCATTACCGCAATTATAAAATCGAGTCAAGAATTCTTACAGTTTTTTGATAGGGAAGTGGAAGAAATCAATATACCGGAATTGCGCAGAATTTTTGGTCGTATTCAAGGCATGTCAACAGGCGCATAACGCGTTATGTAACTATTGACGCAACGAAGAAGACGATCAAAAAGGCAAGCAAGTTTGGTATATTAATTTTTGGAAGTTCCCTTATATCTCAAAAAAACCGATTAACGTATTTAACCAGCTATTTTTATTTCCCTTAGACAATATTTTATCTTTTAAAAAAAAGTTGCAAGCATCATCCGGATTTGCGTCAGGCAGAATAAATAATTTAAAATTTAATTTTCCGTCGGACCCGGAGTTAAAATCAGGGAGTAATCCCTGAGCCGGTCCGGTCCACGGGATCTTGGCCAGTTGCGTCAAACATTGGTCAAATTCTTTTTTTACTGTCTCCGACTGATCCAGGCAAATGCCGTCAATACAACAAACCTTTTCCAGGCCGGTGATTTTTTCTAAAATCATATCAAACACAGACCGGCTGTTGGTTACTAAAAAAGCGGGATCTTCCGCATCATTTTTCATCAGATTGAACCAGGCCGTAATTCGTGAACCGGTCATATATGTTCCGTAATCATTTTTAAAATAACTTTCTTTCGGTGGATCAAGGATTTTTTCCTCACCGGTCATATGGGTAAACAACGCCAGCTCATCATCGATTGATAATGTCAGTTCCCGGTCAATCTCACTCTGCTGCAAATCCAGCTCTTGGGCCATTAAAAGAAACAGCCGGGCCAAAAACACTGGATCCGGTTCAAAGGCCTCATCCACCTTGTTTTTTAAAATATCCGTTCGAATTTGTGAGGTAAATGTTTTACTGGAAAAACCGTTTTTAAAAATATCCTTCAACGACGCTTCTTCCCCCTGGTGGAGCCGCCCCCATTGTTGAAATTCTTTTGAACAGGCATTCAAACGGTCTTCATCTTCAGTGAACGGAACACGGATTTTAATGTGGCCGTCTGCTTCCAGTCGGCCAAGCGCTTTTGGCTGATTGTTTAAAACCGGCTGGAGAACAATTGTCCGGCCCAAAAACCGGCTCAAGGATTTTGCAACCGATTCCGGCATATATGTAAATGGAAAATAAATTGGTGTCATAATTTTATCTCCTAAATTGAACGATCAATTTAGTTTTTAATCAGGGTTTTGAAAAACGTCATGAGCGCAGGCAAGACAAGGCAAAATTTGGCAAAAAAGCAGAGCTTATATTTATAAGTGAGCATTTTGAGCCAAATTTTAACGCCGTATTGCCAAGCGCAATAGTTTTTCAAGAGCCTGCTATATTTTTAAGTCCTGAACATCAACCCCCAGCGCACGCAATTTTTCTCTGATCTGGTCTGCTTTTTCAAAATCACCGGCGTTTCTGGCCGCTTCTCTTTTTTCCATCAGTTCCTGGAGACCGGGGTCTACTTCTCTGGGGTTAAAATCAAAAATTCTGCTAACGTCATCGATATTTTGAAATGCGCTTAACAGCACTGCCGCGTTGTCGGAATTTATCTGCTGGTCTTTAATCAATATGTTAATTTTTTTAATAATATTAAAAATCACCACCAGGGCCCGGGGAAAATTTAAATCATCGTCCATGGCCAAAATAAACCCCTGTTTAATATCATAGGCCAGCTGATCAATATCCGGATATTCGTTTCCGTCCTGAATCCCCATTAACGCATGAACACAGGAATCAATCCGTTTTAAAGATCTCCGGGTTTGTATGAGCAGCCGGGTTTTGGAAAATGTAAGCGGCTTACGGTAATGATTGGAAACCAGCCAGAAACGGATTTCCCTGGGGGAAAATCCCTCTTTAATAAGTTCATCTAAGGTCGGCAGCGCTTGTTTTTCGCCATCTGCTGCCTTATTTTCCATCAATACGCGTTCACAATGGATCCAGAACCTTGCCAGCGGTTTTCCGGTGACGGCTTTTGCAATGGCGATCTCATTTTCATGGTGCGGGAAAACAAGCTCCCGGCTGCTGGTGTGGATATCATAAGATTCCCCCAGATATTTCATGGACATTGCCGCACACTGAATGTGCCAGGAGGGGCGGACATTCCCCCACTCGGTTTTAACATAAATGCCCCGCTTTAACTCAGAAAGTCTGGCCCGTTTCATTAATGTGAAATCCCGCGGATTATTTTTTTCATATTCATCCAGATCAACGGTGGCGCCGAGTTTGATCTTATTCAAGTCAATGCCGGACAATTTTCCGTATTCAGAAAAACCACCAATATTAAAATACAGAGAGCGAAGCTTTTCATAGGCAACGCCTTTGTCCACCAATTTTTTCACCAGACCGACCATATCATCGATATGCTCACTGGCCCTTGGATATTTTTCCGCCGGCTTGATCCTCAGCCGTTTTAAATCCTGCTTGAACAAATCAATATATTTTTGCGTAAAATCAGAAAGCGGCTCACCGGCAGCTTCAGACCCCTGGATGGTTTTATCGTCAAAATCCGTGATATTCATAATATGCTTGACGCTATAGCCTCGAAATTCCAGATAACGGCATAAGATATCGGAAAACACAAATCTCCGGCATTCTTCTATGTGCATTCGGGCATCTGCCGTGGGTCCGCAGGAGTAGACCGATACTTTACCGGGTTGAAGCGGTTCAAACGGCTCTTTGGAACGGCTCATGGTATTATACAGATGAAGGTCCACTTTCTTTTTTTCAGCAAACAGCGGTGTGCTCAGATATCTTTCGCCACTGTCCGGAAAAATAACAACAATGGTCCCGTCCTTCATTTCCGAAGCTTTTTTTGCTGCAATCACCATGGCTGCCCCACTGCTCATACCGACAAAAAGTCCTTCCTCCTTTCCAAGGCGCCGGGTCATTTCAAATGCCTCTTCATCATCAATATTGACAATTTCATCAATGAGCCGTTTATCAAAAATCTCCGGACGGTAGGCCTCTTTTAAGTTCTTTAATCCCTGAATTTTATGGCCGAGATACGGTTCCACACCGATAATTTTGATATTGGGATCATACTCATGAAATCGTTTGGCAACTCCAATAACGGTTCCGGTGGTTCCGATGGTCGCCACAAAAACGGAAACCCGGCCATCGGTCTGTTGGATAATCTCTTCCGCGGTTCCGGAATAATGGGCCATCCAGTTTGCTTCATTGTTGTATTGGTCGGACATAAAATACCGGTCCGGGTCTTCACGAACAATCCGGTAGACTTCCTCAATCGCCCCGTCCGTTCCCAGATGGCCGGGTGTTAATAAAATTTCAGCACCCCGGGCAGCTAATATTTTTCGACGCTCAACGCTAACCGCTTCAGACATGGCCAGCAGCAGTTTATACCCCTTAATTGCACAGACCATAGCCAGACCGATCCCCGTGTTACCACTGGTGGCCTCGATAACGATTTTATCATGTGTCAAAGCACCGGTTTTTTCGCCATTTTCGATCATCGACAGGGCCGGTCGGTCTTTGATGGAACCTCCCGGATTTACATATTCAATCTTTGCTAAAATTGTAACTCCGGGGTTCGGGTTCAACCGCTTGATTTCAACCAGGGGTGTGTTACCGATGGCATTTAAAATCGAATGATGCATTCAAATTTCCTCATGCACATATAAAAATTAACTTTTTACGAAGCCATCATTTTTGCTTTTCTAAACATTTTTCCAGGTGTCCTAATATTTGTTTTCTTACTTTTGACGGGTCCTTGGAAGCATCCACCACCACAAATCGGACCGGCTCCCGCCGAGCAAGTTCCAGGTAGCCGTTACGAACACTTTCATGGAACTGAAGTTTCTCATTTTCAAATCGGGTTTCCGATTCAGACCTTGAACCGTCCTTGATCTGCTTCCAGGCACGTTTGAGCCCGATTTCAGGATCAAGATCAAGTATAAACGTAATATCCGGTTGAAGTCCTTCGAGCACCAGCCTGTTTAGTTGCTGAATCAGGGAGACATCAATCCCTCGGGTAAATCCCTGATATACGGTTGTTGAATCGCAAAACCGGTCACATATCACGATTTTACCGGATTCAATCATCGGGCTGATGAGTTCCTTGATATGCTGAACCCGGTCTGCCACATACAGCAATAACTCCGTCATTGGATGGATATTCATATTTCCCGGATCCAGCAGGATGGATCGAATTTTCTCTCCAAGCAGGGTACCGCCGGGTTCTTTGGTAATTGTATAATCTAGGCCGGATTTTTGAAGATACGCCGCAATATAGTCAATCTGGGTTGTTTTGCCGGAACCTTCAATCCCTTCAAGTGTAATCAGCATATAAAAAATCCATTATTCCAATTCTTTTGTTTTTCAAATAACATCAACACTTGCACGGGCTTTAATCTGGTTGATATAAATTTTTTCCCTTTTTCCCAACGCCCGATATTCACGTTGGCGCGATTTCCGTATGACCTTATAATTCTTGACTTTTTAAGCTGTTCAGGTTTTTATACTGAAATTTCAATGGGTCTTCAAGGAATTATTCATTTAAAATATAAATCACTTTAAATAAATGGACATTCTACCCAATTAATTAACTTCAATTTTCATAAAATCGATAAACTGCTATGCCATGACGGCTTTTAAAAAAAAATCAAGGACAAATACCCGAAAACTATATTTTTTTTTGAACTGTCTGATGATTTTTATCATTGCCCAGACACCCGTCAGTTCAACTGCTGACACCATCAGTGCACAAAACACTATCCAACCGGATACGCCATGGCACATCAACGCAGACAAAATCACCTATAATCAAAAAACAAATATTTACACAGCCACAGGTGATGTAAAAATTTATAATGATGACAAAACGCTTTATGCCGAATTGATTCATTATAACCATGACACCATGGAAGCGGAATCCACCGGCGATGTTCGACTGACTGTGGGAAAAGACACCTTAAGGGGTGATGAAATAATTATCAACCTGAAAACCGGTATTGGAACCATATTTAATGGAAGCATATTCATTGAAAAAAGTCATTTTTTCATCAAAGGAGACAAGATTCTTAAAACCGGTGAAAATTCTTATACAATCAATAATGGCAGCATCACTACATGCGATGGCGATCTTCCGCCCTGGCAGATAACCGGAAAAAAAATCGATATAACCATTGAAAAGTATGGCACCGTCCGTCATGCCGCACTTTGGACCAAAAAATGGCCGATTTTTTATGTTCCCTATTTGATATTTCCGATCAACAGAAAACGACAATCCGGCCTGCTCTCCCCCCAAATGGGCTACTCGTCCCGAAACGGAATCGAATATATTCAGCCCTTTTACTGGGCAATTAACCAGGCCTCCGATGCAACATTCTATTATCACCACATCCAGAATAGAGGTGAAAAATTCGGCGCGGAATACCGGTATACGCTCAGCGATTTCTCAAAAGGGACCCTTATGATGGATACCTTAAATGACCGTAAAATTGACGACGGAATCGGAGATGCCAGTCAAAAATGGGGATATTCCGATGACCAATTTCTAAGAAAAAATACGGATCGCTACTGGTTTCGAATGAAACTCAATCAGCGACTGCCTCAAAACTTTACCTCAAAGATAGACCTGGACATTGTCAGTGATCAGGACTATCTGAATGAATTTTCATCCGGTTATTCCGGATATGATGCCGCAAAAAAATATTTTGACTCTGAATTTGGCCGCGACATTGACGATCAATATGATTCCGTTCGTGAAAACAGTCTCAATATCAATAAAATATGGTCCCAATACAGTTTCAACGCGGAATTATTGTGGTATGACAATGTAATCACCCGGAGACAGAACGAAACCGATTCAACCCTGCAGCAGCTGCCCGCCATCACCTTTGATGCATTAAAGCAGTCTGTTTTTAACAATCTGCTGTTTGCTGATATGGATTCTGAATTATTAAATTTTTACAGGCAAGACGGCATGACCGGCCAGCGAATTGATGTTCACCCGAGAATCTACCTGCCCATGCATTATAAAAATTATTTTACGTTTGAGCCTTCGGCAGGATTCCGGCAAACAGCATGGTATTTGGATCGAGTGGAGGAAGAATCGTCAAGCCTTGATCAACATAACTACAAACACCGAGAAATATATGATTTAAAAGCCGAGATTTCCACCGACCTGTTTAATGTATACTCGATAAAGGGAAAGTCGTCTAATAAAATTAAACACACGTTGATTCCCAGACTGGAATATTCATATATTCCGGATGTGGACCAGACAAAATACCCGGATTTTGACGACACGGACCAAATTGAGCCGGAAAATCTCATGACATTTTCCTTAACCAATCTGTTAATATCCAAAGCGGAAAACGCACATGAATCCAATACGGAAAAACCGGTTAATAGCCCGGATGAATTATCAGATTTAGATTCATACAATCAGTTTCTGTGGTTTAAGATCGAACAGTCCTATGATTTTATCAAGGAAAACCAACCCGGAGAGAAACCGTTTTACCCGTTATACGCGGAACTGAACCTGACACCGGCAAACCTGCTATCGTTCCATGCGGAAACGGAGTGGAACCATGACAGCGGCAATTTCACGACGTTTAATACCTACTGCAAAATAAAAAATACCCGCGAAGACCATTTGATGATCGAGCACAGATATACCCGTGATAAAAATCAATCCATCTATCTGGATTTTAATAGCGCAATAACAGATACCATCAGCATTTTCGGAAATTATGAAAGGAACATAGAAGACGCGGAAGATATCGAAAAAAAACTGGGTTGTCAGTATAATGCCCAGTGCTGGTCTTGCAATGTTTTTTATAAAGATACGGATGATGACCAAAGAATCGGATTCATGATCAGCCTGAAAGGTCTTGCGGAAATCGGAAACGAGTTATAAGTAGATATCTGATCCATCAATGTCAGCGGATTCTGATCATTATGGTATCATCCAAAACAGTGCTTAAAGTTTTATGTCAAAATACCTGTTAAAAAAATATTGCATAACTACTTGACTTTTTATAAATTTGTATTTAATTAAAAAGATTAATAATAGATTTTGATTCCACGAGAATAATTAGGAGGCGATATGAACAAACTGGAACTTATCTCAGCATTAAAAAAAGAGGCTGATATTTCTAAATCCGAAGCAGCAAAAATTGTCCAAATATTCTTTGATTCAATGTCAGAGTCACTGATCAATCAAGAAAGAATTGAAATAAGAGGCCTTTGCAGCTTTTTTGTAAAAAATTATAAAAGCTATGTGGGCCGGAATCCGAAAACCGGAGAAAAAGTTCTCATCAATCCGAAAAGGCTCCCGTTTTTCAAATGCGGGAAAGAGCTTAGAGAACGTGTAAACAAATAAAATCCGGCTTTTTACGGAATCATCAGTTTTAACATACGGAAGAATTTGTGTCCGGCTTTGCATCCCTGGTTGATCAAAAACGGCCTGTCCGACTATTAACCGCAGCCCTTTCCAGCGGCCATCTCCCCCATGCCTTCCTTTTTACAGGAATAGACGGGATTGGGAAAAAAACAGCTGCCATGGCATTTGCCATGGCATGCAATTGTTTTAACCGGCAAAACGGTGTTCTGCCTGAACAATCTGAATCTGTTCCGGCTGAACGCTGCCCAATTGAACCCTGTGGGGAATGTCGATCATGCAAAAAAATTATATCCGGAAATCATCCGGATATAATTTTGGTCAACCCCTCCGGGGCAATGATTAAAGTTGATCAGATCCGTGCATTATGCGGTAAACTGGTGTTAAAACCCTACGAAGCGAACAAGCGTTTTGCGATAATAACAGATGCTCAGAAATTAAATCCTGAAGCCGGTAATACGCTTTTAAAAACACTTGAGGAACCTCCTGAACATACTGTCTTTATCCTGACTGCTTTGCAGGCGTCGGATATATTGCCGACCATTGTTTCCAGATGCCAGCAAATCCGTTTCAACCCGATTTCCCTTAATTCTCTTCAAACAACCATTAAGAATAACCATGGACTGGACTCGGCAAAAGCATCCGCGATTGCTTCCATGGCGCAAGGGAGTATCACCCGTGCCGAATCAATGACAAAATCAAACTGGATAGATAAGCGTAACTGGATTATTGACGAATTAGAAGCCCTCCCGTCACGGTCGATTAATTTAAGTCTTGCCTTTTCAGAAGCATTATCAAAAAATAAAGAATGGCTCTTCACCGCATTTGAAATAATGAAAAACTGGTTGAGAGACATCGTCGTTTATAACTATGCGCCGGAAAAAATAATCAATAAAGATTTATCAGAAAAAATTAAAATATCTTCAGAAAAAACACCCGTTAACGCCTTGGTAATGAAAATCAAGGCGATTGAGAAAGCAGAGCGTGATATAAAAGCCAATTCAAATATACGGCTGACACTGGATTCGCTGATGATCATGCTTTCTAAAGGATAATAAAATTTATGGATAAAATTGTAGGTATTCGTTTTAAGCCTGCCGGTAAAATATATGATTTCAGTAGCGGTGCTTTTGTTTTAAAAACAGGAGACCATGTGATTGTTGAAACGGAAAACGGTCTTGGTTTCGGCATGGTGGCGACCCCACCGACGCAGATTGAAAAAAAAGAAAGCGCCCATCCCCTGAAAAAAGTATATCGACCGGCAACCGACAAAGATTTTAATCAAATAATCAAAAATTCTGCAATTGAAAATAAAGCATTCGAATTCTGCCGTCAATGCATACAGGAGCTTAAACTTGAAATGAACCTGTTTCAGACGGAAAGTAATTTTGACGCAAGCAAAATCACTTTCTTTTTCACCGCTGATGGGCGCGTTGATTTCCGAAAACTGGTAAAAATGCTGGTAAAAGAATTTCGAACCAAAATTGAAATGCGACAGGTGGGAATCCGCAACCAGGCCAAAATGTGCGGCGGCGTTGGGAGATGCGGCCGGGAACTTTGTTGCTCCGCATTTATGACAAAATTTGACCCGGTTTCTATCCGGATGGCCAAAAACCAGGGACTATCATTAAATCCAACAAAAA
>Ga0307991_1002994_pt1 | contig 11170 bp, 8 predicted proteins | sample EllFjometagen131_FD_203146 | JGI IMG/M metagenome (GOLD analysis project Ga0307991, IMG submission 203146) | Marine microbial communities from Ellis Fjord, Antarctic Ocean - #131 | ecosystem: Environmental > Aquatic > Marine > Unclassified | place: Southern Ocean | collected 2014-10-08 | reverse complement strand
TTATAATCATCGGGCATTAACTTTCTTTCTCGAGCTAATTTAATCAGCTTTTTTATCTCCTTAGATATAGCTGATAAGCTTTTTTTATTAGTATTTTTTAGCACTGGGACAATAAGACCTTCTTCTAAGGCTACAGCTACTCCAATATTAATATCTTTATGATAAACAATTTCTTCTCCAACTAAAGAACAATTAATATTAGGTTGTTCAGCTAATACTCTAGCTACTACAAAAACTAAAAAATCATTAATAGATATTCTTTTTTCGGCTCCACGATTAAATCTTTTTAGTAAATCTATAGCCTTGGACATATCTATAGAAATAGTAAAGTAAATATGAGGTGCAGTAAATTTACTTTGAGCTAGTCGATCGCCAATTATCTTTCGCATACCAGTATAAGGTATTTTTTCTTCAACTTTATCTGTTTCTTTAGTTTTACCCAATACTTCTTGAACATCTTCTTTTATTATTCGTCCGCCAATACCAGTATCTTTAATGCTTTCCAAATTTATTCCAGCTCTCTCCGCTATTTTTTGAGCAACTGGATTTATTTTCACTTGATGATTTTGGTAATAAGATATTACATCTTTTCTAATTACTACTCCTCCAGGCCCACTTCCTTCCACTGATTGTATATCAACTCCTAATTCTTTTGCTTTCCTTCGAGCCCCAGGAGAAATTTTCTTTGGCTCTTTTTCTTTTTTCAGTTCTATTTCCTGGCTATCCACAACCCTCTGGGGGATTTTCTTATCTGTTTTAGGTTCTTTTTTTATTATATCAGTTTTCCCTAATTTTTGATAAGCTTCTTCAATCATTTTACTAATATCTTCATTTTTATCTCCTATAATACCAATAGGCAGAGTTACAGGAACTATCTCTCCTTCAGCTACTAATATTTTTCTTAAAATACCAGAGATTTGAGCTTCTACCGGCATAACTGTTTTGTCTGTCTCTATTTCTAAAATCTCCTCCCCTTCGTCTATAACATCTCCCTCTTTTTTTGACCACTTAACTACAGTCCCTTGATCCATATCAAAGCCTAATTTAGGCATTATTACATATTCTGCCATTTGTCTACCTCCCTATCCTATTACCATTTTTTTTACTCTTTGGTAAATCTTCTTTTCATCGGGAATAATAGGGAATTCTAAAGCAGGGCTAAAAGGTATAGGAACGTTAGCAGTAGTCAGACGTTCGATTGGTGCATTTAGATAATAAAAGACATCTTTTAAAACTGACATAGCAATCTCAGCAGCAACTCCACAACGTTCATATCCTTCATCTACAATAAGTAATCTACCAGTTCTTTTTACTGATTTAATTATAGTATTTTTATCTAAGGGCACTAATGTCCTGGGGTCTATTATCTCTGCATCTATTCCTTCTTTAGTTAATTCTTCTGCTGCTTGAAGTGCTTTAAGAGCCTGATTAGAAGTCCCAACAATAGTAATATCTTTACCTTCTTTTAGAATATTTGCTACTCCGAAGGGAATGACATATTCTTCTTCAGGTACTTCATATATTTTATTGTATTCCATTTTATGCTCAAAGAAAATAACTGGATTATCATCTCGTATTGCTGTCTTTAATAGACCTTTAGCTTCAGCAGCTGAAGACGGCATTACTACCTTTAGACCGGGGATATGACAAACTATTGCCTGAAGGCTTTGAGAATGTTGGGCAGCAGTAGAACGACCTGCTCCTAATGTAGTACGTATAGTTAAGGGAACTCTCGCTTGGCCTCCTGACATATAACGTATTTTGGCTATTTGATTTACTATTTGGTCACCTGCTAACGTCATAAAATCACAGAACATAATTTCAACAATTGGCCGTAAACCAGTTAAGGCGGCGCCTAAGCCTAAACCAGTAAAGCTATTTTCAGAAATAGGTGTATTTCTAACTCTCCATCCGCCATATTTTTCGTACAATCCTGGAGTAGCCCTAAAATTCCCCCCTAATACTTCAATATCTTCTCCTAAAAAGATGATATTTTTATCTCTAGCCATCTCTTCATCAATAGCTTCACAAATCGCCTGACCATAAGTTATTTTTCTCATTGCTTTACTTTACTCCTTCCTGTTCAGTAAAAAGATCTTCAAAGGCCTCTTCTTCTTTGGGATAAGGACTCTTAATAGCAAAATTAGCAGCTTCTTCTACTATCTGTTTTATATCTTCTTCAATTATAACTAATTCTTTATCTGTAGTAACATTTTCGGTTAATAATCTCTCTTTATATGTCTTTATAGGGCAACGTGCCATCCATTCCTTCGTCTCTTTTTCTAAGCGATAGACTCGACCAGGATCACCCACATGATGTCCTTTCCAACGATAGGTTTTACACTCTATTAAAGTGGGACCTTCACCTTTTCTAGCTCGCTTTACAGCTTCTTTGGTAGCTCTATAGACCTCCAATACATCATTACCATCAACCACAATCCCAGGGATATCATAGGCTAAAGCTCGGGTAGCTATATTTTTTGTATTAGTTACTTTTCGTATGTCAACTGAAATCCCGTATAAATTATTTTCACATACATAGACTACAGGCAATTTCCAAGCAGCGGCCATATTTATACTCTCATGGAAAGTTCCTTGATTAGAAGCAGCATCACCAAAGAAAGCTACCGTTACCTGGTCTGTACCTCTTACTTTAGCTGAATAACCTGATCCAGTGGCAATAGGTATCCCTGCCCCGACTATGCCATTAGCCCCTAAAATACCTTTGCTAAAATCTGCGATGTGCATGGTACCACCTTTACCTTTACAGTAACCATCTTCCTTGCCTAAAACCTCGGCCATCATTCTCTTTAGATCACACCCTTGAGCAATTAAGTGTCCGTGTCCACGATGGGTACTAACCGCAAAATCACGTTCAGTTAAATTGTTACAAACTCCTACTGCAATAGCTTCTTCACCAATATATAAATGTGCTAAACCAGGCATAAGTCCTTTGGAATAAAGATCAGTTATCTTATTTTCAAAATATCTAATTTTTAGCATATCTTGATACATTTTTAAAATTTTTTCTTTACTTAAGGAATAATTCTTTATCGGTTTAAATTTATTTTCCATAACTTTTATTTCTTAAATCTCCTTTCTCTTCTTTCTTTTATTGATTTAAATAATATTTCAAGCTATCAATGGTTTAAGTTATAAAAAATAGTTTTAATAAATAAATTCATATCTACAATAATAACATAAGTCACATAGAAAAATGTTAATTTTATAACCATATCTCAAACTACATTATTAACACTCTTGATTATTATGTTATTTTTCTTTTAAAATTTATTTATCTACTTTATTTATTAATATTACTTTCTTATCTTAAAAATCAAGCATTGTGCAATGATATTTTCCAAAGCATACTAATTCGATAAAAATAAATTTTGAACAATATCTCTAAATAATTTATTACTTAGTTCCCAATAATTCATCCCAAATTATCTCAGCTGTCCAAGCAGAAGCTCTAGCCACAATTACTGGACATTTATCTTTATGCCCACCTGCATTCTCAAAAGACTTTTTTTCTTCTTCATCCCATAAATTAAAACTTCTTCCCATAATTTTAGTCTGAATATCTTTACACCCAATACTACTATATTCTTGAATAAATCTATTAAAAAGTTTTTTTGCTAAAGGCAGTGATTTTCTATTAAACATTGTTTTGTCAAATTCTTCCTCATTCCTCCCATATAAATAACCAATGACTAACGCTCCTCCGGTTAGTCCACCACAAGTTCCTTCTACAGTATTTGTAATTCCTCCACATAAGGGGAAGGAAGCTTTTACTAAATCAGGATAATTAAGTCCTAATACCCTTTCTAAAGCACGTACAACACATTGAGAACAGCCTGTTCTTGTTTGTTCATATTCAAGCCCAAAGGTATAGGCTTGTTGTAAAAAATCCTCTTTTTTAAAATTTCTTAACCGTTGCTTTAAATATTCTTCTATATTTTTCATATATAGCTATCCCTTATTCATTTTTTTTAACAATCAATTTCTATCTTTACTTGGTCACAATTTTTTTTATTTAATCTAAAATTAATAGATAATTTATTTTTGGTATTATATATACACAAATTTAGCTTCTAAATATAACTTTTAGGTAATAAAAAACTATTTCTATTTAATGAGAATACACTTTTTAACAGTTAAGAAATTTACTAATAATCTTCAAATATTAAGGGAAAAACACCTCATCTAAAGTAATGGTATCCTATTATACCTTTTAAATTAATAATCTTTTGCTCTTTTTAATATTGTTTTTTTAATACACTAATGGCTCTTTCAATACCACTTTCCGTACTTGTTAGTATAGGTTTATTTGTAAGTTTTTTAAGTTTAGGTAATAAGCGAGCCATAGAAGCTTGTGCTAATACTATTACGTCTACACTTTTAATTATACTTTCTATTGCATTATACAATAATATATCATGCTTCTCGGGATTTGACTCATTAATTAAAGCTTTGTAAGCATCCGAACACAATAATGGCACTATTTTAATTTCTTTTCCTGCCTTCACCATTTTTTTCTTTAATTGATTAATCGTTGGATTTAATGTACTTTTAATGGTAGCAACAACACCTAAAGTATCCGCTATTTTAACTGCTTCATCAGTCATTGCATCATCTATTTTAATTACCGGCACAGAAACAAGAGGACTTACTATATCAACAACTTCGGAAATCGAAGAGCAAGTTACTAAAATAAGATCAGACCCCATTTTTTCAGCACTGGAAATATGTTGATAAACATTACTAATTATTTTTGGTGAAAGACCACCATTATTAAGTATTCTGGGAAGAATACTGTCATCTACCATATTATAAATAGTCACTGGCTGATTCCCCATTTTTTTTATAAAAATAGCTTTTAAATTATTAACTATAGGAAAAACAGTATGAATCATTGTTATCATTGGTATTGCCAATTTATATCACACTCCTTTAGTATTCTTTATTTACTTACTAATCATATATATATTCAACTAATTCTAATAATTGGTTTTCCACAATTCCCTTCTTTAACCAATAAGATGGCTTTTTCTACTTCATCTAAACTAAATTCATGAGTTAAGACTTCTTTTATATTTAACTTTCCTGACTTAATCAAATTTTCCGTCTGATACCAAGTATTAAACATTTCTCTTCCGGTAATTCCATAAACAGTCGCTTCCTTATAAATGACATTATTGACTAAATCTAATGGTACCTCTTGAGAGTGAAGTCCTATCAGCGAAATCCTCCCTCGTTTTGCTAATACATTAAACCCCATTTTCGTCCCCTGTACCGAACCACTTAATTCTATAACTACATCGGCACCTAAACCATCAGTCTCTTTATTTATAATATTAACTACCTCGTCCTTTTTAGAGTTTAATGTAATTATATTGTCTCCCATCTTGGTTGCCAATTTTAGCCTATATTCATTTATATCAATTACAAATACTTGCTTGGCTCCTGATATACTTGCAACATTTGCGGCAAACAAACCGATGGGTCCAGCACCTATGATTACCGTAGAAAGCCCTGCAATTTTATCTCGCAAAACACCATGAACGGCAATACCGAGAGGTTCATAGATAGCTCCTATTTCTGGTGGAGTATTTGAAGGAAGCTTCCAGGCACAAATTTCCGGTATTTTTGCATATTCTGCAAAAACACCATCGGTATGTACTCCTAATATTTTCATATCTCTACATATATGTTGCTTCCCTGTTCTGCATAGCATACATTTACCACAAGGTATATGAGTTTCTCCAGCTATCAAATCACCTACTTTAACTAAGGTTACACTTGAACCAATTTCAACCACTTCCCCACAAAATTCATGACCAATGATCATAGGATTTTTCGCATTTACATTTTCGCACCACTGATTCCAATCATACAAGTGAATATCAGTGCCACAAATTGCTGCTTTTTTAACTTTTACTAATACTTCATTAGCAGCAGATATCTTTGGTATAGGTAAATCTACTATCTTAATTCCTTTTTCTCGATTTGGTTTATATACAGCTTTCATTTTAACCTCCTATATTAATAAATAAAATCTTATAAATTTTCTTTATCTATTTAAATATTCTAATTATCAACACTAATTAGGTTAATCCCAATGATTTTTTATATATTTGTCGAGCATCTTCATATGAAATAGGTCGTGGGTTATTTTTAAGAAGACGCTGCTGTTCTGATATTACCATAGTTGCAAGATTATCCAGTACCTTTTCAGAAACCTCGAATCCTTTAGTTGTAATGCCTACATCCTTAACTAATTTTCTGATTTCATTTACAACAGACTTTACAATCTCTTCTTTAGAAAAATTGGTAGTTTTAATTTCCATCACTTCAGCAACCTTAATGAACTTTTCTGGTACTGCTTTCGCATTAAACTCCATTACATCAGCCAGGAGGATTGAATTGGATAACCCATGACTGATATTATACTTTCCACCAAGTGGATAAGCTAGACCATGTACCCCTCCTGTCCCGGAATTTGCTATAGCTACCCCTCCGTAAAGACTTCCGAGTGCCATATAATACCTTGCTTCTTTATCACTTCCATTTCTAACTGCTCTCCGAAGATATTTATTGATTAAGTTCATAGAATCTAGAGCGAATAAATCACTCATTGGATTCGATTTTTTGCAAATAAAACATTCAATCGCATGAGTAAAGGCATCTAGTCCTGTCTCTGCAGTAATCTTTGGTGGAACTGAAAATGTAAGTTCTGGATCAAGAATAACTAAATCTGGTATTAGATAAGGACTGACTATACCTTTTTTCCATTCCTTTTTTTTATCCTTAACTATAGCGTTAGGTGTAACTTCGGCACCTGTACCCGAAGTTGTAGGGAGAATAATTAATGGAATACCTGGTTTATCAATCAAATTCGTTCCTATATAATTCCTTATAGAACCCTTAATACTTCCAGATACAGCCAACAATTTAGTTACATCTATTGTACTACCACCACCAATACCAATGATGCCATCGTAATTAGAAGAAATATTCAAATCATTAATAGCTTGATCTATTTCGGTTATCGTTGGTTCATTCTTTATATTATCAAATACTGTAAAAGAAATATTTTCCTCTTTTAAATTATTAAATATATAATCAACTATCCCCTTCTTTTTTAAATTGTAATCAACAACTATTAATACCTTATTAATTTTCATTTGTTTAATCATTTTAGATAGATCTCTACTTTTAGAAAAACCAACCTCAATCTTACGAGACATTTGAAAAATAAAATCTTTCATTACAACTAACCTCCTATACTAAATAGCATTATATTATCTTAGTCTATTTTGCAAATTTAATAGCCATTTTTATAGCTTCTACCATGCTTTCTTCATTAGCTCTACCTTCTCCAGCTTTACCAAAAGCTACTCCATGATCAACCGAAGTTCTAATTATTGGTAAACCGACCGTAACATTTACTCCCCTCATTGTTGACCATTTATTAGTTTCTTTATTATATTTAAATCCAATAATCTTCATAGGAATATGCCCTTGATCATGATACATAACTACTGCAATATCATATTGCCCACCTACAACCTTAGAAAAGATAGTATCTGGAGGAATGGGTCCCTCAACATCTATTCCTTCTTTTTTAGCTTGAACTATTGCTGGAATTATTTCTTTAATTTCTTCATTACCAAAAAGTCCACCTTCTCCAGCATGAGGATTTAATCCGGCTACCCCAATTTTTAGATTTTTAATTCCCAAATCTTTCAATGCCTTATCCGCCAAATGAATAACCGTTAAAACCCGTTCTTTTTTTACTAAATCACAGGCCTGACGTAAGGAGACATGTGTAGAAACATGAATGACTCTTAAATTTTCATCTACCAACATCATGGCATAATTTTTTGTTTTGGTACGAGTTGCAAATATCTCAGTATGACCTGCGTAAGGTGAGCCAGCAGCCTTAATAGCTTCTTTATGAATGGGACCAGTAACTACCGCATCTACTAAACCTTTCATAGCTAAATCAATCCCTTTATAAATATAATCCAATGATGCCTGGCCGGCTTTAGCACTTACTTTTCCGTAATTAAATTCATCGAGTTTTATATTGTTCAAATCTATAAAATCTATTACTCCAAATTCTCCTTTTATCTCTTCTATATCTTTAATGATATTCAACTTTAAATTTGAAGGAATAAATTTTAGGGCATCACCTATAACACATTTACTTCCAATAACTACTGGTTTTGATTTTTCATAAATCTCCTTTTTACTTAAAGCTTTAACTGTAATTTCAGCCCCTATACCGGCAGGATCTCCCATAGTAATACCAATAACTGGTCTCCTCATTTAAAAATTTATATGGTTCACTATTACTAAATAATAAACCATTCCTCCATTCTTAATAGTTTTTTAATTTATTAATTATATTATACAAGGCATCTTCTTTACCAAATCCACCTGCTTTAGTTATAATATTTAATTTATAATCTTTATAATTAGCGATAGCCAAGGGAATACCTGGTAAAAGTTCATCTAAAATATCCATATTATATATCTTTAACTCTTCACAAACTCCTAATGCTACATCTCCCCCGGATAAAACTAAATTCCTTACATTGCTATTTTCTACTATTTTAAAAGTAAGCTCACCAAGGAAATTTTTAATTTTAATTTCTAATTCTCTAAAAGTAAGATTATATTTTAACATCAACTTTTTATTTATTAATTTTTTTTCATTATAAGTGACATTAGTATGAATTACCAAATCACGATTATTTTTTATAGCCTCAATACATTTAGTAGTATAATCATCTAAGATTCTATCTTTATTAGAAAAAATCTGTTCTAAATCTATTTTTAATTCGGCAAAACTTAATCTATTTTTAAGATAATTTATTTGACTTTCCATTATAGAATTTCGCGAACCGGCAACTATTATAACTGGACTTTTATTATTTTCAATATTTATTTTGAGATCTTCATTCTTACTATATCTATTAGAAAAATGGTTGGCTAAACCTGCTGAACCTGAAAACAAAACTGATCCATTAAACTTTAAGCCGCTACTAAATATATCCGCTAAATGTTGCTCACTGGTTGAATCAATGACTATTATTTTATTTCCCTCCTGATATAATTCATTTATTTTTGTTAAAATAGCTTTTTGTCCTTTAGCTACGTCTTTTAAGTCAATCTGTCCAACCGAAAAATTAGTTTGTTTTTTAAATAAAAATGGAATAAAAGAATTTTCTTCTTGCTTTAGATTATTAGATGAGTACTCAGTTAAACCAAGAGGTTTCTGGTCGACAACTAAATAACCACCTATGGTTATCCTTTTATGAGAAGGAAAGCTGGGACTAAAAATACAGATGTCTTTTTTTAAAATATTCATTATCTCTTCAATCTCATCACTTACGTTGCCTCTCAATGTTGAATCTATTTTTTTATAAATCATATCGTTTTTATTAATATTTAATTTTTCTAAAATATTTTTTAATTTTTCTCTGGCAATTTTACTTTTCAATTCACGAGTCTCTGTATCCACCACAAAAACATCTAAATTATTAGGAATAATTATCGCTGATTGTTTATTAAATATTAATACCTTTGTATTATATCCTTTTTTAGTAAATTGAACTCCAGTATCATTTGCACCAGTTAGATCATCTGCTATTACATAAATCATTCATTATACCCCAGTTAATATAGTTTTAATTTTATTAAATTACCTCTGCCTTTATAATATAAGCAATTTTCATACCAATTATAATTTTAAAGTAAGTATCTACTCTCTAATCCTTATATATTCTAAAGGATTCTTTTAATATTAATAATTATATCCTCAAATAATAAATTTATTTTTAAGATTTAGAAGTTTCATTATGAAACTACTAAATAAATAAAAATCATTTTAACCCTTATATAATAAATAAAAAATCTGCTGTGTTTCATTATGATACAATAACATAATGAAACACAGCGGATTTTACTACTTTCTTTAAATTTAATTTATCTACTTTCCCTTAGTCAATTATTATCCAATCTTCTCCATAAAGTTGTACGGCTAATTCCTAATCTTCTTGCTGCAGCAGCTTTGTTTCCTTCCTCTTCATTTATAACTCTTTTAATAATAGTTTTTTCAATATCTTCTAAATTATCACTTAATGGATAATTTAAATTACCCTCTTTTTGGTAATTATTTAGTATACCACCTTTATACTGCAACTTCATAATTTCTTTGACTAAATTAGTCATAATAAAGCTTTTTTTAGTTCTAACTACTAATCTTTCTATAACGTTTTCTAATTCTCTGATATTACCAGGCCAATCATAATTTTCTAATATTTGTATTCCTTCTTCAGAAATACCCTCGACAATTTTTTTGAATTTATATCCATACTTTTTAATAAAGAAATTAACTAATAAAGCTATATCTCCTTTTCTTTCTCGCAGTGGAGAAATTTCTAAATTTAAAACGTTAATTCGATAATATAAATCATCTCTAAATTTATTTTCCTTAACTAATTGAATAAGTTTCTTATTGGTAGAAGCAATAATCCTAACATTAATTGGTATTACTTTATCATCTCCTAATCTTCTTACTTTATGTTCTTGAAGGACCCGTAATAATCGAGCTTGAATATTTTGAGAAATTTCTCCTATCTCATCAAGAAAAACAGTCCCTTCGTGTGCTTGTTCAAAAAGACCAACTTTCCCTTCTTTTTTAGCTCCAGTAAAAGCCCCTCTTACATAGCCAAAAAGTTCACTTTCAAGAAGGCTTTCTGGGATAGCAGCGCAATTAAATGCTATAAAGGGTTTGTTTTTTCTTGGACTATAATTATGTATTGCTTGTGCAAAAAGCTCTTTTCCTGTTCCAGTTTCACCATAAAGTAAAACAGGCGAATCGATTTGTGCATAATTTTTTGCTTCTTCCTTTAAATTCCTAAATATTTTACTTTGACCAATAATATCATCAAAAGTATTTTCTGCAACATTCCCTTTTAAATATAATTTTTCTCTTATTTTTTGCTCAGTCTTTTGTATTTGCGAAATCCTTTGAAAGGTAACTACAGTCCTAACTGTTTCACCGTTAATTATTATTGGAATAATATTCGCTACAATTTTTATATCTCCAACTATCCATAATTTACCCTCTACCCTTTTGCCTATTTTTGTAATTTCA
>Ga0307991_1002993_pt1 | contig 11170 bp, 7 predicted proteins | sample EllFjometagen131_FD_203146 | JGI IMG/M metagenome (GOLD analysis project Ga0307991, IMG submission 203146) | Marine microbial communities from Ellis Fjord, Antarctic Ocean - #131 | ecosystem: Environmental > Aquatic > Marine > Unclassified | place: Southern Ocean | collected 2014-10-08 | reverse complement strand
TTATATGCATGAGGGCCATCTCAGCAGCCTTTCTTTTTGTCTCAGCCATGGCCAGCTCCCTGGTCTCCTTCCTGGATTTATCCTCTCCCATACAGGCGTGACCCCCTGCTTCCAGTATTACTGAACTCTGAACACCAAAGTCCTCCATTTGGGCCCAGGCCTGAAAGCTTCCCAAAAAAGCCCAGCGCTTACCATAAAAATCCACCTACTCATCATCTTTTGCCCCCTATTTATTTTAAAGCTAAAGTTCTTTTATTTTATATAGATTTTGTGCCTTTCCTCCTCTTCTGTAAAAAATGCCTTCTGGAATTTATATAGCCCATAAACTTTCTGCTTCTAAATATAGTTAACCAACATGGCTTTATAAAAAACCCAGGTTTGTTCTCCTTCCACAGTTATTTCGTACGTGCCAATGAACTCGCTGAATCCTTTAACCTGATATCCCCTCAGAATTTATTAATGGTTTGGATTTATAAGGACGTATTGAAGTAAACAGATAGTTTGACACTATCATGTATTATGTAATCTTTGAATACTAATTTTCAAAATGAAATCTATCATATTAGTAATCTTATTCTATTTCTATGACAAGAATTATATGAGCGGTGGCTCAAGAATTTCCACACTATAGAGAATGGCTCTGGATTAGTACGAAGTATAAAGTGATGGGAAATTAACTTTTCAGCAATTGATGCAATCTGAGATTAAAGTAATAAAAAAGGGGTGACCGGTAAAGTCGGTAGCCCCTTGATTTTATATGGTGGGCGGTGCGGGGTTTGAACCCGCGACTTCCACCGTGTGAGGATGGCACTCTCCCGCTGAGTTAACCGCCCGAATGTACACCTACAGATAAATTGATACTATAGTAAAAAAGTATTTGCAAATAAAATTAATCAAGCCCGTTACTACTCAGCCACAAATTATCACTAATTATCACGAACAATTATTTAATAATTCTTTTATATTCAAGTTTTTCTCTCGAGAAATTCAAGATGATTGCTACACGCAGGCCAGTTGCCTTCAAATAATTAAGGGTTTGAGCTATATGCGCATCAATAATCTTTTCTACAGACCCGCCTGCCGGATGGCGGGCAGGTTCATTTGTGTTCATTCGTGTTCATTCGTGGCTGAATATTTAATCAAGCCCAACTGATTTACGTAAGGCCTTTACTTCTACATTTATAATGTGCCGGTATTTTCCAACCTTTAGGTCACCTAAGGTAAGATTACCATACCCTATCCGGGCAAGCTTTAGAGTTTTATGCCCCACAGCTTCACACATCCTTCTTATTTCTCTGGATCTACCTTCAAAGATCGTAATCTTATTGTTACATTCAATCTCATATTTTCACGTGAAGTGCAGTATGAAAAGGTGAACATTAGACATAGAAGATACAATTAAGCATTCTAATGTATTAAGCATCTAAATCAAACCTCCGATTCATAGGTATGATTTGCCTTGATGTTGCCTCCTTTCAAATGATCACAGAGATTGAGGTCTCCTTTTGCCTTTCAACAAAATGTAGATTTTATTCTCTCTCCATGAGAAATTTATAAAAATTTATAAATATCTCTTGACATTTTAACATTTATTATAAATAATGTTAAAAATGGAAAGAACCAAAAATGTAGAATTTTAAGAGAGATGAAAATGAATAATATAAGGAAATTATTTGAAGAATCAGTTAGCCGAACACCTGATAAGGACTTCTTAGTCTTTAAGGATGAGCAAGTCACCTATGAGAATTTTTTGCAAACGGTCTATAAAGTAGCAAATGGGTTTCTAACCATTGGCGTGAAAAGGGGAGATAAGATTGCCATTTTGCTGCCAAATTGCTTGGAATTTCCTTATGCCTGGTTGGCAGCAAATATGATTGGTGCAGTTATGGTACCAGTTAATGGTCGCTTTGTAGATGATGAGGTTAAATATATTCTCAATAATTCAGAAGCAAGATTATTGGTCACCTCAAACGAATACATGGAGATAGTGGAAGAAATTCGAAATGATATCCCTTTGCTCGATAAAGTCATCAATATTGATAGCTCAGATGTCCACAACAGCATCATCTTTTCAGCTTTGCTTGAAAACCCGAATAAGTTGAAGCCAATTGCTATCCACGAGGATGACCTTGCCGTTATTTTATACACATCCGGCACGACAGGAAACCCCAAAGGATGCATGGCATCCCATGATTATTTCGTCCACCTGGCCGAAGTCGAGGCACGGTTGTTTGAACTCTCGGACAGGGATCGTGTCCTGACGGCTCAGCCCTTCTATTACATGGATCCCCAGTGGAACACCCTCATGGTTATGACCCGCAATGCAAGTTTGATTCTGGCCGAAAAATTCAGCACGAGTGCGTTTTGGGATGAGATCAGGCACTACGACGTTACCTGCTTCTACTGCATTGGTTCTATGACATCCTTCCTGTTTAATATGCCTCCTTCGGATCTGGACAAAAAGCACAACCTCAGAATGGTGCAAACCTCTGGCATCTCCCCTCATATCCATAAGGCCTGGGAAGAAAGGTTCAACGTGCCTGTTTACGAAATCTACGCTTCAAGCGAAACTACCGCTGATATTGCCGTGACTTTAGATATGGACCGCAAGGTGGGAACCAAATGCATTGGTCGCCCCCTGTGGTACCGTGAAATAAAGATCGTCGACGATGATGAAGGAGAGGTTCCAGACAGCGTGGTGGGCGAGATCGTCGTGAAGCGCGGAAGAGGCATGATGCAGGGATATTACAAGGATCCTGAGGCCACGGAACAGGCCTTTCGGGGAGGATGGTTCCACTCCGGCGATCTTGCTTTCAAGGACGTGGACGGCGACTACCATTTCGTAGGGAGAAAAAAGGACATCATTCGGAGAGGGGGAGAAAATATATCCGCCGCCGCCGTAGAACATGTGATCATCAATCATCCCAAAGTCATGGATGCCGCGGTGATCCCCGTACCAGATAAGATCAGGGAAGAAGAAGTGAAGGCCTATGTGGTTTTAAAACCCAATGAGACTGCCACCTATGAAGAGCTGGTCGATTACTGCGAGGAAAACCTCGGAGGCTTTAAAGTGCCCAGGTATTACGAGTTCAGGGAAAGTTTGCCGAAAACGCCTTCTGAAAGGGTGCAGAAGAGAAAGCTCATCGAGGAGAAAGAGGACTTAACAAAGGGATGCTATGACCGAATAACGAAAGCTATCAATTTATAAACAGTGTGTGTGGGTCCTATACTTTATCTTAGGGTCAGCTGTGAGTATTTCCCTCTTTTTTTATTAATCTTTAGACGTTTAAAACGATATGGTTTGAAAAGTAATGATTATGAATAGTTAACTTTTTATTGTCCGACTGCTTAAAAATCTATTTTTAGGGAAATATCTTTGTTCCTTGATTTTTAAATCATTGCGGCGTTATCATTGGGGAGGAATTCATGGAAAAGAAAAAAGATTTAATCGGTAAGGTTATTACGGTTTTAGGACTGATAAACGGACAAGAGCTTGGCTTTACACACCCACATGAACACCTTTTAATCGACATGTCTGTTTATTTTACAGAACCCTCGGAAGCAAGTGTTAGAGTATTGGCTCATCAGCTGGTCACCTTGGAAACCCTTGGTTGGATCCGCTATAACACGAGATATAACATCGACTGCCAATGCCTAAATGATGAGAGTATAGCCATTGAAGAGCTTATGCGATTCAAACTCGCGGGTGGAAAAACATTAGTAGAATTGACTTCTAAAGGCATAGGCCGTGATCCTTTAGCTTTGGCGCGAATATCTAGGGCTACGGGTGTTAATGTCGTAATGGGGGCGGGTTATTACATAGCAGCTTCACATAGCCCAGAGATTGCGTCTATGACTGAAGAACAAATTGCAGAAGAACTTATTACGGATATGAGGTACGGTGTGGGAAACACAGGTGTGAGAGCGGGAATCATAGGCGAAATAGGATGTTCATGGCCGCTGCAAGATAGCGAAAAAAAGGTTCTGCGCGCTTCAGCAATGGCTCAGCAAGAGACCGGTGTAGCTATAAATATCCACCCCAGCCGCAATGAGGATGGTCCTATTGAAGTGATCGAGGTGTTGCGTGAAGCAGGTGCACGCTTAAATAAAGTTGTTATCAGCCATATGGACAGGTGTGGATACCTCCTTGATACTCGTCTCAAAATACTCGAGGCCGGTGCATATGTGGAATACGATGTGTTTGGAAAGGAAGGTTATTACCCAGCAGAAGCTGCACTTTCGGACGGACATTTGCCTGATATGCCAAACGATGTGGGAAGGATAAAACAAATAAGCGAACTGATTGAAAAAGGATACCTTAAGCAGATATTAATATCTCAAGATACGTGTATGAAAATTGACCTCAGAAGATGGGGGGGACCGGGCTATTCCCATATAATAGATAATGTAATCCCGCTGATGAATGTTTATGGTTTTAACAAAGAGCAGATTGATATTTTAACAATTGATAACCCCAGAACCATGTTGACCATTTCATGAATCCAATAAATTTAAAAAGCATCAAGAATTGCTGGACAAAATCAAATTCAGTGACCTCCGGCAAAGCCGGAGGATTGATTGTGAACCGCTCAAAGCGGTCTTAAAACCATGCGCCACCTAAAGGTGGCAACTCCTAAGCAGGTGCGACGGGTCTATATTTTTGTCGAACCTTTCTTGGTTTCATGGTGTATTCTCGTGCCAACTTTTTCACGGCAGGACGTAAATACATAATTGTTTATGGCCCATAAGCGCTGACAAGCAAAGATCCTTTGTATTTTCCTGACGGAATCTATTTCTCTGTTCCAGGAATTGTCAAACTCTGTGAGTCTCCCCGGCAAAGCCGGGGGTTTACACCGATTAATTAACAAAATAAAAAAAGGAGGAAGAAAAATGAAGAAAATTTGTGTTCTTTTAGCATGCCTTTTTAGTGTGTTTATTTTGATTTGTGGAGCTAACCTTGCTCAGGCCTCAAACAAGCAATTAAATCTTAAATGCCAGAATAGTCTTCCTGATAAGTATGTTGCCAGCAAGGCATTAAAGCGTTTTGCGGAACAGGTCGAAAAGAAAACGAATGGCCGTATTGAAATTACCGTTTTTTCGACCGGACAGCTTTTTAAGGATACGGATCTGCCGACGGCATTACCGAGTGGAGCAGTGGATCTAGCACTTCCGAACCTTGGCCAGTGGGCAGGTATAGCACCATCTCTGGCGGCTATGAGTCTTGTTGGTCCATATGAATCAGCAGAGCATTTTTATCGTCTACAGGAAGGGAAGATAGGAAAACTATGGGACGATGATCTTCAAAAACGAGCCAATACAAAAGTCCTGAGCTACATGAGTTTGGGATCGACGGATATTATTACTTCTCCTAATAAATTCATAAAGAGTTTAGACGATTTTAAAGGGTTGAAGATGCAATGCGCTACCAAAGGCATGCAAATTTTTGCTGAGGCTTTGGGAGCTGTGCCCACCTCGATCAGCGCCTCGGATATATATATTGCCCTGCAGAGGGGAACGGTTGATGCCGCAGGGTCCTCTGTGGTGAGTGTGCTCAACAGAAAGTGGTATGAAGTTTCGAAGTACCAAACTAGAGTTATTATGAATCCGGAAGGTCCATTTGCTTTGTTAATAAATTTGGATGTCTGGAAAGACATTTCCGGTGATGATCAAAAAATACTTGTAGAATGCGCGAATGAAGCATGGCTCTGGAACAGGGGAAAGGTCAAAGAAGCTACTCAGGAAGCCTGGAACAAAATCAAAAATGAGAAAAATGTTCAGGTGTATGAATTTCCAGTGAATACGTGGAAAGAATGGGCAAAAAAGATAGAGTCTTCGACACGGAAATATATGGAAAAAACCGCAGGAAAGAAAGATGCGGATACGATTTTTAAAATGATCGATGAAGCCCGCTAAGAAAGGATGTTGACCGGTAATGTCTGATAGAAATCACAGGTATGGTGGTAATAAAAAGTTGATTTGATCATAGGTTCACGAAGAATCAATGAAGGGAATTGGTCCATTGAATAATTAATCACGGTAAATCCCCGGCTCTGCCGGGGGACTCCTAAAGTTTGACATTTGCGGGATAATGTGTGGTATTTATATCAAAATACCGTAAAAAAGGCCTATATGATCAACTTCGCAAAAACTTAGGTCCAGTCCTTAAAACATTAGCGGCACAGAAGGAGTGCCAGATTGAAGAAGGGCATTGACTGCCCAATCATGTTCACATGCTGATCGATATTCCGCCCAAATACTCAGTAGCACAAGTGGTAGGGTATATCAAAGGCAAAAGCGCTATCTATATTGCCCGAACATTTCTGGGTCACAAATTGAATTATGGTGGTCAGCATTTTTGGGCTCGTGGTTATTATGTCTCTACAGTTGGAAGAGACGAAAAGACGATTCGAGAACATATCAAGAAGCAAGAAGAACACGACAGAAAGCTGAATCAATGGAATCTTTTTGAAAGAAAACCTCAAGATCCCAGTTAAGATTTAACCGCTTTGAGCGGTTCGCACTTTCAAGCCTCCGACTTTGCCGGAGGTGTATGACTTGAATTACCCAGAAAAACCATCATTGCTACCTGTTGCCGGTACGATGGAAGTCCAGTGCGACTTATCCGGATGACCAATCACTGTTGGATTTGGGAAAGACATTAAAAAGAGGTATGAGTTTAGCCTTTTGAGAAGAGATTCTCATGGCCTAACCATCGTTCAATATGTTTCAAAAGGCAAAAAAATAAGGGAAATAGAGTTAAAGATTGTCGATCTATGTGATGAAGGATCCATGCGAGTAAGGAAAAAGAGATCATCAGGATGCGATTGTTATACTTTGCATTAAGCCTGGGAACAAAAAGAGACAGTTAAGCTTATGGAAAGAGATCCAAGCGGAAAAAATAAAAAATCGCTCCTATCCAGGGGCTTCGCTTTAATTGATGGAATATCATCCATTGCCGGCATGATATCCGGATCAATGGCTGTATGCTGTGCATTTATTGTTGCTTATGGCGCGGTATCACGGTACATCCTAAATCATCCCACAGTGTGGGAGATGAGACTAACCATCTACATGCTGATAGGGTTTGGCTTTTTGTCTGCAGGATTCGGTTTGAAAGAAGGTTCTCATGTCCGTGTTGACATTTTGTTGAATTTGCTTTCGGAAAGGACCAGAGTTGTTTTTGACGCCATTGCAAACTTGTTTGTTGTTCTGTTCGGATTTATTTACAGTTTCTATGGAATAAAGTTGTTTTCAAGGTCTTTTCTGATCGGTGAGGTTGACCACGTCATAGCAACCATGCCTGTATGGCCTGCTAAGGCGGCCATGTCAATAGGGATGATCATTCTTCTCATCCAAGCCATAAAGTTATTTGTAGAGGATTGTCAATTAATTCATCAAAAAAAATTTCAGAAGTCCGTTGGATGGCGGGACAGACCGTTTGTGTTAGTTTTGATATTTTTCTGCCTTGTCGCAATTGGTTTAGCGACTCTTAAAGTATATCCAGCTTTAGGTCTCATGGTGCTTTTAGTGACATTGTTATTTTCAGGGATACCCGTTGCATTCGGGCTCGGGCTCATTGGGATGGCCGGGTTTTATATAACGCTTGGCCATAAAATGCTTATCATGATTCCCAATATCGGATACGCCAGTCTAAATACATTTGTTTTGATTGCTCTTCCTCTGTTTATTCTGGCAGGACAAATTATTCAGCAAAGCGGGATGTCAGAAAAAATCTTTAAAGTTTGTACTGCTTTTATTGGTCATATTCGTGGAGGGGTTGGAGCTGCTACAATACTATCGTGTGGGATTTTTGCGGCAATTTCAGGTTCGAGTGTGGCTAATGCGGCTACTATGGGCACGATCGCCATCCCACAACTCCTTAAACTTGGATATAAAAAACGCCTAGCGTATGGGCTTGTCGCTGCGGGGGGGACTCTAGGTATTCTGATCCCTCCCAGCAGCGGTATGATACTTTTTGGAGTTGTTACAGATGAGTCTATAGGTAAACTTTTTATGGCGGGGCTGATTCCCGGTATCATGCTAATGTGCCTTTTTATGCTGTGGGTTGTATTTTTGGAGCGGAGAGATAAAAAGGGGCGAGAATTTCGTAAAGAGGGGAACAGAGCGTCTTGGAAGGAGAGAATAAGCACTCTGAGGGCTGGTTGGGCCGCATTATTATTGCCGATAATAATGCTTGGTGGCATGTACTCTGGTATTTTTACTGCTACGGAAGCTGCCGCAATCGCAGTATTATATGCTTTGGTTATAACCATTGCTTCAAGGGAAATAAAAATTGTTGATTGGCCTGTTATAATAAGAGATTGCACAAGAAATATTTCTATGATATTAATGATCTTCATTGGAGCTATGATCCTGGGAAGTTTTGTTACGATGGCTCAGGTGCCACAAAAATTGACCGGAGCAATTGTAGCAGCAGATTTAGCAAACTGGCAGTTTTTAGTTATTCTAATGGTGTTCCTGCTTATTATGGGGATGTTTATGGAGGCTGGCGCAGTTACTCTAGTGATCGTTCCAGTATTATATCCGGTCATCCTAGCCCTGAACATCAATATAATGTGGTTCGCTGTATTTTTCGTCATTAACATGGAACTTGCGTGCATTACTCCGCCCGTCGGACTCAACTTATATATCATTCAAAGAGTATCTGAAGCCAATTTTAAAGATGTGGCGAAGGGAATAGCTCTATTTGTCCCGATCCTTTTCTTGATGTTATTAATTGTATGGCTTTTTCCTCAACTATCAATTTGGCTTCCAAGTTCAATGAATTGATCTTAAGACTTGGTTTTTGCAGATAAAAGGGTTTTAGATCAAAAGGTAAAAAGGAAAACAAAAAGTGAAGATCGTGGACTTTCGTATCATTGGGACGGGGGAGGACTTTTTTATAGGGGGCTATGATGCCATGCCCTCTTTCATGGACCGTTACAAGCAACTCTATGATTTCAAGCGCCTGTGCACGATTTCTGTGGATGAATTCGTGGATCAAATGACGGAAAGCGGGGTATCTCTGGCCGTTCTCCAGGCCGAGTACAGTTACGGGGATGTCGACCTCCTGAACAGGCGGGTGGGGGAGACCGTGAAACGACACCCTGGCACCCTCATTGGCTTTGCCGGCATCGACCCCCTGGCAACGAATGATCCCGTGGCCGATCTGGACCGTTATGTCGAAGAATGGGACATGAAGGGATTGAATCTACAGCCCTGGGTGCAGGGCATCTATTGCAATGACAAGCGGCTCTACCCCCTCTATTCATACTGCCAGCAGAAGGACATCCCCGTGACCATCCATGCCTCCATCAACTTTTCGGTGACCAAGAAGATCGACTACAGTCACCCTCTCTACCTGGAAGAGGTGGCCTGTGATTTTCCGAAATTGACGATCGTTGCGAATCATGCCGGATGGCCCTGGGTAAACGAAATGGTAGCCGTAGCCTGGAAGCATACGAATGTATGCCTTGAGATGGGAGGGGTCTCACCCAAGTACCTGGCCATGCCCGGAACCGGCTGGGAGCTTTTTATGACCTACGGGAATTCCGTGCTTCAGGATCAGATCCTGTTTGCCACGGATTCCATCATTCCGCATGACCGGGTTGTCAAGGAGCTTGATCTTTTACCCCTTAAGGATGCAGTAAAGGAGAAATTGCTTTACAAGAACGCCCTGAGGTTATTGAAAATGACTTCTCTCTAAAGGGAGGTCGATCAGGGATAATAGAACTGAGATATGAGGCGACACGTGAGAGAGGCGCCGCCTCAATACCACAGGAAACAAGTAGCCTGGGGATAAATTATTTCGGGCAAAGGCCTTTCCGCGGAGGAAAAAGCATGCATCTTAAGACTGTGATTTATGAAAAAAGGGACGCTATTGCGATCATCTGTTTCAACAGGCCCGAAGTCCTGAACGCGGAAAACGTGCAGATGACAAGAGATTTCCTGGCGGCCTTGAAAGAGGTCGAGGCTGATGATGACGTCAGGGTCGTGATCATCAGAGGAGAGGGCAGGGCCTTCTGCTCTGGACATGACCTCTCCGAGGATACGGCGGGGGCAACGGTGGAGGAAGGTCTGGTTTTCCTGGAAATGCTCCAGGACACAACACGAATCATCCTTGGCATGGGCAAGCCCGTGATTGCAGCCATCCATGGCTATGCCTTGGGTGCCGGGTGCGAATGGGCCATGAACTGCGACATAAGGATCGCGGCTGAGGGCACCAAATTCGGGTTCCCTGAAACCTCCGTGGGCACCACGGTGACCAATGCTGGCACCAAATTGCTCCCTCTCCTGATCGGACTGGGCAGATCCAAGAATCTGGTTTTTACCAACGAAATGATTGATGCCAAACAAGCCGAGCAGTGGGGATTGGTCAACAGGGTGGTCCCTTTGGAGGCCTTGAATGATGCGGCGCTGGATCTGGCCGGAAAGATCTCCAAAAATTCCCCTCTGGCCCTCAAGCTTTCCAAGGCCGCCCTGAACCGGGGCGTTTGCCGGGACTTCGAACAGACCCTTGAGTGGGAAGCAAAAGATGCCGTTCTATGCGCATACGGTTCGGAAGCTACCGAACGGGCCGCGCTGGCACTGGAAAAAACGAAAAAATAAGTCGAGGAGTGGAGCGAGAACGATCTGATCCATGATCATTCGTCAAGTGCTTATACAACCCCAAAATCCGACATTGATTTTTACAAATCTGTGTGTCTTTTTATTTCAGTCTGAAAAAAACAATTCAGAGATCAAAAATTGATGTCACTTTCAAGCCATTGTTGCTCATCTCCCTATTTTTATCACTATTGAGCCTTTTAACCCATCCTTATGGCATACCAGTCCATATGGATCCTTTAAACAAACCTGGGGCTTATAAAATCTGTTTTCCTGCAATATATTCTAAGCAGTGGAAAACTCCCATATTCTTAAGTGAATATCAGCAAAGAGCTGGGAAAAGTGTCGCCTGACCTTGAGAAAAACCTGTCCTCCATGGAATACAATTTTACCGGCTATCTGATACAGTCTCCATCGTACAGTCTGAACCTGATGTCTATGCCATGCGGTAGAGAGGGTTTTCAAAATAAATAAACGAAAAAGATTATAGGCTAAGATACCAATTCTCAAAAAGATGGCATTGGCCTCAAATTGCCCGCATGGCATCCTTTCCATGCCAAAACCT
>Ga0307991_1002991_pt1 | contig 11175 bp, 14 predicted proteins | sample EllFjometagen131_FD_203146 | JGI IMG/M metagenome (GOLD analysis project Ga0307991, IMG submission 203146) | Marine microbial communities from Ellis Fjord, Antarctic Ocean - #131 | ecosystem: Environmental > Aquatic > Marine > Unclassified | place: Southern Ocean | collected 2014-10-08 | reverse complement strand
ACTCAACAAAGATAAAAATGTGAAAATATTAGGTGGTGTTATGCCATTAGTAAGTTATAGAAATGCACAATTTTTAAATAATGAAATTCCAGGAATTAACATTCCAGATAGATATGTAAATAGATTCAAAAAAGATATGGATAAAGAAATAGCACAAGAAATTGGAATAGAAATAGCAGTTGAATTAGCAAAAAAGATGAAAGACTATGTAGATGGATTTTATTTCATGGCTCCATTTAATAGAGCAAATATGATAAAAAAAATAATAAAAAAATTAGAATTATAAAATGGAAGGAAGAGAAATGAAAAAAACAGAATTATTATTACCGGCAGGAAATATGGAAAAATTAAAAGTTGTACTGCATTATGGTGCAGATGCAGTATATTTAGGAGGAAATTTATTTAATCTTAGAGCATTAGCTGATAATTTTTCAAAAGAAAAATTAGAGGAAGCGGTTAAATATACACATAGTTTAGGCAAAAAAGTATATGTTACCTTAAATATAATTCCGCATAATAAAGAATTAGAATTAATGCCAGAATATGTAAAGTTTTTAGAAAAAATTAAAGTCGACGGAGTAATTGTAGCTGATTTAGGAGTATTTAGAATTGTAAAGCAAAATACGAATTTAAATATAAGTATAAGTACACAGGCGAATAATACAAATTGGCAAAGTGTACAAATGTGGAAAGAATTAGGAGCAAAAAGAGTAATTTTAGCAAGAGAATTATCATTACAAGAAATAAAAGAAATAAGAGAAAAAGTCCCAGATATAGAATTAGAAGCTTTTATTCATGGTGCAATGTGTATGGCAATTTCAGGAAGATGTTTATTAAGTAATTATATGACGGGAAGAGATGCTAATAGAGGTACTTGTGCTCAACCGTGTAGATGGAATTATAGTTTGATGGAAGAAAAAAGACCAGGAGAATTTTTCCCAGTTTTTGAAGATGAAAATGGAACTCATATATTTAATTCGAAAGATTTATGTGCAATCAATTTTATAAATGAAGTTTTGGACATTGGATTAGATAGTGTAAAAATAGAAGGAAGAATGAAAGGAATTTATTATGCAGCTGTAGTAGGAAAAGTCTACAGAGAAGCAATTGATAATTATTATTCAGGGAATCATCGATATAATCCTAAATGGTTAGAAGAATTAGAAACAACGAGTCATAGAAAATTTACTTCAGGATTTTATTACGGTGGCAAAGGTGAAGGAATGCAAAACTATGATGAAAGAAATAGTTATAGCCAATCACATATTTTGGTAGCAAAGGTTTTAGAAAAAGTAGGAGAAAATGAATATATATTAGGTATCAGGAATAAATTGAAATCTGGAGAAAAAGTTGAAGTACTTAATGCAAAAAATAAAATAGTTGAATTTGAATTTCCAGAAATGATAGATCAAAAAAATCAAGAAATAATAAATGAAGCAAATCCAAATACAACAGTTGAAATAAAGATAGAAACTAATTTAGAATCATTAGATTTGATTAGAAAAAGGAAATAAAAAATAATTAATAGAGCAATTTTTTTTTTAATATGATATAATAAAAAATATTGAATAGAAAGGAGAAAATTATGATAAATAAAAAAAGGATAATTGATAATTTTATAGAAATGGTTGAAATTTCATCACCTTCTTTAAATGAAAGAGAGATGGCAGATTTCTTAAAATCAGCTCTTGAAAAACTAGGTTTAAGAGTATATGAGGATAATGCAGGAGAAATAAATGGAGGGAACTCAGGAAACATAATAGGAGTATTAAAAGGAAAAGGTCCTCAAATAATGTTTAGTTCTCACATGGATACAGTAACACCATGTGAAAATATAAAAGCTAAAATTGAAGATGGAGAAATTAAAAGTGAAGGTAATACAATTTTAGGTGGAGATGATAAAGCAGGAATTGCAGCAATATTAGAAATGTTAAGAGTAATAAAAGAAGAAAAATTAGAACATCCAGAAATAATTATTGTTTTTAGTATAGCCGAAGAGATAGGTTTATTAGGTGCTACAGCTTTTGATGAAAAGAAGTTTAATATAAAATATGGATTTATTTTGGATTCGTCGGGAAAACCGGGATCAGTAGTAAAACAAGCTCCATATCATGAAAAAATAAAAATAAAATTTATAGGAAAAGCGGCTCACGCAGGAATAGAACCAGAAAAAGGAATTAGTGCAATATATATGGCAGCTAAGGCTATTTCAAAATTAAAAATTGGAAGAATAGATGATGAAACTACTTTTAATTTAGGTATAATAAATGGAGGAAAAGCGACTAATATTATAACAGAAGAAGTTGAAGTAATAGGAGAAAGTAGAAGTTTTTCAGAGAAAAAGATAGGAGAAACAGTAGAGTCAGCCATTGAAATTTGTCAAAAAGTAGCAGAAGAGATGAATGGAAAATTAGAATATGAAACAGAAAGAGAATATGATGGATTTTCTTTTGAAGATGATTATAAATTGTTAAAAATAGTTCAAAAAAGTGCAGAGAAATTAGGATTTGCTTATAAAGCTGAAAGTTTAGGTGGAGGAAGCGATACTAATGTATATAATGCAAAAGGAATAGATACAGTTAATTTAGGAATAGGAATGAAAAATGTGCATTCTGTAGATGAATATATAGAAATTGAGGATATAATTGATGGTTCAAGATTAATAATAGAATTAGTAAAAGGGCTAGCTAGAGATGAAATTAAATAAAAGGAAAAAGGATAAAAAAATTTATATTTTATTATTAGTAGTTTTTATTATTGTGCTTTTATTGAAAGTTGAAATTAATATATTTGAAAATTTTGTAAATAATATATTTTTACCAATAAAAAAGACAGTATATAGGATAAATACAAAAACTAAAAACAGAATAAGTGATCTAGTTTATATCAAAGAAGTGATAGATGAAAATAAAGAATTACGTTACCAGAATTATATTCTTAAACTGGAAAAATTAAAATGGGATAAATTAGACAAAGAAAATAAAAGATTAAGAGAATTATTAAATATAAAAGAAGAAAAAAAGATGGAATTTATTTTTGCAGAAATTATCTATAGAAATGCAATGGAATTTTATCAAAATATGATAATAAATAAAGGAAAAAAAGATGGAATCAAAAAAGATATGGTTGTTTTAAATAAAGACGTATTATTGGGAAAAATAGTTGAAGTGAATGAAAAAACTTCAAGAGTCGCATTAATAACCAAAAAAGATTTTTATGTGAGTGTATTAACAACAGATAATAAAAATTTAGGAATATTAGAAGGACAAAATCAGAGGAATTTAGAATTGAAAAATATAATTACTGATTCGGATATAAAAAAAGGTGACAAAATAAAAACATCGGGTTTGAGTAACATTTATCCAAAAGATATATTAGTTGGAGAAGTAAGTGATGTCAAAAAAGATGAAGGACAAATATTTAAAAGTATAGAAGTGAAATTGTTATATAATTTATTAAATTTAAATGAAGTAATTATATTAAAAAAAGGTGGAAAAGAATGAAAATGAAATTAATATTTAGCCTGTTATTTATATTTTTGGTAGAGATGATTTTTGGAAATAATTTTTCAGATTTAGAAAATTTTAAATCATTAGTAACTCAAAAAACATTTTTAAATAATAAAGTGAAAGAAAAAAAATATGAAATGGTTGTGAAATTTCCAGATTTAATATATAAAAAAACATTATTTCCAGAAATAAATAAAGGAGAAATATATGTATATAATAAAAATAAAAAATATATTTATTATCCGTTATTAGAACAAAATATTTCACAAGAAATTGATGAAAGTGAAAATGAATTTTTAGAAATATTAAAAGAATTAAAGGGAAATAATAAAGGTGAAAAAAAAAATAAAATTATTAGTAATGAAAAAGGACTAATAAAAGAAATTGTTTTTGATACAGGAGAAATAATAAAATTTGAAAATTATATTAAAATAAAAGACATATATTTTCCTGAATCAATTGATATATATGATGAAAATGAAGTGATAGTTTCAAAAATGAAATTTGATAAAATTACTCTTAATCAAAAAATATCAAATGAAATATTTGAAATTGGGAAAAAATGAAAATAGCAAAAATCACAGGATTGGTTATAAACAAAAATGACTATGGAGAGGCAGATAGGATTATTACTGTTTTTACAAAAGAAAAAGGGAAAATCAGTATGATTCTAAAAGGAATACGAAAGTCAAAGAAAAGAGATAAATATGCTTCTGATATATTGGTTATTTCAGATTTTGTGATATATGAAAGAGAAAATATAAATATTGTTTCAAAATTAGAATTAAAAGAATCTTTTTTAGAATTAAAAAAAGATTTGTTTAAAATTAATATTGCCATATATATATTGAAAATTATAAATTTAATATTTATGGAAAATGAACATTCTCAAAAAATATATATATTAACAGAAAAAGCATTAATATATATAGAAAAAACGGAAGATAAAATCAAAATTTTAATTCTTATATTATATTATATTACAACTTTAATAAAAAATGAAGGATTAGAGGTCAAAATTTATGAAAAAGGCTTTAATTTTAATTTAGAATATGGTAAAATAGAAGAAGATCAGAAAAAATTTTCAATTAAGTTAAAAAAAATAGAAAAAATAATAATTTATTTAATATATAAAAAAAAAATAGATTTAATATTAACGTTAAATCCATCAAAAGAGACGCTATTAAATATAATAAATTATTTTGAAAAATATATGGAATTTCAATTAGAAATAAAAATTAGAATAAATGATTTTTTAGAGGAGGAAAAATAGATGGAAATATTAAAAATAACAGATTTTATGACAGCAGATTTAATTTCATTGGATTTAAAAGCAAAGAAAAAAGAGGACGTTTTAAAAGAGTTGGTAGGAATAATGAGTAATTCATCTAATATATTGGATGAAGATAAATGTTATAATGCATTATTGGAAAGAGAAAAATTAGGAAGTACAGGAATAGGAAAAGGAGTAGCGATACCACATGCTAAAACAGAATATGCAAAAGGGTTAACAATAGGATTTGGAATATCTAAAGAAGGAATTGATTTTGAATCATTGGACGAAAGTGAAACTAATATATTTTTTGTTTTTGCTTCACCGTTGAAAGATAGCCATAAATATTTGAAAATTTTAGCAAGAATTTCAAGACTAATCAGAGATATTGAATTTAGAAAAAAATTATTAGAAGCAACTGAATCTAAAGAAGTTATGGAATTAATAAATCAAAAAGAAATATAAGAACGCGAGGAATAAAAATGAAATGTCCATTTTGTGAAATTGATAATAGTAGAGTATTGGAAAGTAGAAATTTATCTGATGGAAGAGCTATTCGGAGAAGAAGAGAATGTTTAACTTGTGGAAAAAGATTTACTACATATGAAAGAGTAGAAAAAGCTCCAATAATGGTAATCAAAAAAGATAAGAGAAGAGAGCCTTTTGATTCAAATAAAATATTAAAAGGATTAATAAGAGCAACAGAAAAAAGAAATATTGAAATAGAAGTTTTAGAAGGTGCAGTATTGGAGATAGAAGAAAATGCAGAGACAAAAACTTCAAAGGGAGAAATAACGAGTACGGATATAGGAGAAATAATAATATTGAAATTGAAAGAAATAGACGAAGTTGCCTATATTAGATTTGCATCAGTATATAAAAACTTTAAAGATGTAGAAAGTTTTATAAAAGAAATAGAAGGGATGAAAGAGAATGATCCTAGATAAAATAGTAGAAACAAAAAAGAGTGAAGTTTCAAAAAAGAAACAAGAAATTCCTTTGGTTAATTTTATTGATAAAATTAATTTAACCAAAACATGTTTTAAAGAAAATTTATCAAAAAAAGGGATGTCTTTAATTGCAGAAATCAAAAAAGCATCTCCTTCAAAAGGAATAATATGTGAAAATTTTGATTATATGAAAATAGCAAAACAATATTCTGAATCAAACGTAAGTGCAATTTCTGTTTTGACGGATGAAACTTATTTTAAAGGGAATATAAAATATTTAAATCAGATATCAAAAAAAATTATTAAACCATTATTGCGAAAAGATTTTATAATAGATGAATATCAAATATATGAAGCAAAATATTATGGAGCTTCAGCAATATTATTAATAGGAGAAATTTTAACTTATGCTAAATTATTAAAATTTATTAATTTAGCAAAGAAATTAAAATTAGATGTATTATTAGAAGTTCATTCAAAGGAGATATTAAAAAAAGTATTGGATACTCCTGCAGAAATAATAGGAGTGAATAATAGAAATTTGCAAAATTTTGAAGTAGATTTAAATAATGTAATAACTTTAAGAAATGATATACCTAAAGATAAAATAGTTGTAGCTGAAAGTGGAATAAAAACAAGAAGTGATGTTGAAATGTTAGAAAAAAATGGCATAGATGCAATATTAGTAGGAGAAACAATAATGAAAAGTGAAGATATTCCATTTACAATAAAAAAATTGCTTGGGAGATGATTTAAATGTTGGTTTCGATTGAAGACATAAAATCAAATGAAATAGTAAAAACATTAATAAAAAGAGCAGATCTATGTTTAGAAGCTATTGGATATACGGAACACGGGTTTAGACATACAGGCATAGTTTCGAAAAATACAAAAATGATATTAGAACAATTAGGGTATGAAAAAAGAATGTGCGAATTAGCAGAGATTGCAGGCTACATGCACGATATTGGAAATAGTATAAATAGAGTAAATCATCCACATTATGGAGCAATTTTAGCAAAAGATATTTTATCGGATATAGGGATGGATATAGAAGAAGTAGCGATAATAATGGGTGCAATAGGAAATCATGATGAAAGTTTTGGAGGAGAACCAGTAAATCCAATTTCGGCGGCATTAATATTAGCAGACAAAGCCGATGTTCATAGATCTAGAGTAAGAGGAACAAATCAACTTTCATTTGATATTCATGATAGAGTAAATTATGCAGCAATTCATTCATTGTTAAAAGTAGATAAAGAAAAAAAAGAAATAACCTTAGAGTTATCAATTGATACTCAAATATCTCAAGTTATGGAATATTTTGAGATATTTTTATCTAGAATGGTAATTTCTAAAAAATCAGCAGAGTATTTAGGGTGTAAATTCAAATTAGAAATAAATGAATATAGTTTATCATAGGAGGTAAAATGAAAAAAGTACTTTTAATTCATGGTGTGAATTTGAATCTTTTGGGAAGAAGAGAACCAGAAATATATGGAAAAACAACCTTAGAAGATATAAATGAAATGGCTCAAAAAAAGGCTCAAAAAAGTGAAATTGATTTAGAGTGTTTTCAGTCAAATCATGAAGGAGAAATTGTAGAAAAAATACATTTAGCATTGCAAGAAAAAGTAGATTATATCATAATAAATCCAGCAGCATTTACTCATTATAGTATAGCTATTAGAGATGCTATTGCAGGAGTAGAAATACCTACAATTGAAGTACATATTTCAAATATTTATAAAAGAGAAGATTTTAGACATAAATCGGTAATAGCTCCTGTATCTATTGGTCAAATATCAGGATTTTCATATTATGGATATATAATGGCGTTAGATTACATAAATATGATAGGAGAAAAAAAATAGTGGAATTATTGAAGAATATATTTATTGGGATGACTATTGGAGTTGCAAATGTAATACCCGGTGTATCAGGGGGAACAATAGCTCTTGTTTTGGGGATTTATGAAAAATTAACAGATGCAGTAGGAAATTTTATAAAAAATAAAGAGAAAAGAAAAGAATACTTTGCTTTTTTAATTCAAATAGGAATGGGAGGAATTTTAGGGATTCTGTTGTTTTCTAAAATAATAGATATTTTATATATTAATTATTCGGAACCAATGAGTTTCTTTTTTTTAGGATTAATAATGGCAACGATTCCTTATATAATTAAAACAGGAAAAGAAATGGCGATGACTAAAAAAAAGATATTTTTTTTAGTCTTAGGATTTGTAATTGTGCTAGCATTGATATTATCTAATGGAGAAATATCTACAAATAATATTGTTGAAAATTCAATAATATTAACTAAAAATTACGTATTTAAATTATTTTTGTGTGGTATATTAGCTGCAGGAGCAATGATTATTCCTGGAGTTTCAGGTTCTTTTTTGTTAATGTTAATGGGAGAATATTATAATGTTATTGGTTTTGTAAATAGAAGAGAAATTTTGCCGATTATTATTATTGGGAGTGGTGCAATAATTGGATTATTATTATTTGCAAAATGGATAAATATACTGATGAATAAATATCATTCGATAACAATGTATTTTATAATCGGTTTAGTATTAGCATCGACCATTGAAATATATCCAGGAATATCATTTAAAGGTATATTTCCAATTATAGATTTAGTTTTATGTGGATTAGGTTTTTATACGGCGTATATTATGGGGGAAATCAAAAACAAAAAATAAAAGAGGTGTTTTCTATGAAGTTATTTAATAATAATATGACAATGGTAGAAAAAAGTTTAGATGCGTATTCTAAAAGAGCAAAAGCATTGGCAAATAATATAGCAAATGTAAATACACCAAACTACAAAAGACAAGATGTTCAATTTGAACATTTATTAGAAAATGCTATGTCAGAGGATACAAATTCTAAAGTAACTGGAACAATTTCAAATAATAAACATTTTAAAATAAATCCGAAAACTGATTTGGAAAATTTGGAGGCAAATGTAATTAGAGAAATGACAACTACAATGCGTAATGATGGAAATAATGTAGATATAGAAAAAGAGAATGCAGAATTTGCCAAAAATAATATTAGATATAAATTTGCAACAAGTAAAATTTCTAGTGATTTTGGATTATTGAAAAGTGTAATAAAGGCTAAATAATTTATAGGAGGTGTGTGAAAAATGGGAATATTCAGTATGATGAATACGAGTGCATCTGGATTGACAGCAGAACGATTACGAATGGATGTTATTTCAGAAAATATAGCAAATGCAAATACAACAGTAACAGATTCAGGAGGACCATATAGGAAAAAAAATGTAGTTTTTCAAGAAAGACAAAAGACAGAATTTCAAATACCTATGAATATGAGTGAAATGAAAAATGAAGAAATAGGAAATGGTGTAAGAGTTTTAAAAATTGTAGAAGATACTAAGACTCCTTTCAAAAAAGTATATGATCCATCACACCCGAATGCAGATAAAGAGGGATATGTTTCAATGCCAAATGTAAATGTGGTAAAAGAAATGACTGATATGATAACTGCAAGTAGAGCATATGAAGCAAATGTTACAGTTTTAAATAATGCAAAAGGAATGGCAAATGCAGCTTTAAATATAGGGAAATAGTAAAAGGGGGATTTAATGAAAGTTTTAAATAGTGCCAATATAATTTCTCAAATGAAAATAAAAAATACTCAATCAAAAAAGGTAGAGCAAAATTTTGCAGATATATTAAAAGAAGGATTAGGAGAGGCAAATAGTTTAAAATTAGAATCAAATAAAAAAACACAAAATTTTTTAATGGGGAAAACAGATAATATACATGAAGTTATGATAGCAGCACAAAAAGCAGAAGTTTCAATTTCATTTGTAACAGAAGTAAGAAATAGGATATTAGATGCATATCAAGAATTTTCAAGAATGCAAGTATAATTAGTGGGGGAATTAAATGGAATGGTTTGAAAAATATAAAGAAAAATTTTTGGAAATATGGAAAAAATTAAATAAGGCCCAAAGGATTATAATTTTATCTGGACTAACAGTATTTTTCTTATTTTTAATTGTATTCTCAATATTATCTTCAAAAATTAATTATGAGCCTTTATTTACAGAATTATCATCTAAAGATGCTGCACAAATAAAAGCAAAATTAGATAAGATGGGGGTTCAATATAAATTATTAGCTGGTGGAGGAACAATTGAAGTAGATGCAACTAAAAAATATGCGATTCGTTTAGATTTAGCAAAAGATGATGCATTACCTACTGGAGGAAATGTAGGATTTGAAATTTTTGATAATACAAAAATTGGAGCTACAGAATTTGATAAAAAAATGATGTTTTTAAGAGCACAAAAAGGTGAATTAGAAAAAACTATAACAACATTAGAACAGATAAAACGGGCAGCAGTAAATATAACTCCAGCAAATGAATCTGTTTTTGCAGAAGAAAAAACAGATGCAAAGACATCAATTTTAATTCAATTAGAGCCGTTTGAAACATTGAATGAAGAAAATATTAAGAGTATAATTGCATTGGCAGCGAGTGCAGTAAAAAATTTATCTCCAGAGAATATAGAAGTAATAGATACAAATGGGAACATATTATCTGATAGAGTAAATATGGTAGAAGGAAATGGAAAAACATCAAATGAAAAGTTAGAATTACAAAATAAGATTGAAAAAGACTTAGAAAAAAAAGTAAGAGGTGTTTTGAGTGTATTAGGAAATGGAAATTATAAAGTTAAAATTTCAGCTGATTTAGATTTTGATAGAGAAGATTCAGTAAGAGAAATGTATACTACTCCAACGGTTAGTGGAGAACAATTGAAAGAGGGGCTGGTTAGAAGTAGTCAACTTCAAAAAGAATCGTATTCAGGAGATAAAACAACTTCTGGAGGAGTTCCAGGAACTAGTTCAAATATTCCAGGATATATAGTTTCAACTGTTGATGCAAATGGAAAAGATTATCAAAAAGAAAATAATGTTGTGAATTATGAAATGAATAAAACTAATTCAACTTTTGAAAAAGCATTAGGGGAAATAAAAAGGATAACAATATCAGTAGTTTTAAATAAAAAAGCAACTTATTTTAAGGAAGCAGAATTTACAACAGAAGAGAGAATAAAATTTGAAGGTATGGTTAAAAATGCAATTAATTTTGATATCTCAAGGGGAGATTCTATTAATGTAACTGCAATACCTTTTGATACTCAAACAATTGATAGATTCCAAAAAACACTTGAGGTACAAAAAAGAAATGAAAAAAATATTATGACAGGAATAGTAGGAATAATATCATTAATTATAATTGTTATTATGATAGCAATATTTAAAAGGAAAATAGAAGATAAAAAAATGAAAGAAAAAGAAAGAAGAGAAGTTGAAGAAATGATTCCAGATTTTGACGAAGTATCGATAGGAGATCAACTATCAGTAGAAGAACAAGAACAAAAAGCAAAAGAA
>Ga0307991_1002989_pt1 | contig 11181 bp, 10 predicted proteins | sample EllFjometagen131_FD_203146 | JGI IMG/M metagenome (GOLD analysis project Ga0307991, IMG submission 203146) | Marine microbial communities from Ellis Fjord, Antarctic Ocean - #131 | ecosystem: Environmental > Aquatic > Marine > Unclassified | place: Southern Ocean | collected 2014-10-08 | reverse complement strand
TTTCAAGCAAAAAGTTTGTTGATGCTTACATGGAAAAGCATAATGAGTTTCCTCCAATTGAAGCTGCTTATGGATATGATTTATTTAAAATTTTATCTTCTGTTGCGTTAGTGGAGTCAAATAATTTATCTTTTGTGGATAAACTATCAAAAGTTAAAGAATTTGAAGGTGCTTTTGGAAAACAAGTAATTCCAATTAATGGAGATATTATTACAAAAGTTGCTTTAGCTAAATATAAATACGGAATTGAAATTATAACAATACAAAATTATTAGCAATGTTAAATAAGTTTGATATTTGGGTATCACGTTTTATCCCAAAAAGAAAAAAACGTTACGGTATTTACTGTATTATTGGGATTCCTGCATTAGCTTTAATTATTTGGGGTATTCTTAATTTATTTGGAGTTGTGGGAATTCATTGGAAGTTTGTTCAAGATAACAAATTAGATATAATTATTAGCTTATCCATTTCAATAATTGGATTAATCTTTAGCATATTAATTATTGATTCGATAAAAGGTTTTTTTGCAAATAATATTGATGAATTTTTAAACCTTTTAAACTCATTTTTAGCTGACATTAATGCTGAAGACGAGATAGTAATTATTACACCAACATTATGTATTGGAGGCATTCAATATAACGGTTTATTTAAAAAATACTCAGAAGGGCTAACAAAATTAATCAAAAACAACAAAAATGTTAAAGTGTATTCAAATTCTATAACTACCGAACTTATTAAAAAGTTTAACAAATTGGAAGATTATGATAAAAAAAAGGGATTAATAACAAAATCTACTAATCATTTAATTAAATTTCATAAGGAGTTATGGAAAGAGCGAGCAAATCGAAAAGAACAAAAAAAGACAGACCCTTTTGTTGAATATATACAAGAATTTATTACTTTTTACAAAGACTTACCTGAAATAAAAATTAATAATCTTAATACTTTGCAAAATGAATTAAAAACTGTTACATTTTTAAAAATATCTTCTAAATCAAAAAATAACAACGGTGTGTTTGGGATTTTTGATGACAAATATGAATTAACAGGTAATACAATTAAAAATGATTCTGTTATTGCTATTAACAAATTATTGATGAATAATAAGTGATTTGTCTTATATGAATAATAATAAAATACCATATTTCGTCAATTTCCAAATTACTAGAAAATGCAATTTAAACTGCATGCATTGCGGATTTAATGCTGGAGAAGAAAGAATTAAAGAATTAACATTTGATGAAATTATTGAGATTATCAATGAGCTGTATTACTTGAATTGTAAAAAAATTCAGATTACAGGTGGTGAGCCTTTGTTACGAGACGATGTGTATGATATTATAAACTATACAAATTCATTAGGAATTGACACTCAAATTTTATCAAATGGTTTTTACATTACAGAAGAAGTCGTAACAAAACTAAAAGAATCTGGCATATCCGGTGTGGGTATTAGTTTGGATGGATTAAAAAAATCGCATGATACATTCAGACGTTTTTACGGAGCTTTTGAAAAAGTAATTGATGCGTTGAAGATTCTCATTAGAAATAATATTAAAACGAATGTTTTAACAACTGTAAGCAAATTTTCCCTAAATGAACTTGATGAATTATATACATTATTGTATGGACTAAAAGTTAATAATTGGATTATACAAACGACTGCCCGTGTTGGCAGAATGCAACAATTCAATGAATTTGCTCTTGACCCAAAAGATTCTTTGGTACTTGAAAAATTTATTTATAATAAACGAAACCTAAATGGAATTAATATAATACCGGGTGATTCGATTGGGTACTATTCTGAATTCGAAAATAAAATCAGAAATGGCAAATCGTTTACAGGTTGTTATGCCGGAATCTATCAAATGGGTATTTTAAGCGATGGTAGTGTTGTCGGTTGTTTGGCAATGCCCCATACTAAAGATTTTATTGAAGGGAATATTAGAGAAAAATCCCTTTCAAGTATTTGGTTTGATGAAAATAGTTTTAGTTATAACCGCAAGTTTAAACCAGAACTTTTAGAAGGTTATTGTAAAGTATGTAAACATGGTAGTATTTGCAAGGCAGGTTGTAGAGCTAATGCTTTTGGTGCCACTGGCAATCTTTTCAATAATCCATACTGTACTTATAAAGAAAATAATTTCAAATAAAATAATATTATGAAACAGAGTTTGAATACTAAACTAAGTAAAGAAAGAGTAAAAGCCATTTTAACAAAAAGACTTTTAGAAGAATCATTTTATGGCGTTCTAGGAATACATCCCAATGCAACAAGTGATGTTATAGAAAATGGCTTTCAAAAAAAATTAGAGAAAGCAACTTCTAATACTGAACTTTCAAAGATATTGAAAGCGTATTCCACACTTGCAAGTAGTTATAGAAATTTATATGACGATTACTTAAAAAAATACAGAGAAGGGATTGAAAGAGCGGCAGAGATATCTTCTGAGAAAAACATTTCAATTGATGACTCTGCTTTGCAAAATAAAATAAAAGATAAAAGTATTTTACCGGAAGGTGTATTTATGCAACCATGGGCGACTTCTTTGTAAATACCTGTAAAACTATTATATGCAAATATTAATAAACATCATTTTGTCTGGAGCAATATATTTATTAGTTGCTTTATCGTTTATGCTTATTTATTATTCTGCAAAATTTTTAAATATTTCGCATGCTATTATTTTAACAATAAGTGCTTATATTAGTTTTTCAATTCAGCAATTAAATATCTCATTATTTATTGTTATTCCTTTGGCTATTATCATTACAATATTAATAGGAATAAGTTTGGAAATAATTGTTTTTAGAAACTTACGAAAAAGTAAAAATCATTCTTTTGTATTATTAATTGCTTCCATAGGCATATATGTCATTCTTCAAAATATTATTTCTTTAATATGGGGTGATGAAACAAAATCCATTCGTACCGGAGTAGTAAAAGCTGGTAATGAAGTAATGGGAGCATATATTACAGACATCCAAATAATCATAATCATTTCTTGTGTCCTACTTTTTTTATGTGTAGTCGCTTTATTGAATATAACAAGTTTTGGTAGACAGATTCGAGCTGTTTCTTCAAACGAAGAGCTGGCAGATATTTTCGGAATTAATTCAAACAAAATTATTTTATGGGCATTTGTTTTGGGTTCTGGATTAGCAGCTATTGCCGGTATATTGGTTGCGTTTGATACCGATATTACACCTACAATGGGTTTTAACCTTTTAATTTATGGAATTGTAGCTATGATAATTGGAGGTGTCGGAAGTACATGGGGATTAGTCGGAGGTGCATTTCTTTTAGCAACTGCCCAACACCTTGGTGCTTACTATATTGACAGCAAATGGATGGATGCCATCGCCTACATCATCTTGATATTATTCCTAATTTGGAAACCTCTTGGTTTTAGTGGTAAACGATTAAAGAAAATAGAAATATAGACACGAATTTCACGAATTAACACGAATAATATTTGTTGAAATTTGTGTCAAACAAAATATAGAATGTTACTTATGACTGAAAAAATAATTTATAAAGAAGAATCATACAAAAGAATTATTTTATAACTATTCGTGAAATTCGTGTCTATGTTTAGTAAAGAAGATATAATAAACCTCTCAACCGACAGCAGTTTCAGTAGAGGAGAAGACTATTATGAAAGCGGGTGTATAAAGGAAATTACACGCACGGGAAACAGCTTTAAAGGAACTGTTTCAGGATCGTATTTATATAAAGTTACATTGTATTTGGAAAATGGAGGCTTGAATTTCCAATGTAGTTGCCCCTATGTTTATGGAGGACTCTGCAAACACGAGATTGCTTTTGCATTAGCTATACTTAACGGGGAGTACTCCGAAAAAATTGAGATAAAGCCCGATCCACCTGCTGACAAGGCAGAATTCAGTAACTGTTTTAAAAATACAGATCAGAAGAAAAAATTAAGTTTCCTCAAACAGCTTTTGGACAAAGATTCTGATTTGCAAAATCAATTTGTTTCGTTTATAAAAAGCGAATCGGAAAACCTTGATAAAATCACCGGAATCGATATCGATAAAATAAAAGAAAGCGTTCACAATCAACTTGCTTCAATCGATTTCGATAGTATTGTGGAAAATCATGATCCTTATTATGGAGGTCATTATGATGATGATGGATATTTTGATACTGCGAATGATGAAATCAGCGATGTATTCCTGCCATATAAAAATAAAGCCATTGAATATGTAAAAAAAGGCAATCTGCCGGATGCTGTAAGAATAATGCTCGGATTATATGAAGGCATTCAAAACCTTCCCGACTTTGAAGACAACGAATATGAAATATTTTATGAAAGTTATGATAACATTGCCCTTGGTTTGCTCAGGGAGCCTTATGAAGAGATAACAGGCAATATCGGACAAATTGTAATATCGGATGAATTGATACATAAAGTGCTTGACCTGTTTTTTCAGCGATACGAACACATTGAAAGCAATTATTCCGATATAGATGAAAAAGGGGATGAAATACTAATGTACATCCTGAAGCATTTTGAAAAACTCTTCCTTTCATTAATTACCAATAAAAATACAGCAGGGTACTTCTACAGGATCATCCAGAAAAATGGATTAGAATGTACAGATATGGCATTTGTATTGTTGAAAATCGCCGAACTTACGGAAGATGAAAAAATGTGGATAGAAATGGCTGAAAAATTTGCCGCATTTGAGCAAAAAATAACAAAACAACTGCTGGAAAAATACAAATCTGAAAACAAAGAAAAGGATTTCAACAGGATTGCCGAATTGGCTTTTAACAAATGGGCAGGGAATTTCGATCTTTACCTGGTAAATAACCTGAATAAAGAGTCAAAAAAAGAATTATACATTAAAGCCCTGCGGACTTATACAGCAGGCAAACAAAGCATCGCACATTATAATGAACTTAGAGAATATTTGAACGAAGCACAAAAAAAAGGGTTTGCTGATGAAATAAAGAAAGGTTATCATGAAATATTCTTTGTTCAGATATTGGAAATAGAAAAAAGGCATGAAGATATTTTGGCATTTGTAAGAGAAAAAAAAGATATTTCATACAATTTTGAAAATTTAATTGCACCCATCAGAAATATTTATCCTGATGAATGTTTTAATATGATCAGAAATAAATGCAAAACTGCTTTGGGTGAGTATAACCGAAACAGGAAAACATACCAACGAATGGCGAAATGGCTGAAAGTCATGAACAGGATCGAATCAAAACAACAGGAAACAAAACAGTATATTAAAACTTTATATGAGCACAAACCAAATTTACCGGCTTTGAAAGATGAGATCAGAAAAGCACAATTGATTTGAGTTATGAGTAATAAAGCAAATATAAGAGGATATGAGAAACTGGTTTCTGCAATAGAATCGTTGTTGCACGAATCCAGATCAAAAGTTATCAGGGAAGTCAACCAAAATATTATTTCTACCTATTGGCATATTGGAAGATACATTGTTGAGTTTGAACAAAAAGGCAAAAAACGAGCTGAATATGGAACCGGGTTATTGAAGAAATTGGCTGCCGATTTAACAAAGTCTTTTGGGAAAGGTTACTCTTACAGAAACTTACAACTTATCAAGAAGTTTTATCAAAAATTCCCAATTGTGCAATCACTGATTGCACAATCTAAGAACCCAATAGGGCAATCGCCGATTGCCTTTTCTGAGAATCCAATGATGGCACAATTTTCTGATAACAAATTGCAGGTACCACCTGTAAAATCCGAACTCTCAAAAGTGCAATCAGTAATTGCACAATTATCCTGGACACATTTTGTAAGGCTTTTAAGCGTTTCAAATGAAGATGAACGCAATTTTTATCTGATAGAAACAGTCGAAAACAACTGGTCGGTGCGGGAACTTGACCGCCAGATAAATTCTTCCCTTTACGAAAGGCTACTTTTGAGCAAAGACAAAAAAGAAGTCAAAGCGTTGGCAGAAAAAGGGCAAATGGTTGAGAATATCAATGACCTTATGAAAGATCCGTATATTTTGGAATTTCTCGGACTTGAAGAATCCCACAAATATTCTGAAAACGATTTGGAAACAGCAATCATTGATAACCTCGGTAAATTTCTGTTGGAACTGGGTAAAGGATTTTCTTTTGTTGCACGGCAGCAAAGATTCTCCGCAGACACTGATCATTTTTATATCGACCTGGTATTTTACAACCGCCTGTTAAAATGTTTTGTCCTGTTTGATTTAAAAATCGGAAAAATTAAACATCAGGATATCGGACAAATGCAGATGTATGTAAATTATTATGACAGGGAAATAAAAACGTCAGAAGAAAATCCTACAATTGGAATCATTCTATGTAAAGAAAAACATGATTTTGTAATTAAATACACTTTACCGGAAAACAATAATCAAATTTTTGCGAAAAAATATCAGTTGTACCTTCCCAAAAAGGAAGAACTAAAAAAATTACTTCAACAATACTTATAATGAGTTAACCGGATATAAATGGAATACATCCTACACATATTAATAATGATTTTGTTGTATGTAATGCTTTCACAAAGCCTTACATTAACAGCGGGCTATTCCGGTTTAATTTCATTGGCTCATGCAGGTTTTTATGGCATTGGTGCTTATACTTCAGCAATTCTTTCTGTTGATTATGGTTTCCCGTTTCTAGCAACTTTACCGATTGCAATGCTAATAAGTGGAATACTTGCAGTATTTGTTTCGGTTATTGCCCTGCGAACTGTAGATGATTATTTTATCATTATTACCCTTGGTATTCAGGTTGTAGCATTTTCAATTATGAATAACTGGATGGACTTAACAAATGGTCCTCTTGGAATTCCGGGCATCCCTGCAATCTCAATTTTAGGATTTGAGTTCAGCAATAAGATATCATTTCTCTTACTTACTTTAATCCTGACAGCTATTGTTTTCTATATCTTAAAAAATATTACCAAGTCTCCATTTGGTCGAATTTTAATTGCGTTGAGCGAAGATGAAATATTCACCAAAAGCCTGGGAAAAAAAGTTTACCAGGCAAAAGTCATCAGTTTTACCATTGGTGCAATGTTTGCCGCAATTCCGGGTGTTTTGTACGCTCATTACATCAGTTACATTGATCCAACAAGTTTCACAGTAGATGAATCGATTTTCATTCTGTCAATTGTAATTATTGGGGGAATGAGAAATCTTTGGGGTGCAGCAATTGCAGCAGCAGTCTTAATAATATTACCGGAAGCATTACGGTTTGTCGGTATGCCTGGAAACATTGCTGCAAATATGCGGCAGATCATCTACGGTTTAGCCCTTGTAATTATGATGTTTAAATACAGTAAAGGATTTGTAGTTGAAAAGAATGCTGAAATGTAAAATCGAATATAATAATTTGCTTAACTTTGAAACCGAAACTTTAAAAACAAAATATGATATAGAAACACTAGTAAGTTAAAATATTAAAATAAAAAGCGTTTGCTTTTTTCTTGAAATCGAAAATCGCCAATTTTTCAAACTGTTACAAGAAAATAAGTGATACGCTCACGCCACAGGCGTGGGCTGTTCTTATTTGTAGCAGTGGGTGTTTGGCGATACCTCGATTTCAGATAAGTTACAGACCCACGCTTCTTTATTTAATCTAATCTAAATTTTAACGCTTTTGGGTCTGGGGCAAAACAAAAATCAATTTATTATGAGAAAAATTATTTTTTCACTCAGCCTGTTCTTAATGGCGGGAATCGTTTCAAATGCCCAGAACTTTGGGGTTAAAGCCGGCTTGAACATTGCCAATGCAAATGTCAAAGATGTGTCAACCAGTAGCCTTGCAGGATTGCAATTTGGGCTTGTCGGCAACTTTGACCTCTCCGAAACCATCGGATTCAACACAGGGTTATTGTATTCTCAAAAAGGATTTAAAAGGGATGAAGACAAAGTACGCATTAATTATTTGGAAATCCCCCTTAACCTTGCCTTGCAACACGATTTGGGAGATGCGAAACTTTTTGCACAAGCTGGTCCGTATATTGGGATTGGTTTATCTGCCAAGACCAAAGATAGCGATGGCGATGAATACGAATGGGATTTCGGGTCAGGTGAAGATGATGACCTTAAAAGAATGGACTTTGGTTTAAACTTGGGTGCAGGAGTTGAATTCAACTCTATACAAATTGGGGCAAATTATGGAATTGGCTTGTCAGACATAGACAATTACGATGACGAAAGTATTAAAAACGGGGTTTTTACAATTTCAGTCACTTACCTTTTCGGAAAATAACAAAACAGATAACCCGAACCTGATTTATTTTTAATCAGGTTTGGGCAGTCTGCTAATCTTTAAACTTAAAAAATTATCATCATGAGATATATATTACCAATAGCATTGTTATTCTTGGTTTTGGTTTCTGCTTGTAATAAAGACGAAGAAACCATAAAAGAAGCCAAGAAAAGTAATTTTAACGAACCGGAAGAATACATCGAAAATCCTTCGGTAACAGCAGCCATAAATGAATCGGGCATTAGCATTAATAAAGGGGATAACCCACCACCATTAGCAGGAACATATCTGGCAAACGGTGAGGTAGTTGATGCTTCATCATTAGTTAGCTCAATTGTAGGTTTACCCATTAGTTCCGAAATCAAATTGTATAATCAAACTACTTCAGGAAAAATAGATTTTCAGGAAAAAACAATGGGAATTACAGTCTGGGGAAGTGGTGGTTATGTTACCGGAGATAATGGAAGGTTTACCATTTGGCAGGAATCAAGGCAAAGTGGAAGTGAAGCAGGGCTACCTGATGACATCACAATTAATGTAGCTTTATTGATGTCAGGCACAAAGTTAAGCGATGGAGACTTGTCAGCTAAAGGAATTTCTATAATCACAAAAGTTGAAACCAGTAACAGTCAATACAACTCTGAACTTTTAGAAGGAATCTGGTGGATGTGGGATGCAGATTTTGATTTACAATCTGGAACTAAGTCAGCAAATATCAAATTTGGAAACGGGAAATCTGGTCAATCAATGAAAGAGATATTAAAAATAGTGATTGGGAAGACCACAATACATGAATAGGAAAATTCAGGTAATTTGAGAGAAGGCAGGTGGAGCAATCTTCCTGCCTTTCATTTGACACAGTTAGTTAATATCATGACACCTTGAACCCCACCCTAAAGGTCAAGCACATTTCCAATTTCACACATGCCAACGCTAAAGCAAAAAATTGTAAAAGAGCTTGCCCTGCCCGAGCGAGGAAGCAAAAACAACGAAACGGTAACACGCGTTATAAATAATTTGGCAGAAAGTACTAAATTTAAGGTCTGTATTTTTTAATAAACATAGTTACGGTTTGAAAGGAAATCGTTTTGAAATGCCAAACTATTCATAGTGTGCCGAGAAGCAGTGAACGGCAAATATAAATCACTGCATGCTGTAATTGAGATGGTGGCAACCAGTTGTAAGGTCGATCCACCGCAAGCGTTGTACAGACGGGGCTTGCAAACCACCTAAAGGTGCTGTGATAAAGAGTCATGGTGCTGAGCGTTTAGGAAAAGGTAGTCCATGAGATTGTCAGGTATTAATAAAGGAGATGAACTAACCGTAACCACTGATGAGGTGTCGAGAAGTTGGAACCTTCTGTCAAAAGCTGTAGAGTATGAAATGCAGTGATAAGCATAGCGGAAATCTGTTTACTGGTTATGTGACAGGCGTCATTCAGGTGGCATGACCTTTATTTAGGCTCAATTATGGAACTCGGGAACCTGGATAAATGATGATAGGCTGATAAAGGCTACCATAAAGGATTCGCTGTCAGTCAAAGGGAAATGTACAATAGGAACAACCTAGAGGCAAAATACCAATGTAATGTTCAGGGGCGGACTAATTCGTAGTAGTGATGAAGGTTCTGTAATGGGATTGGAGCGAAGGGATTAGCTAATATATTCTACATTTTTGCCAACTTGAAAGAGGATGAGCTTATGTTTGTAGGAAAATTAGAAGAGCCGTATGACGGGAGACTGTCACGTACGGTTCTGTGAGAGGCTCGGGGTGAAATTCCCCTTGCCTACTCGACCACGAGACCGTTATGGGGCATAAAAAACAACGACCTACAATCATAAAAACTAATAATATGAAAGAAAAATTAATAGTAATTTCGATTATCTTGACTTTTTTAGCATCATGTAATCAGACAAGTAAAAATAACTATGCTGAGAAAGCTAATTACAGAACACTCGTTGAGACAGAATTAAACTCAGGAGTAAAAAAGGATACCATTATTCTTGGATACAGATTTGGTATGACTGCAAAAGAATTAAAAACACATACCAATAGATTAATAAAAAACAAAACGGTTCGACAGGTTGATGGTTTAATCTTTGACCTAAAGCTTGGCGAGAAGAATATCCCATTTTCTTATCAAACAAAGACTTATAATGATAAATTAAATTTCATGCGAGCAACAACGAGAAATGCTAGCGCAATTGAACTAAATAATTATTTAAATGATAAATATGGTAATTACCAGTTTGTTGATAATAGTGACCATGATATTTTAAAAATGACTTCCTACCATTGGATAAGCGGGAATAGAGAAATTACATCGACACAAATCTCAGGAGCATATTCAGAAACAGTGTTAATTTTTGATGACCAAAGTAATCAAGAACCAATAGATGTCTCTTCTCAACAAAATACCAACGTGCGAGTGGAAAATAGTTCATGGGATGGCTCAGTATCACAGGTAAAGGATTATCTAAAAAAGAATCTCAATGACCCGAAAAGTTATGAGAGTATTGAATGGAGCGAGGTACAAAGAGTAGTTGATAATTATAGAGTAAGACATAAATATAGAGCTAAAAACAGTTATGGTGGATATGTAATAGAAAACCAGGTTTTCACAATTAACAAACAGGGAGATATAATTGATGTGCAGAATTTTTAAAATTTACGCCCCATAACATGCTGTGATAAATTATTTGGCAATCAGTGGTTTGCGTAGGTTTGTACTTTTAATTAAGTTTGCAATAAACAGATACGATAGTGTTTCAAAATGCCAAACAATTCATAGTGTGCCGAGAAGCAGTGAACGGCAAATATAAATCACTGCATGCTGTAATTGAGATGGTGGCAACCAGTTGTAAGGTCGATCCACCGCAAGCGTTGTACAGACGGGGCTTGCAAACCAC
>Ga0307991_1002987_pt1 | contig 11183 bp, 10 predicted proteins | sample EllFjometagen131_FD_203146 | JGI IMG/M metagenome (GOLD analysis project Ga0307991, IMG submission 203146) | Marine microbial communities from Ellis Fjord, Antarctic Ocean - #131 | ecosystem: Environmental > Aquatic > Marine > Unclassified | place: Southern Ocean | collected 2014-10-08 | reverse complement strand
GTCCTCAGGTAGTTAACTACTCGCTCCGTTTCCTCCGTCGTGATGAGGCATCCGTGAATCCGCACCGGGTCGGCATATCCGCTCGGAAGATAGAGCATATCACCCCTTCCGAGAAGCCTTTCGGCGCCGCCCATATCCAATATTGTTCTGCTGTCGATTTTGCTGCGCACCTTGAATGCGATGCGGCTCGGGAAATTCGCCTTGATAAGACCGGTGATAACATCGACGCTCGGACGCTGGGTGGCTATTATAAGATGGATACCTACGGCGCGTGCCATCTGGGCGATCCGCGCGATAGGCTCCTCGATCTCGCCGGAAACAGTAACCATCAAATCCGCCATCTCATCCACGACAATGACGATATACGGCAGCTTCTCGAGACCCATATCCTTATTCGACTCGATATGGCTGTTGTAATCGGCGATGGATCGGACACCGGCGGCGCTGAGCTTCTTATATCTCGCGTCCATCTCCGCCGTTGCCCAATTGAGCGCGACGCTCGCGTGTTTCGGCTCTACGATGATAGGTGCGGCGAGATGCGGTATTCCCTTGTAAACCGAAAGCTCGAGCCGCTTCGGATCGATCAATACAAGCCGAACGTCCTCCGGGCTTTTCGAGTATATTAAACTTGTTAATAACGTATTGATGCATACGGATTTACCGCTGCCGGTCGCACCGGCTATCAGAAGGTGCGGCATCTTTGTCAGGTCGGCGATAGCGGGGGTTCCATCCACCCTTTTGCCAAGTGCGAGTGGCAGTTTGAATTTCGAGTTCTGGAAATCGTTTGTGGCGAGTTCAGATTTAATACGCACGGTCTGGTAATTGGCGTTCGGCACCTCGATTCCTACGACTCCCTTGCCCGGTATCGGCGCAACGATGCGAATATCCTGCGCCTTGAGTGCGAGCGCGAGATCGTCCGCGAGGTTCGATATGCGGCTCACCTTGATGCCGACTGCCGGTTTGAGCTCGAACCTCGTGATCACCGGACCTGGACATATCGCGCGAATCTCGCCATCGACGTTGAAGCTGCGAAGGGTTTCAATCAATTGTTGTGAAAGCTTGTGCAGCGTTGTATCCGATACGCTGTCGGGATTGTGTTCCGGTTCGATAAGGATGTCGAGTGGTGGAGGTGTGTATTTATATGGGCCTTTCGGTCTCGATGGCGGCGCCGTTTTGGTTTTCGAGGCGCTGACGATCGTATTTTTCTTAACCCTCTTTGTGAGTGCTGTTTTCGGTGTATCATCGGAGATAAGCGGCTCGGGCAGCGGCGGTTCGTGGCTGATTACCGGCATCGATTCCACGGATTCCGGATCGAGCGGTGGAATTTTAAGCGGTGGAATTCGATCCTTCTTTGCCACGACCTCGTGGATCAGCTTTTTTGGATAGATGGTCTCTACCGGGCCGGATGGCGGTGGCGGCGATGCTTCGACCTTCTTATCGGCCTCTGAATGGCTCGAATCGAATAGGCTCGTCCTCTTTATCGGCGGAGGGATAAACTCCATGAACGATGAACTCCCGTGTTCGCTGTGTTTTTGCAGTTCCTCGACCGGTTCCGGGATCGGTTCGTCGGCGTGAATCTTCGGTATCTCGCCGGGGATAATGCTTCCAGTGATTCCGACGCGGGATCGTTCGGCCACTGCTTTTTTATTATATTTATCGAATATCTCGGCGCGCGAGACCTCTCGGCGCGAAACGCGCCTCTTCTTTATGCCGGAAAACCACCTTTTTGTGTTTAATGCGCCCCTTCCGGCGGCTCTTATCGAACCGTTTATATCGAGCCGTGTGACCACGGCAACAAAACCGAGGAAAAGAACTATCGCTGCGACATACGCCCCGAACGATCCGAAAACCGATATCAGAGAATTGGCCAATGTGTTGCCATAATTTCCGACGAGATCGATGGATAGACCACTTTTCGGAAGACCGAGAAGCCCTGCGAGTATGGCGTGGCAAACGATAATCTTGCCGCCGGCTATGAGTGTTTTTCGAGTCTTCGAGCGGGAAGCCCTAGCGATCGATAAGCCGATCATCAATATTGCAATCACCACGCCGGAGTATCCGAGTATCGGGTTAAGCCAGTTTGAAACAAGCTCTCCGGCCGGTCCTCCGGGGTTATTCCGGTCGTTGATTAACCGGCCGGTCGATCCCGGTGCCCCGCCGATTATCGATATACCGAGCCAGATTGCGAATACAAAAAGCATGGCGGAGGCGATAATGCCACGTGCGCGGTTGTCGATCTGTTGTGTGGATTTTGCCATTTATATATCTCTCGATGCCGGGACGGGGACTCCCGTCCTTCGGCCTATCAGGGGGTCGATACACTATCTGCTTTTCAATATATGAATTTTTTAATACAGTGTCAACAACGAACTTAGATTAAATACTAAAAGTAATGGTTTAAGGAGTGGGGGTTACTTAATGATGCTTCCCGAAGTAGAATTAACCCGGCGAACGGTCGATATCGAACGCCGGGTTAATTAGATTTTTTTGGAATATTTATATGGCCTTTAAATATCCGACATAGGGGAGGCCCCTGTGCATTTCGTTGTAATCTAAGCCGAAGCCCACCACGAATTTATCAGGAATCTTGAATGCATAATAATCCACAGGAAGATCGAACGGCCTATCGATATCTTTAAGAAGCAAAGTCGCGATTTTGACAGAAAGCGGGTTACGTTGTTCGAGGAGCTTTTTTAGATTAAACAGGGTGAGACCGGTATCGACTATATCCTCGACGAGTATCACGTGGCGGCCACCGATCGGGTTGTCGAGGTCTTTTGTGATCTTGATGTCGCCGGACGATTTGGTTCCTTTATAGCTCGAAGCCCCGACGAAATCGACATTAAACGGCGTGTGGATGTCCCGGACGAGGTCGGCTGCGAAGACAAATCCACCCTTCAGAACGACGGCGATTATTGGATTTTCCCCCCTGTAATCTTGATCTATCTGTGCAGCGACCTGCACAATCCGACCCTCGATTTCTTTGCGATCTAAAAGCTTTTCGATAACGTAGTTTTCCATAGAACTCCTTAAAAAGTCATGTTTTCACAATATTATCTTCGATAATTCGCCTTCATATCCGACCCTTATATCGAAAAGTCCCGGATCGCGCCCAATTTTCCCGGTAATGGGCGAGAATATCGGTGTTTTTCCTGAGAAAAGCACCGGAACGACGTCGCGTAGTAGGCGCGGGACGCCCTTTCGCGCAAGGAAGCGCCGAAGTTTGCGCCCGGTATCGATAGTGTCGCCAGGACGCGCCGGACGAAGTGACAAAGCGCCTTCGTCGTAAGGAACTCGCACGCCATTTCCCTCTTCCGATATGGATATCCGTCCCATTCCGTCGGGCAATTCCCACTCGAATGGTAGTTGTAATGAGAATTCGCATTGGTTAAGCGGCTCCATAAAAACGAAAAGTAATTTTCCGTCGATCTCGATATGCAAACCGCCGCCGATCGGGTATCTTCGGCCTTTTCTCGAAATCGTCGCGTTGTGGTAAAGGCGCATCACGGTGTCGAAATCGAGATTGGAAAGCGGCACGCCGAATTTCTTTATACATCGTCGCAATATCTCGCCGAAACCCCATGGCGTCTTCGTTGCGCGATTCGAATCGAAAACTGAAATACCGTCAAATGTAGCGATCCCGGCCGCGCAGAAAAGGTGCTCTGCGGCGTCTTCGAGAAATTCTGATGAAGCTGCGAATATGTCCGCCTCGCGACGCAGCCGTTCGACCACGCCGTCGCCGAAAACACGCTTCATCTCCGGCAACAGCATCCAGCGCACGCGGTTACGGCTGAACCTCAGGTCGAGATTGGATTCGTCCTCGCGCCATTTGCGTCCTTTCGATTTGAGCCATTCTCGAAGCTCGTTTCGCCATAGATCGAGCAAGGGTCGAACGATATTGTCCCTTTGTTTCGGAATCCCGGAAAGGCCGCGCGGGCCGGAGCCGCGTGCGAGGTTGAAGAGCAGCGTCTCGACGACGTCGCCGGCGTTGTGTGCCGTCATAACGATCTCGCCGCGATCGGTGAACTCCGAGAATATAGCATATCGAAGATCGCGTGCGGCCTCCTCGATACCGAGGCCGTGTTCGTCCGCGAATCCCGGCGCATCGACTTCTCGAACATCGAGCGGGACACCGATTTCATCGCAAATCTCGCGGACGAATGCCGCGTCGGCCACGCCCTCTTCGCGGATTCCGTGCACGATGTGAAGCGCGGCGATCTCGAAATCGCGTTCGATGGAGTTTGCAAGATAGAGAAGCGCCACCGAATCGGCGCCGCCGGAAAGCGCGATGCGGACGGTTTTCCCCGACAAGTCGAAGGACTCGACGGCATTTTTGAATCGTTTGAGAAGGTTCAATGGATACCTCGTTAATTCAAAAGATAACCAAAGGAGTGCGGGCGGGCAAGCGATTTTAAATTACCGATTGGAATATAGATTTCAGGATTGCCTTGCGCTTTCTGGCTGTTCAATACGGACTACGTGCCGGACAGGGATTTTGAATACATTATTCCGGCACGCACGGATTCCCCGCCGCGCTCGCGCTGGCCCTCGAAAGCGAGTTATGAATTATTATTGCGCTAGGAGGGGAAATGTATATATTTAAAAAGGAAAGAAAAGGTTTAATCTAACTATAAAATGATGCAACTAACAGATAACGAAATAGAGAAGCTTATATCGGAATCAAAAACTTGGCCGGGACGCCATAAAATCACGTTCAAAAGAGAAGCTGGTCATAAGAGAGCCGGAAAGGAACTCGAAACGCGTTCCGATAATAGATTCAACGTATTTATAAGGCAGAATGCACGCGATCCTCTGGATTTTTCTGTCGGCCTAGTTTATATGGATCGAACTACTGGCGAGAAAATTCATCTTCTAAGGTGTAACGGCCCTTCGCATCGACATCCTAATAAAATCGAAGGGAATGATGTAGATTTTACTTTTCACGTGCATCAAGCGACTGAAAGATATATTATCGCAGGAAAGGAAGCGGAAGGTTGGGCATCCGGAACCGACGAATATAAGGATTTAGATTCTGCGCTTGCATATTTCGCAAAACGTGCTAATATTCAACCAGTTCCATATATAAAAAAAGCACCGCCGGAAAAACCGAGTTTATTCGAATGACGGAATTCTTGTACGAAATTAATGCCAAATTAAGCGACGCTGTTAATACCGCCGTGAGAGTGGAACCGATGGGAAGGAATACTTATCGGCTTATAACCCCTTTTATTTTCGAAGACGGAGACGGTTTTGTCGCTTATCTTGAAAAAATCGATGGTAAGCTACGATTTACAGATCGCGGCCATACCATTATGCACGTTTCTTACAAAGTCGATATAACGTCCGAAACTCGTGAAAGTATACTTAATAGCGTTTTAGCTACACACGATCTTACATATAACGATGGCGAGATTTTTACTGAAGCAACTCTGGAAGATGCAGGCCCGGCATTCTGGGATTTTATACAGGGATTGATCAGAATCTCGGATATTTCACAATGGAAATTCGAGAGAGCGGCTTCCCTGTTTTTCGAGGAATTTGAAGTTTTCATGGAAACGAAAATTAGACCTAGTGTTCCTGTTTTAAAGGAGGATTGGCGCGATCCTTCGATAGACGAAAGCGGACTATATAAAATACCCTGGATGTGCATAAACGGAGGCAAACCACTATTCGTTTTCCCGATTCAATCAAATATCCATTGCGATCAAGCGGTAAAATCTTGTCTTAAATACGATGGAGTCGGCTACGAATTCAATTCATTCGCCGTGTTTGCGGATATTGAAAAGATCAACAGGAGATCACAAAATCAGCTATTAGATATCGGTGCCCAAGCTGTAACGAGCTTTGATTCTCAAAGGAAGCTGCGCGCCGAAAAGATCATAGTCGATCATTTCAATTATCTACACTCCTGAAGTTTATTCCCCCGCCCTCAAAGAACCCAGCCACTCCACCCATTTGTCCATACCCTCGCCGTTTTTCGATGAAAGCTCGAATGTGCGAATGTTTGGTGAGATAGCGCGCGCATGATTTTTCACCTTTTCGACATCGAAATCGACATAAGGCAAAAGGTCGAGCTTGCTTACGATGAGGGTATCCGCTTTTCGGAATATCGGAGGGTATTTTTCCGGCTTGTCGTCCCCCTCGGCGACGCTGATCAGCACGACGCGGTGATCTTCGCCGAGGTCGAATCCCGAAGGGCATACGAGGTTGCCGACATTCTCGACGAAGATGAGGTCGAACTTGTCGTTCGCTGTTAATTTATCCAGTGCGCGGCGAACGGATTTCGCGTCGAGGTGGCAAGCTCCATGGGTTATAATCGCTTGCGATGGAATCCCCATTTTTAGCATTCGTGCGGCGTCGTTCTCGGTAGCGACATCACCCTCGATAGCGCCGATGGAAAACTTTTCATCGAGAGCTTTTACCGTAGCTTCGAGAAGTGTGGTTTTGCCGCTGCCGGGTGAGCTTGTAAGATGTATTAAGACGCTTCCCATCTTTCGAATGTCATCGCGGATATGCTTTGCGACGCGGTCGTTTGCGGAAAGGAGGTCCTTGCCGATAAAATCTATCGGGGCACCGATATTTATATTTTTTTCAGACATCATTTTCCTCCGTATAGGTTTCAATATCCTCTATGAAAAGCTCGTTTCCACCCATGAATTCGAGATCCGACGATTGGCATTTGGGACAGGTAAATACAGGCCTTACGGCCTCCCATGTCGCGCCGCACGATCTGCATACGACCTCGATACATGAATGGTCGATCTCGACCACCGATTTCACGGTTTTCGCGTGTTCTCTTCGGACGATTTCCCACGCCGAGATCAATGCCTGCGGCATTATCGCACGGAACGGCCCGGCCTTAACAACGATCTTGCCGATGCGCAGGCCCTCCGGCTGCTCGTCGAGCCAGGGGCGAAGGTTCGCAATCATTCCCTTTGCTATTGAAAGCTCGTGCATGGTCTATTTATCCGCCTCTTTCACCATCTCGACGATGTTGTAGATCGCGGTTTCGACCTTCGAAGAGATCGGTTTCATCAGTCCGGTTTCGGCTGGCTGCACCGCGAGAACGACAGTTTTCAGTTTCGGAATGGCGTTTTTTAAAAAAAATAGCAACGGGCTGAATCCCGGGCCGTGTGTCGCCGGAAGACCGGATTTGAGGTCGTCGGGATCGACGATCGATATGTCGCCCGGTTCTCCGCCGAAATCCACCGCGTCAGCGATAACGAGTATCTTGGGACAGAGTTTCGAGATCGGGCCGGTCCAGTTCTCCGGCGCGAGGCCGCCGTCGATGGCTCGCTTGCCAAGGAGTGGCTTTAGCCTTTTCGCAAGCTCCGGGCCGAATCCGTCGTCGCCGGATATCTCGTTGCCGACGCCGATTAGCACGGTATCCGAATCCAATAGAGCGAGCAGCTTGATTGCTATTTCATTGGGCATTTCACACCTTTAACAACGCCGTTTCGAGTCGATACAGTATATGCTTTTCGAGGGGCGAAGCAATCTCGTTGTTACGGTGAGGGAATCGTTTTTTAGACGCAAGCCAACGCTTTCTACACGCCATTTTGCACCTTTTTTGGCATTTACACCTCGCTCACTTTCCCCCGGCGGGGAAGTGCATGGCATTATACATTATGTATAAACTCGATCACGGGATTACATGGGTTGAATCTATGTAAAGAATAGGGGTGCCGGAAGCGCCTATATTAACTCGCGCCACGCGGAGCGTGACCGTATAATCGCCCTCCTTAGGTTGGTTTCTTCTCTTTAATTGTTATAGGAATAGACGCTACTTCCCGATATTTGCCTTTCGCACCTTTTAATGAGACCTTGAACCAATAAATACCAAGTTCTTCCACCGGAAACGCTTGAAAGCGAGTTCTCGAACGTATTCTCTGAATTCCTTTTTTTAATTGAAGTTGTATATCTGGTCCACCTTTATCTTTCCCTAACGGCGTTATTAAGCTTATCTTATATTCATACTCTTTTTCCTTGCCGGCATTCTCTCGAAACCAACAAGTGGTAATCTCGAATTCAACAGGGGTAATCCCCGTTTCAGTGTAGCTTTGAATAGTTAACTCTTCGATTATTTCAAACAAAGATATTAAATTGGTGTCGCTATCAACGATGCTTTTTAAACAAAGGACCGACCATATATGTTCTATCATTATTACTCCTTAATTATTATATTTGTAATCATCCGCCGACCTTTGATGGGCATGTAAAAGTATTGAATTTGGCGTTGATTTATCACAACCCCAGCTATATGGTTTCGTTTTTTCATTTATTACAAAGGACTTACCAATTATATTTGTAATAATTTTTGGGGATACATTTTTTTTCTCAACAATAGGCGTTTGAATTTCAAGTGACGAAGAATCTTTATCTTCTTCATCTGGAAGTCCTTCAATACATTGCATGACTATATTCAACAGATTTGGGATTGTCTTGTCTAAGTATAATTGGTCTATTTGCTTATTAATTCCTAAAATGTCGTATTTTATACGCTCCTTTGAAGTATCACCTTTGCGAAAACCGATTAATAAATTTAAACCCAATGCCTTTGTATAAGCTAACAAGTCGCCTACTTTTATGGAATTTAGCCCGGCGTTCTCCAGCTTTGATATCCTGCCTTGTTTGCAGCCCATTAGCTTTGCCATTTCGGTTTGAGTAATGCCTGCCGCGCATCTCATACCGTAGAGTTTATGTGCGAGGGTTTTATCTTGCAAATCTTCCTTAAGTTCTTTTTTAAATTCCTCGCCTTCAAACAGGTCATCAATCATATCAATAACATTTTTATATCGTTTACCCATTTTCTTTCGTTCTCCTTAATTCTTCGACGAACTTATGACATTCCGGGACATCTCGTCTTTTTTGTGTACTTTTATCTCCAATATTGATAAGATAAACTATTTTGGCTTCAATATCAGGGTAGATGTAAAGCCTCGTTTCTCTAAGGTTGCTCCCGTGGCCGTTTTGGTCAATTGCATAAACCCCTTTTCTTTCATTATGCTTAGTTAGCGTATATGGATTTGTTCCGGCGTTCACTGCTTCCATAAATTTATCCAAGTTGTGTAAAACTGCGATTATTTCATTCGGATGTCTTTTTCGAAACTTCTTAATTCTTCTCTCGAAAAGGTCAGTCAGTTCGGGTTTCCAATCATCCATAAGATATTCCTCTCAGGAATAATTTACAAGTTTTTTATCATTCAATTTCAATAAATATTCCATATATGCATATTCCGCACTGTTTTATTTTGTAAGGGCTTCGCGCTTGGCTTTTTACAATCTAATATCTCTTTCGTCTTCGGTCAAGGATTTTTTTTCGTCGGCAGTTCGCGGATGCCGGTGTCGATTTGTGGGAGTTCGGTTAATTTTTCGCACAAGACCGCACACATGCCCCTTTATACTCAGATATCAGCGCGGCTTTTTTGTCTATGTCCTACTCTTTTTTACGCATTCTTTGCCGCTTCATTCCATTAAGTATCTTTTTTCTGAACCTCATGCATTTGGGAGTAATTTCCAGTAGTTCGTCATTTTCGATATATCCCAGTGCCTGCTCCAGGGAAAACCGTCGTGGAGGAGTCAGTTTTACAGTATCATCCGATCCGGCAGCGCGGACATTGGTGAGTTTTTTCCCACGTGAAATATTGAGCACCAGATCAGTTCCTCGGTTGTGTTCTCCAATGATCATACCTTCATAAACTTCTATACCGGCTTCGATGAACATTGTTCCCCGCAGAGCAAAACTGTTCAGGGAATAAGCCGTAGATGTTCCATTCTCCATTGCGATAAGTGCACCCCTTATTTTGCGAGAAATATCTCCTTTGTAAAACTCATATTCATAAAAACTGTGGTTGATGACACCGGTTCCTCTCGTGGACGTCAAAAATTCATTGCGGAAACCGATGAGACCTCTTGCCGGTACTTTATATTCAAGACGTGTATAACCGTCGCTACCCTGAACCATATTCAGCATTTCGCCTTTTCTAAGAGACAGCATTTCGATTACGGTTCCGGAAAATTCGTTGGCAGTATCGACAACTACAAGTTCTATTGGTTCTGTCCGTTTCCCTTTCAGTTCGCGGTATATTACCTTTGGTTTGGATACCTGAAACTCATAGCCTTCTCTTCTCATATTTTCTATCAGGATAGACAGTTGAAGCTCACCTCTGCCTTTAACGATGAATTCATCTGGAGAATCGGTTTCCTCTATTACAAGACTGACATTGGTCTTGATCTCTTTTTGAAGGCGTTCCGATATCTTTCTGGATGTAAGAAAACGTCCTTCGCGTCCTGCGAAAGGAGAGTCGTTGACCCGGAACTGCATTGCCAAAGTAGGTGCATCTATCTCGATTAACGGAAGAGGCACAGGATGTTCTTTGTCGGCAACAGTTTCTCCTACATCAACCCGCTCCATTCCGGCAAGAGAAACGATATCACCGGCATTTGCTTTTTTTACTTCTTTCTTCTTTAAGCCGACATATTGGAAAATCTTGGAAATACGATACAGAAGACGTTCCCCGTCACGTTTCAAAAGCACAACTTCCTGTCCCTGAGAAACCGTTCCGCGACTGATTTTTCCCGTTCCGATCTTACCGATATAATTATCATATTCTATCGCAGAAATCAGCATCTGTAAGGGCTTATCAATTTCTCCTGCAGAATCAGGAACATGATCTATAATAGTCTCAAATAAAGGTTCGAGACTATCAGATTCATCATCCAGCTCATACTTGGCAATTCCTGTTTTTCCAGAAGCATAAATAACAGGGAAGTTAAGCTGGTCGTCGTTAGCATTGAGGTCGCAGAATAGATCGAACACCATTTCCAGCACATCTTTTGGACGGCAGTTCGGGCGATCGATCTTATTGATTACTACGATTGGATTCAAGCCCAGTTCCAGCGATTTTTTGAGAACGTATTTGGTTTGCGGCATTGGTCCTTCGAAGGCATCTACTAACAGCAGAACACTATCCACCATTTTCATGATCCGCTGAACCTCTCCGCCGAAATCAGCGTGACCCGGAGTATCGACAATGTTTATCTTGTATTCTTTGTAATTTAGAGAAGCATTCTTCGAAGAGATGGTAATCCCCCGCTCCCGCTCCAGATCGTTGGAATCCATTACCCGATCATCGACTTTCTCGTTCTTACGAAAGACTCCCATCTGCCGAAGTGCAGCATCG
>Ga0307991_1002985_pt1 | contig 11185 bp, 9 predicted proteins | sample EllFjometagen131_FD_203146 | JGI IMG/M metagenome (GOLD analysis project Ga0307991, IMG submission 203146) | Marine microbial communities from Ellis Fjord, Antarctic Ocean - #131 | ecosystem: Environmental > Aquatic > Marine > Unclassified | place: Southern Ocean | collected 2014-10-08 | reverse complement strand
TCACCACGTCGAATTGCAGGAAGAAGATTGTGCTCTCTGTGGTTAATTTTTGCTTTTTGAAGATGTTCGTGATATCTGTCGGCGATAACTTTATGCCCTAGATTATAAAGTTCTGGAAACCCAATCCAATTTTGCATCTCATTGTAATGTATGCATAGATCGTTGTTGTCAGGGGTATCGTAAATAATTCTTAGCAATTCAGCAGACTTCTTATGCTGACGTTCTGTGGTAAAACTAAGGAATTTCTTTTTAGTAAACATCTTCAGGTGTGTTATTTAAAAAGAAATTATGATAAAGATATGGGGCTTTTTATGCAAAACTATTAAGCACCTGTTTTCACCCTTAAGAGGGTGAGGCCGTGTGCGGGGGCTGTTATGCCGGCTATGGTTCGGTTGCGGGATGCTATTATTTGTCTTACGTCTGCCAGTGATAGCTTTCCTGATCCTACATATGCTATGGTTCCGACGATATTTCTTACCATCTTATAGAGAAAGCTTGTCCCTTCGACTTCTATGCGTAGTCGTGAATTTGAAAGCGGTATGATTGCGATTTTTGAGATTTCTCTTATGGAATTTCGCTGATTTTCATTTTTTTTTCTATTGCGTAGCGCAGAGAAGTCTTTTTCCCCTATGAATAATTGTGCAGCTTCTGTCATGACAACGATATCTAGGTCGTATGGGAAATGCCACGAGAAATATCTGTGGCGTGGAAATTGGATAGGTCCATAGCAAATATTATAGTGGTATTCTTTTCCTGTAGCGTCGAGAGTGGGATGAAAGTTATTCGGCATGATCGCAATATTATGGATGACGATAGTTGGTGGAAGTACAGCGTTGATGCTTCTTTGTAGTTTGTCGATTTTTAGATATTCTTTGGTAGTTATGAAATTTACTACCTGCCCTTCGGCATGGACGCCGGCATCCGTCCTACTGGCAGCTTGCAGGAATATTGGTTCTTGCAGAATTTTTTCGATAGCGGTACGCAGCGTCTCTTCGATGCTGGAACCTGCATTAGTCATCTGCCAGCCGAGGTATGATGTCCCGTCATACGCTATTGTTAAGGATATATTCATATTCTGAAGTGTGGGGCATTAAAGTGCCTGTATAGTTCAAAACACGTTGAAGATGGTTTTGGCATATGAGAAAAAGCTTGCAGTTTACGGTGGTTTTAATAAATCTAATTATTGGAAAATATTATAGTCAGTATAGTTTTTTACAGCAATGTCAGAAGATTTTCAGGATAAAACAGAAGAGCCTACAGCTAAGAAGCTCTCAGACGCCAGGAAAAAAGGACAGGTTGCGCGCTCGCAGGACTTAGTGGCCGCGCTTATGCTCGGTTGCGGAGTTATCGTTATTGCATTATTTGCACGCTACATTTTCAAAAGTCTGGCTTTTCTTATGGTAGGGGTTTTTAATAGGCTGTACGAACCGTATAGCTCTTATGAGTCTTTAATATTCTGGGTTAACGCAGGTATTAAATATATTGTAATGAGCGTGTTGCCATTGTTCTTGATTTTTGTTGCTTTGGCGTTCATTGTCAATGTTTTCCAAGTGGGTATTATGGTATCTTTCGAATCTTTAACACCAAAAATGAAAAAGCTTAACATTTTCGATTCTAGCAATTACAAAAAGTTCTTCGATACGCAGGTGTTGATGCGCTCATTCTTTGGCATTTCGAAATTATTGGTGATAGGGTCTATAACATATTTTGTTATTATGTCGGCGGTTCCTGAGGTGTCAAATTATATAAATGCGGAACCTTATGAAGTTTTGAAGTATGTAGCTACAGAGGCATTGTACGTAGGATTGCTTGTTTTTCTTGTACTCCTTATTCTTGGAATTGTTGATACAGTATATCAGAGATGGAAGTTTAAGAAAGATATGAAGATGACAAAACAGGAAGTTAAAGATGAAAGGAGACAGGCTGAGGGTGATGTTCAGGTCAAATCTAGACTGCGGTCTATGATGCAGTCTTTTGTTCAGTCGCGAATGCGGACAAATGTTCCTGAATCAGATGTTGTAATTACCAATCCAACACATTTTGCTATTGCTATAAAATACGACGTCGAGAAGATGGCTGCGCCAAAGTGTGTCGCCAAAGGGGCAAGACATATGGCATTGGTAATAAAAGATATAGCAAGAAGCAATAAGATCCTTATAGTGGAGGATCCTCTTTTGGCGCGTTCTTTGTACAAAGTAGTAGAGGTGGGAGAGCTAATACCTCCGGAGTTTTATCATCCTGTCGCGGAGGTATTAGCGTGTGTATATCGATGTAATAAGAAGCTGAATGAGCGTAAAGATGCTTCATCTGTGGCATCTGGCGTTGATCTACCTGTTTAGGTGCGATAGATATAACATAAAGAGAGGCATATGCGAGGAACATTTGTAGGAAAATTAAATTCATTCGGTCGTCATCGAGATGTATTTTTATCTATCTTTGTTGTAGGGATAGTGCTGCTATTCGTTGTCCCACTTCCTCCGGTACTTCTCGATGGGCTTTTATCACTGAGTATTGTGCTGGCTGTAACGACATTGCTTTTGACGTTGTATACTGAAGAAGCTGTGGAGTTTAATTCTTTTCCGTCGCTACTGCTATTTTTGACATTATATCGACTATCGTTGAATATAGCGTCTACGAGGCTGATTTTATCAGAGGCTCGGGCTGGAGATATCATAGAGACTTTCGGTGAGTTCGTTACCGGTGGCAATCAGGTCATTGGTCTGGTAATTTTCATCCTGTTGACGGTGATAAATTTTGTTGTCATAACAAAAGGAGCAGGGCGTGTTGCGGAGGTTGCAGCACGGTTTACTTTGGATGCCATGCCTGGTAAGCAGATGTCTATAGATGCCGATCTCAATGCCGGTATTATCGATGAGGGGGAGGCTCGTCTGCGTCGGGAGAAAATTTCTGGAGAAGCCGATTTCTACGGTGCTATGGATGGTGCTTCGAAATTCGTTCGTGGCGATGCTATCGCTGGTATTATCATTACTGTTGTTAATATTCTCGGAGGATTAGCGATAGGAATGATAATGAAAGGAATGCCGTGGTCAGAGGCTGTGCAGACATATACGGTGCTATCCGTGGGTGATGGACTTGTATCGCAGATTCCGGCATTGTTGATATCTGTCGGTGCTGGTGTTATTGTCACAAGGGCATCGTCGAAGCAGAACCTTGCTGAGACTTTCAGTAAACAGTTATTTAGTAATCCTCGTGTATTGTTTGTTACGGCATCAATAATCATGCTTCTAGGATTAGTTCCAGGGATGCCCTTGCTTGTGATGATGCCTATGGCGTTGGTGATAGCTGTCTATGCGTATGTTCTATTGAAAAACAATCAGTCGCTTCTTAGTGAGCTTGATGTTTCTACGGGAACAAAATCTGATGTAGAAGAAGTCCCTGTCCAGGATGAATATGTTGAGAAGGTCTTGTTTGTAGATTCTATGGAGGTGGAGCTTGGGTATGGGCTTATATCTCTTGTGGATCAGTCCAAAGGCGGAGACTTACTTAGCCGCATAACGATAATACGCCGTCAGGTGGCGTCGGAGCTTGGAATCATAGTCCCTCCGATACGTATCCGCGATAATATGACTCTGGAGCCTGACGCGTATGTAGTAAAGATCAAAGGTATAGAGGTGGCTAGGGGAGTTTTACAGGTCGATAGTTATTTAGCGATGAATCCTGGTAATGTAGACCAGAAGCTTTCTGGAAAGCCAACTATAGAGCCGGCATTCGGCTTACCTGCAATATGGATATTGGCATCGCAGAAGGCAAATGCTGAGATATGTGGGTATACTGTCGCGGATACTATTTCGGTGCTTGCCACGCATATTGCGGAGATTATACATACTTATGCTCATGAGCTTCTAAATCGACAGGAAGTATTCCGGCTTGTAGATAATGCTAAGGAATATGCATCGACAGTCATCGAAGAACTTATTCCCAATAAGATGAATATTGGGCAAGTGTTGAAGGTTTTGCAAAACCTCTTGAGAGAGAGAGTTCCTGTTAGAGATATTGTCACGATTTTGGAGACACTGGCGGATCATAGTGCTCATGTTACTGATATGGAAGTTCTTACCGAGTATGTACGTCATGCATTGTCCAGGACTATTTCTCAGAAGTATGCCGGCGATGAGAAAGTCCTATATGCTATAACGCTGGATTCTAAGGTTGAACAGATGATACTTGAAAGTGTACAAAGTAATGATTTTGGTAACAGAGTAGTGCTTAGACCTGCTACGGTATGTAAGATTGTTGTAGAGATCGAGACTATACTAGAAAAGGCTATAGAGCAGGTTGTGCAGCCACTTATTCTTACGTCGTCGTCATCACGGCGATATGTTAAGCAGATAATAGAGCGGAGTTTTCCGAGGTTGCCGGTTTTGTCTTTTAATGAGATAGTGTCTGCTATAGAAATAAATTCGCTAGGTGTTATCTCTGTAGAGGTATTGATGTAAAATGATAGTAAAAAAATATCTCGCTGATAGCGAAGAAAAAGCCATTGAGATTGCCACCAAGGAACTTGGCTCTGAGGCTATTGTCTTAACGAAACGACATATGAAGCCTAAAGGTATTCGCACTCTTTTTGCCAGAGAAAAGGTAGAGATTACGGTGGCTGTCGATGAAAAAGATATGCCGACGAGCATACTGAAAACAGTATCTCATGATGAAGGCAATGCTCTAAAAGGACTTGGAGATAATCTCTCTGATCTTAAGAGGGTTATGGGTGGTGTTATCGATTCTGCCGAAAGAGTCGAAGATCCCTGTATAGTGCAGGACCATGTTGTTATCAGTAAAGACGCTTCTTATGATGGTAGGTCTGATGTAGTCGATAAGATACATAAGCAGAGTATATATGATATAAAGCAATTTTCCGATCGTATTGTTAGCCATTTTAGCCGTGATAATCTTCCAGAGCTCGCTAAAGAAGAGACTATACTGCGTAAAGAACAGAGTATGGTTAGTACTGATGATAAAGCTATGCGTAAGCTTGTCCGAGAGGAGATTGTTCGGGCATATTGCAGTGTGGCTGTAGAAACTCCTGTAGATGTGGATTGTGACGAGATTGGAAGCATACCATTTTTGCAATCTAAGGGTATCTCAAGGTCTATAGCCATTCATATTGATGAGCTTATGGATCGACGGTTTGGACCATCAGAAGACGCTAAGGATAGTACTGTGGTGCGTATGAACGCTCTTAAGAACGAGATTGCTAGTCTTATAACTGTCACTGGACCTATACGTCTTAGGAATGAAGGAGCTGTCACTTTAGCTGCATTTGTCGGACCTGCAGGTGTAGGTAAGACGTCAATTGTGATGAAAATTGCAGCGCAGTATGTTCAGGAGCTTGGTAAAGATGTTGCGATATTTTCTTTTGATATAGACAATTTTGGCTCCAGAGAGCGTATTAGAACTTTTGCGGAGTCATTGAGGATCCCTGTGAAGTTTGGAAAGGAAGGCTATCATTTGACAAAGGCTGTCGAAGAGTTCGAGGACAAAGATCTTATTCTGATAGATACAGGGGGACGTTGTCGGTATGATTGGGAACAGGCTGATGATGTCTTTTCGTGTCTTCGCGATGTTCGGGGGATTAAGACATATCTTACTGTCAGCGCTACGACGAAGGATCTAGATATTTTTGGGACAATACGGCAATTTTCGATGTTGGATATTGAAGGGCTTATTTTCACGAAACTTGATGAAACTATAGCGCATGGTGTTGTGGCAAATGTATGTTATAAGAGTGGTATACCAATAAGTTATCTCGCTGCTGGTCGGAATATTCCTGATGACATTTGCATTGCTGATGCTAACGATATTGCCAAGGGGATTTTGATGAGACATAATGCTCGGAGTTTAAAGATCTTAAAATGCTTGCCAGTAGTTAGCAATTGATTCGTAATCTTTATTTAAGTATTATTAAGCCCATAAAGGAAAAAGAAATTGAATGAAATATAAAACTTAAGGAATTCCCTACAGTATAGGGTAACAAGAGGATAATAGGCTCATGACACAGAAACACGATAATAAAGAGACTAATATCTTATGGGAAAAGTATATAAAGACAAAAGATATAGAGCTTCGCGATAAGCTAATCACCAGCTATTTACATCTTGTAAAGTATGTCGTAGGGCGTGTGTCTGCTGGATTACCATCGCATGTTAGATTTGAAGATATGAATTCTACAGGGATTATAGGTCTTGTAAAGGCCGTGGAGAAGTTTGATCCTACGATGAATGCAAAATTTGAGACATATGCAATATTGTTGATAAAAGGAGCTATTATCGATGAATTGCGAGCTTTGGACTGGGTTCCGCGTAGCATACATCAGAAATCTAATATGATTTCTAAGGCGCAGAGCGCTCTACAGCAGAAACTTGGAAGAGAGGCTGAGAACCGTGAGCTTGCTGAACACCTTGGCATGGATATTCAGGAATTAGAGACAATACTTGTGAGGATTCAGCCTGCGATTTTGATATCGCTTAATGAGGTATATGACGACGATGATGACCGCGGTTCTGTCGCTGACCGTATTCCTGACAAAAAAGTTAAAACGAGTTTTGAAGTCGTAGATAGGAAAGAGCTTGGAGCTCTTTTGGAGGATGCTGTAGTTGGACTTCCCGATCAGGAGCGTATGGTATTGGTTTTATATTATTATGAGAACCTTATGCTTAAGGAGATAGGGGAAGTCTTGGGCGTTAGTGAGTCGAGAATTTCGCAGGTACATAGCAAAGCTATCATGCGTTTGCGAGGAAGACTGCGGAATGTTATGAGAGAATATGCAGACATTGTCTGAATGATTGCGTTTCGATTTTGGTGTTGATAAGGAGCCTGTTGCTATGTATTTTTATTGTACCGATGATGATGACGATGATGACGATTATGAAGAAGAGTTAGAGGTGGAAACTTCGAGCGAAGAGGAAGATGGCTGGGAGTGGTATGATGATGAAGAGGAGTGGGACGAAGAGGAGAGTCTCGTGTGTTATAGAGGCAATTCCGGTGCTTTTCTCGAGTGTTTTGCTTAATGCTTATTGATATTGAAGAGGCTGTAATATTATTAAAAGATGGAGAGATTGTTGCCATTCCAACCGACACTGTATATGGTCTCGCTACCGACATGTCTAATAGTAGCGCTGTGGAGTCGATATTCTCTTTAAAGGGGCGCTCTGGTAGCAATCCGCTGGTAGTCCTTATTGCTGAGCGTAGTGAAGTGTATCCTTTTCTTAAGAATATTCCTGAAGGTTTTGAGAAGCTGGCAGATGCGTTTTGGCCAGGGGCTTTAACGATAGTGATGCCTGTGAATACTGCTGAGGTCGATAACCGGATACGTGCGGGGTTATCTACGACAGGTTTCAGGGTTCCTGATAATAAGGATACCCGCGATCTTTTGAGCGTCTTTGGTCCAGTCGTTGCACCTTCGGCTAATCCTTCTGATGCACCGCCGGCGTTAATTCCTGAGGATGTTGAAAAATATTTTGGGAAGTCATTTCCTATATTGCATAGTGGTAGTTTTTCTAGCGGGATTCCTTCGACAATAGTCTGTTATAGTGAGGGGGTTTGGAATATTTCGCGTCGCGGAGCCATAATCCCAGTCGATATCAATAGCGCACTAAAGTAGGGACAGGCACTTTATATAGCGTTGTAGTCTGTTGATTGTTAGGGTTATAAAGTAGGGACAGGCACTTAATATAACGTTCGCCTGTTTGAAGCAAAACGGGTGAACATTATTCAGGTTTTAATTTCTGTGGCTCTAGATTAGTGAAAGTTTTGTCTGATTTTAACGCGTTTCAGCATCTATGACACTCCATAAATTATTCATGAATTTTTGTTGGTTTGGTGTCAGGTTGTGTAGTACTAGGAAGCAGTCGGCATTTTTATTGAAGGCTGCTTTTGTCCAGTTTGCCGATCCATTTACAAGAATTGTGTCGTCGATATATGCAAATTTGTGATGCAAGAGTCCAAGTCCTTGATTTAATGTTGTGGGGATGTCAGCATTCTTTAGCATAGTGATGACATTGCTGCTTGCACCATGCCCAGAGGTATAGTCGATGGCAACCGCGATGTCGATGCCGCGACGCTTAGCGGCAATAACTGCATTGGCTAGGTCTTGGTTTGTCCATGTAAACATGGCGATGCGTATGCGTCCATGCGCTGCATCGATGAGTTCTATTAGATGTTTAACAGCGGCAGAGCCGTCGGTTGGTAGCGACCAGTATTCGATATGTTGTCCTCCGACGATATGCTCGTGAGATGGAGTGTTGGCCGTTATTGTTTTTGCTAGTTCTGGGCTATGCACTCCTATAAGCAGGTTGTCATGCATGCGTAAAGACTCCGTAGTCATATTCGAAGAGCCTATCCATACCATTGTGTTGTCGATGATAAGTATTTTCTTGTGCATCAGTCCTTTGCAATTTCCTACTGTTATGCTAGCGTGATCCGAGAGAAGGCGCATGGCTTTACGAGCATAATTTTTATCTAGGACTATTGTAATATTAACTCCTGCGTCTGCTTTTTTCTTCAGTGCATTGATTATGTTATCGTCTGAAAGAGAGAACATTTCCAGGAATATGGATTTTTTTGCCATAGATATGGCGCGGTTCATTGTAAGTTTTAGATCGTTACGGGTTTGGTTAGAATATAATGATGGAGGGTAGCCTTTTTCTGGCATGTGAGGAGTCAGTGCAATAACTGTCAGAGCGATCATTGTAGAAAATATTGAAACTAAAAAGATTATAAAGAGAGCTTTTCTTGGCATAAGATATTGTTAATACGTAGCAGAGTGTTATAAATACTGATATGGGGGTCAGGTTTATGTATGCCTGACCCCGTAATGTTTAATGTGATGCATTAATGTAACAGGCTAGTGTGATGCGCTTGTCAGACATTTTTCGCTATTCTTTTTGCTTTCTGAATACTCTTCTATAGCCTTCAGTGATATATTGGAAGGCATCTCTTCATAGTGTGAGAATTTCTCAGTATGTTCAGCAGTGCCTTGTGTTAATGAACGCAGCACGGTCGAATATTTGAAGAGGTTTGCAAGAGGAATTTTTGCTTTGATGATTTGAAAGTGGCCGTCAGAGTCCATGCCTAGAACTTGTCCTCTCCGCGATGATATGTCGCTGATAATATCTCCCATGTATTTATTCGGGACATAGACTTCGATTTCATATATTGGTTCTAATAGGTATGGTTCTGCCTCTTTGAAGGCTTCTTTGAAGGCTTCGCGCCCAGCGATCTGGAAGGCCATATCGTTAGAATCTACGGGATGCATCTTGCCGTCGTAGAAATTGACCTTAATATCAACAATTTTGCATCCGATGATGATACCTGTATTACAGATCTGGTGTATGCCTTTTTCGACAGAGCTAACAAATCCTCTATCGACATTTTGTCCGACTAAGCTTTCCATGAATTCTATTCCCGATCCGCATTCTAGTGGTTCTATCTTCACCCAAACTTCGGCGAACTGTCCTGAGCCACCGGTCTGTTTTTTATGCCGGTATTTTGAAGCTCCGAATACATGTATTGTTTCGCGATATGGGACTTTGGGCTTTGTTACGGCTATGTCGAGTTTATACCGTTCTTTCATCCTTTCCATTGCTGCCAGGATATGGATTTCTCCCATTCCCGACACTATCGTTTGTGTTGTTTCGGCGCTGACCTCATAGTGGAATGTCGGATCTTCTTCGTGAATAGCTGCCAGGGCTCTTCCGAATTTATCTTCATCGCCTTTTGAGGCGGTAGTCATAGCGAAGCTGATACATGGTGTTTGGAATTTTGTTGGAGGAATTGTTATTGGATATTTCGCTTCTGACAGAGTGTCGCAGGTGTGTGTGTTTTTGAGCTTGACGACAGCTGCAATAGCTCCTGTAGGTAGTTCAGAGACATTAGTGCGGTTCTTTCCTGCCATAATAAATAGTTGATTGAATCGTTCAGAGACACTTCGGGCATCGTTTTTTAGTTCTCCTCCGCTATGGACTGTTCCTGAATATACTCTAAAGAACGATAGTTCGCCAATGTGTTGCTCTGCCATAGTTTTAAAGATGAAAGCACTCGTTGGCGAGTCGACACCGATTTTATGTTCTTCGCCATTGATGCTGGCAGAGATGGTGATGGTATCGGGTGACGGAGCACATAGAGTAAGGAGTTGCATAATACGCGTTGTTCCGACATTTTGAGTGGCAGAAGAGCATACTATGGGGAAGATATTTTGATTAGAGACAGCGTTGATCAGTCCTTCTTGAATATCATCTTCGGAGAGGTCTCCTTCTTCGAGATATTTTTCGAGGAGGTTGTCATCGGATTCCGCTATGGTATCGATAAGTTCCTGGCGGTATGTTGCTGTGATATTCAATAGGTCTTCGGGGATATCAGATTCTGCCCATCCACCTTTGCTGTGTTGCTTCCATGTTAGAACCTTATTGCGGATTAGGTCTATCACGGAGCAGAAGCTGGCCCCTTGGCCTATCGGTAGCTGAAGTGGAACGACGTGTGTTCCCCAGCGATTTCGCATGGTATTGAGTTGCGTGTCAAAATCGGAATTTTTTCGGTCTAATCCGTTGATACATATCATTCTCGGGTGTTTGAATTCGTCGGCATATTTCCATGCCCGTTCTGTGCCGATTTGAAGACCGTCGACGGCATTGATTAGGAATAGCGACATATCGCATACGCGCATGGATCCTTTAACATCGCCCATAAAGTCGGCGTATCCTGGCATGTCTATGATATTGAAGGACGTCTTATCGTGTTCAAAGCTGAGCAATGTGCTGTGGATGCTCATTTGTCGTTCTGTTTCGTCAGTGTGGTAGTCTGAGACAGTATTTTTGTCCTGTATTGTTCCCATGCGGTTTATCACATTTGCCGAGAAAAGCATTGCTTCGCTAAGCGATGTTTTTCCTGCGCCACTGTGGCCGACAAGTCCGATGTTTCTGATTTTTCTACTTTCCAGGTTCACGGCTAACTCCTTTTGTTTAGTTGTTAGGCAATACCATAAATGATTAGCAGATTCTGATATTTTTACGAAGGTTTAAAATCATGGTCGAGTGAAAAATATTTCGTTAGGTTTTTTGGTAGCGAGGTTTTGCGTTTCTTTAGTAAGCGTCAGTTATTTATAGTGCATTATACTATGTTGGTCTGAGAAGTCCTTAAATTGTGTAGTCATGAAGACGAGACATCTGGATCA
>Ga0307991_1002984_pt1 | contig 11185 bp, 7 predicted proteins | sample EllFjometagen131_FD_203146 | JGI IMG/M metagenome (GOLD analysis project Ga0307991, IMG submission 203146) | Marine microbial communities from Ellis Fjord, Antarctic Ocean - #131 | ecosystem: Environmental > Aquatic > Marine > Unclassified | place: Southern Ocean | collected 2014-10-08 | reverse complement strand
AATCTCACAATCGATTAACTATTGACATAAAGTTAGACATATAAAACTTCGACCCAAAGAAAAATAATATGGAGGATATTATGAGCAATGGACAGACTCAAGAAGATAAGCAATTGTCTGACGAGCATTTAAAAGACAATCTGGCTCGGATCAAACATAAAATTGTGGTTATCAGTGGCAAAGGTGGCGTGGGGAAGAGCACAGTTTCTGTAAATCTTGCCTATGGACTGGCATTACAGGGTAAGAAAGTTGGAATTTTGGATGTAGATATCCATGGTCCTTCAATTGCTAAAATGCTTGGTATAGAAAACAAAAAACTGGAAGTTAGTGAAGATGGTGTGAGAGCGAAACCGATTCGTGTCGTAAATAACTTGTATGCCGTAACATTAGCCAGTATGTTACAGAATCCTGATGATCCAGTAATCTGGCGAGGACCACTTAAAATAGGTGCTATCAAACAGTTTTTATCTGATATAAACTGGCCTGACCTTGATTTTCTGATTGTGGATTGCCCTCCAGGAACAGGGGATGAACCATTATCAGCGATTCAAACTATTGGAACCATGGATGGCGCTATAATAGTATCTACTCCTCAGGATGTGGCACTGCTTGATGCCAGAAAATCTATCCGCTTTGCTGAAATGCTTAAGGTTCCTGTACTGGGACTTATTGAGAATATGGCTTCATTCAAATGCCCACATTGCGGTGAAATAATTGACATCTTTGCTGGCAATGGAGTAAAAAAGGCAGCAGAAGATTTTAATGTGGAGATGTTGGGAAGTATCCCAATTGATCCTATTATCGTAAATACCGGTGATGAAGGCAGGCCATATATTTATGATTATGGCAAGCTGGATGCTGCAAAGGTTATGCAGGAAATCACCAAAAAGATTTTAGATAAAGTTAAATAAACTATAAATAATCAGCCCCATCAATCGGTGGGGCTATTTTGTTTCTTACCAGCCAGCATACCGCAGGCGGCATTAATATCTTGACCTCTGCTGTTTCGCAATGTTATAGGTACAGCAGATAATTTATACATCATCTTCATAAAGTTATTAACTTCTTTTTCAGATGGTTTTTTCCAGTCTAAGCCCGGGATTGGATTCCAGGGAATAAGATTTATCTTACTGGAAATATCACCAGTAAATTTCCTTAATGCTTTTTGATCTTTGATATCCATGTTAAATCCGGGTATCAGTACATATTCAAATGTAATCCTGAAAGGACTGGTCTTAGTAAATTGCTGAAGAACGGGCTTTAATACTGATAAAGGATATTTTACATTTATTGGCATTATCTCAGACCTTTTATCATCAATTGCAGAATTTAATGAAACTGCCAATTTTACTTTTAAGCCCGTTTCTGATAATTGCTTGATCCCGGGTATTATTCCACAGGTAGAAACAGTTATTCTTCTGGGACTAAAAGCGAAACACTTATCTGATTGTATTATTCTGATTGCTTTTATTACATTTTCCAGATTATCTAAAGGTTCGCCCATTCCCATAAACACAATGTTTGTAATTCTGAAACTACCTGCAAGCTGTCTTGCCAGATATACCTGACCGGTTATCTCATCGACAGTAAGATTTCGTAATAGTCCTAATCTGCTTGTTGAACAAAAACGGCAACCTCTTATGCAGCCAACCTGTGACGAAATGCATAAAGTTAGTTTCTCATCTGCTGGGATCAGCACCATTTCTATATAATTATCGTCTTTTAGTTTTAATAGATATTTACTGGTACCATCATCAGATTGGGAAATTTTATCAACCAATGGAAGATCAGTTGTGAAATGCGTATTTAGCGTCTGGATAGATAACTTGGAGATATTACTCATCTGAGTGAAATCTATAATATTTTGTTGGAATATCCAGTTCAATAGCTGTTTTGCTCGAAATTTCTTTTCTCCCAGTTCGATAATAGCTTCTTCAAGCTCAGAAGGGAGTAATGACCAGATAGACGTTTTTTGCATCAGTTTATTTGTCTTCTATCTCCATTTCCATTAGTTTCTTATATTGATCAAAAGTTAATATTTCCATATCTTCGTCAGGAGGTTTCAAATATATCTGATCATTATAATAATCATTTTTAACCACAATACACATTCTGCCATTTCGTTTCAGCTTTTCACCAACAACCGGAAATTCTTCTATTTTTTTCAAATAAAAATCTTCTTCATAATGAAGACAGCATAATAATCTTCCACAGGGACCAGATATTTTGCTCAAATTACCAATTAAATTCTGATCTTTTGCCATCTGAATGCTTACCTGATTAAACTTCTTCAAAAAGGAAACACAGCAATATTGGCAACCACACATTCCAAAGCCACCATAACGTTTAGCATCCTCTCGACCTGAGGTTTGATGAAGCTCGATCCTTGTACGAAATTCTGTTGCCAGTTCTCGTACAAAATCCCTGAAATCTACTCTGCCATCTGCGGAAAAAAAGAAGGTCAACTTATTACCATCAAATTGATAAACTGTATCCAGTAGCTTCATATCAAAAGGATATTTGGTCATCAATTTCATAAATTTAGCATGAGCTTCTTTTTCTTTTTCTTCTATGTGATGTATTTGTTCAAGATCCTGTTCATTAGCTATTCTGGTAATGGGATTGATTTCATTGTTTTTACTTCTTACTTCTAATTCCTGTCCAGTATAGGCACAATTTACTATTCTACCGATATCTTCACCGCGTTCTACCCGGCAAATTACTCTCTGATCCGGTTCTAATTCCAGATTAAGTTTATTCTCAAAATATCCAGTCCGTTGAGACCGGAAAATAATTTCCACAAATTCCTGCATCCATATCTCCTATAACTCTCTTTAAATAAAGAGGTTATATTATTTATTTATTATTGTCAGACTCCATGTGTTCCAGTTTCATGTAAAGCTCTTTTTCTGACTCACTCAAACTTAAACCTCTTCGCTGCTTCACCAATGACACTGTCTCAATAAATTTATCCTTCTGATAACCATATAATTTGCCTGATTCACCCCAGCGAAGGTTGGGTATAAAATCTTTAACCATTGTTTCACCATATATATTACAACCAAAACCAATCACAGAGCCTGAATTTATAGTGCTGTTTATCCCAATTTTGCAATGATCCCCGATCAGACAACCCAGGAATCGCATTCCCGTTTCAATCTTCTCTTCATGATGAATGCTGTGAACTTTAATAGGTTTATAATTGTTCTTGAGATCGCTGTTACTGGTACCTGCGCCGAGATTTATCCATTCTCCCAGATAACTGTGACCCAGGAATCCGGTATGTTGTTTATTTACATATCCTTGAATAATGCAACCTTCAACTTCACCTCCAATTTTACATACTGGTCCTATAGAGGTATTTTCATAGATTGTTGCTCCAGCTTTGATAACACTTTTTTTGCCAATATATACTGGTCCAGTAATTACGCAATTGGGCATAAGAAGGCATCCTTCATCTAACACCACGGGACCTTCCGATCCATCAATAACAACCCCGGGTTTGATAGTTACATTTTCTCCTATCCAGACGTTATATGGATTTAATATTGTTACACCCATCTCAGTTTCAAAACTATTATCTTTGTCATTAAAAACCATTTCAAAATCTTTATTGATATATTTACCATTTTCTGATATCAAATTCCATAACCAGTTCCAAAGTACATCATCATCCAGTTTCTCTTCCCGCATTCCGATCAACAGAGATTCCACCTGGTCTGCCGCAAGAGCCTGTTCATCAACTTCAAGCCTGGCAGCAACAAGAGAACCATCAGATGTTAAATAGTGATCAAGAGGTAAATTCAATATTCTCTTAGTTAATTCTTCATTTATCTTTGTACGGGTATTTACCAGCAGAATTTCATCTTCAGGTAATTGATTAATATACCAGTCAGGATGCCTTTCACGATAAACATCTTCCAGATAATCAGCTATTATAAGATAATTATCTGTGTTATCAAGATAGAGATTAAGCCTCTGTCTCAGCTTCAATATTCCCACTCTCAAATCAGAGGTAGATCTTGTATAAGTTATTGGATAAAAATGACGGTAATTGACATCATCAAATAATATTATTTTCATTGTTCCTCCCTGTTATTGGAATTTTATTATTTCCGGTTGAACATTAGAAAATTGGGGCATTACCACTCCAATATCTGCATTAATATAGGTTGGATCACACACAAGGTATTCATTATCATCATATGTGATCTTATCACCCTCGATATCAAAGTTCATTTTGACTGCCGTTGCTATGTGACCAGGATAATCTAATCCAATCACTTGCAGCCCAAGGAATTCCTTTACCAGATAGGAAAATAGAAATGATCTGTCTTCACAATCACAATATTTATAAAAGAAAGTTTCTTCTGGGAATAAACTGTTTTCTTTTCCAAATTGTTCATCATCTGTCTGATAATTAAATGCAGTTTGTACAAATCTAAGCAGAATATTTAATGCTTCAGCTTCCGATCGTCCTACCAGAATTGGCTTTAATCCTGTTATGAGTGATTTCTTAAGTAATGGTGAAATATCAGATTTAAAGTAAACCGATAGGCCTGTTGCCGGGTAAGCAGCCAAAAAATCTATTAGTGTTTTATTCTGCTTTACAGGTATGTTAAAGGTACTGTCTTTATAACTGAAGCTCAAATCTCTTTTAACTACAATTTCTTCAAGGTAGGGGGTAGATGTAATATTAAGATCAATAAGGTCATCTGAATCGGGATATTTACCTTCGTAGGTATAAATTGTTATTGGCTTAATGTCATTATTGCTCAAATCTATAGAATAATAATCTCTGGAATCAATAACCAGGTGAGGTTCGCCATAAATCACACTCTCTGTGGCAAGTAAAAGGTAGATATTATCTTCATTATATCCTACTTTACAATCAAATCCATTTTTTATCAGCATAAACCAGGTAAACAGGTTTGCCATATTATTGTTTTGATATATTTCCTCACCAGTGCGATAGACAAGCTGGCAATATGCCCAATCATTTAGCTTGAATCTATCTCTCATTTTTTGCAAGTCACTTAAGATCAATTCATAATCCGTATTACTGATTTTTCCCCAGAAACCTGCAATTGTAGATGCATCAAATCTCTCAACTACATCAATCTCAATATTACTATTATAGTTTAGATTAAATATCAATCCCCAATATGATAACTTTAGAGTCTCTGTTCCCTTTGAAATCGCATACATTAATTGCTCACGCTGTACATCCTGGAGGATGTCAGTAACTTCAGGGATATTTTGTTCAGTATCTTTATCATTAATTTCCACGATTTCTCCTGCAGAAAGATCAGGGCAAACTTGACCAACAGGATTAGGTATATTAACAGGCTTGGGGATGGAATCTCTTATCGAAGGTTCCTCTATATTATACATTTCCCAACCCTTTTCCAGGAATTCAGCAAAATTCTTGTCCATCTGGTTTTTCCAGTTAGAATATTCCTCATTCTGATTTTTAAGCCATTCATCAAATTCACTTTGTGCAAAAACCTGTAGCGTGATTATACATAAAATCAATAGTAATAATTTCCTCATGTTCACTCCTTCATTATTTCCACCTGTAAAGTGAAAAAAAACCTCCCACAGCCACTATCACCATATATATTGGTTGAAATAACAACCACAGTGGATAGCTCAACCATAATTTAGTAACGACCTTAAATCTTCTGAAAATTGCTTTTACAAAGCTCATTTCCACTAATAATCTGATAGTAAATAACCATATTCCTATTTTCAAGTTCAATATCAGCACAATCCAGGGAAGGAAAGTAATAAGCAATATACTAATAAGATAAACAAAAAATTCTGGATTCAAATTAAATTGAATCCCAGTATTCGATGCCCAACGCATACGTTGATTTAATAACTCTCCCCAGTTATCCACAGATGATGTTGTCATAAAGCTTCCAGCCGATCTATTAAATGTAATCTTCATACCTGCTTTGCGAAATAATTGCATCAGATTTACATCATCTCCTGATATCAGATGTATGATCTGCTGATACCCTCCAACTTTTTCCCAGCTTGATTTGCGATATGCCAAATTCTGAGCTGAACAGGAAAAATATTTGCCTGATAATATCAATCCACCTGCCACAGCATACATTGCCATAAAATCAAAATATTCAAACCACTTAACACTTCCATATTTCAGGTTCTCATTGGTATTAGTTCTTGATAATCCAGCCACCATATCAATATCAGATTCAAAACAGGATACCATTGATAATATCCAGTTAGTTCCTGGTCTGCAATCGGCATCAGTGATAAGTATTATCTCTCCTATTGCTGTTTTTACAGCTTGTTGCAAGGCATTCTTTTTACCAGCATATTTTGCACTGCCCCGATCAATTTTTATAACTTTCAGATTTGACCAGTTTTCTGCATATTTGCTAACAATGTTTCCAGTGCTATCATCAGATCCATCATCTGCGATTATTACTTCATATAATTCCTCAGGATAATTCTGATTGCCCAGTCGCATCAATAATTCTCTGATATTTGCTGCTTCATTCCGGGCAGAGATCACTACTGACACACTTTCCCTGCCAACCATTAATTCTTTCTTAGGCTTTTTATATCCTTTCCAGCTTAACCATAGATAGTAATAATAAACCAGACTACCACATATAGTGAATAATAATAGCAATGACCAGAGCATTTATTCGGGAACTTCCTGTGTTTCGACTGATGGTTTTATTTGCCATAAATCCATTAGATTTCTTTCTTCTACTTCCAGGCTATCTGAGCGAAGGCTATCAGGTTCCATCCAGTAAAGAAGACTATCAGGTATTTCCTCAATTTTCCGATTTTTATAAACTGTTGAGCCTCTTAGATCAGGTCTACTTGGTAATTTTTCCCTTAGCCACAATTGATTGGAGGGCCAGGGATGTCTCTTACCACCCAGATAATAAAATACACTGTCAATAATGCTTTCAGCAAATACTACTGGCGCAAAGTGGTAACGAATACTATCACCATATACAAAATTTACTGATGTGCTGTCCTCCAGAGAAATTAAATTTCCCAAACTATCCAGTCCAGCAATTTTATTTCTGATTATAAAGAGACTATCAACCCAGTTTGGAGTTAAATAAGGTTCTCCATTTAAATAATATACCAACGAATCAAACTCTGCTCTTATTGACAATGCCCTCCAGTAATTGATTGAATCCCTTAAGGCAGGATTTAGATTTTTTACCAGGTAACGAATAGAATCAGGATAATCAAACGGTTTCCCACCCAGGTCATATACTACAGAATCCTGATAATTCTCTCTATATATCGTAGGCAAAAAGTTATAATTCAAAGAATCCGATAGCACGTTAGGTTCTGTTCCAGCAATAAAATATTCATCAATTGTCTCTTCATAACGGTTTGCAGGTAATAAACCAGTCTCCTTAGAGATGGTTTTAGTAATAATATTATCTGGTTTATCAAATTCATAGCGAGAGCCGTCAATAATAGGTTTTCCTTGATTATTGAGAGGCGAGTCAAGTTCAATAGCCTTTTTCATGATATAGGGCCAGGCGGGTAAGGCAGCAGTCGCACCGCTTTGACTTTTTCCTAATGAATCATTATTGTCAAAACCTACCCAGATACCTGTAACCAGTTTGCGATTATACCCAATAAACCAGGCATCCCTAAAGTCATCTGTTGTGCCTGTTTTTCCTCCTGCTGTCCATTTATATCCTCTCCAGCGTATTCCCACTCCTGTACCATCTTCGGTTACGCTCTGCATAAGATTTGTCATCAACCAGGCAACCTGTTCATTCACTACCTTTATTCTGTCCGGTTCATTGCTTTTTATCACATTGCCTTCACGATCTTCAATTCTGCGTATAAAGATGGGATTCACTCGATAACCATTATTAGGGAATGTAGTATAAGCACTGATAAGCTCATAGGGATATACTACATTAGTACCAATTGCCATTGAATATACTGCCCAGATTGGAGTAGTGAGCCCAAATCTTCTGGCGTATTGCTTCACTTTCTGAGGTGTGAGGTCATAGAGCATTTTAATTGCCCAGATATTCCGAGATTTACGCAGAGCATCCCGCATTCGAAGATATCCAAACGTCTCTCGAGAGTAATTATGTGGCTGCCAGAATATGCTGTCACTCTCGATAAAGCAGATTGGTTCATCCTGGATCACAGTTGCCGGTGTGTAGCCATTATCAAGAGCTGTTGTATACATAATCGGTTTAAATGCTGATCCCGGTTGGCGATAAGATTGCATGATCCTGTTTAACTTACTGTGATTAAAGTTCCTGCCACCAACTAAAACTCTCACATATCCCGTTTCCGGCTCTATGGAAAAAACTCCTCCCTGAACGTAGTCCGTGACAATATTCACCGTATCAGCGGGTAAATCAGTATATTTTACTTCATAATCATTCTTATTCTCAAATTTGATCAATTCCCTGTTAAGCAGGCTATCTGCATATTCCTGCAAATCAGCATCCAGAGTTGTATATATACTTAATCCTCCACCAAAAAGCCGGTGAGTACCATATTCTCTCTCCAGTATAGGTCTGATATATTCTATGAAATAATCTTTTGCTGATCCCAGTGATTCTGCTTTTACCAAATGAATAGAATCTTCTTTTGCTTCATAATATTGCAGAGTACTGATAACCTTTTCTTCTTTTAGTCTGTTCAAAACGAGATTCTTACGCCATAATGACCTCTCAGGATGATGTTTGGGTGAATAGGCATTTGGCAATTGGATCAAGCCTATCAATGTAGAAGCTTCTGAAATTGTCAGGTTCTTAGCTTCTTTCCCAAAGAATTTCTGACTTGCAGCCTCAATTCCATAAGTACCAGTCCCAAATGGTACTTTGTTCAAGTAAATCTCCATGATCTCATCTTTAGAATAATTACTCTCTATCAACACTGCCAGCATCAATTCTTTTATCTTACGTGGTATGGTTTTATCAAGTGAGAGAAACAGGTTCCTCGCCAGTTGCTGTGTAATTGTGGATGCTCCTTGTGAAAAACTGCGAGTTTTTATATTTATAAGCATCGAGCGTATAAAACTCAGTAAATCCATTCCCCAGTGATTTTCAAAGTTCTTATCTTCAATACAGATAAGGATATCCTTCACATGATCAGGTAATTCTGACACATTGGTCAATGTGCGTTGTTCAAAAGCAAAAGTGTGGATTAGATTATCATGCAGATCATATACTTCTGAGCCCACCTTCATGTCATATTGATGCAGTTCAGATAGAGGCGGAAGCTCATGGCTGTAGTAATAAAAAATTCCCGCAACAATGCCAGCTGCAAAAACGATAAGGCAAAAAAAGATATATAGATACCTTGTCATATAATAATTAACAGTCCGATTTCCGGAAACTTTCTTCATTTTACTGTTTTTATTTCTCTTTACTGCCATAACCTATTCTTTCCCACTTAGTTATTTATCTTTGCAATTGTCAAAATATCCATATTTAAGTCAATTCTTATATTCTGATTTGTTAAATTCTGATAAAATCAAAAAAGGCAGACCGAAGTCTGCCTTGTCACTAATCTATAGTAGATATAATATTTACAATCTACTTCATTAATATTAGTTTTTTGGTTCTTGCTGGTTCTCCTGCTCGTTCAAGTCGATAAAAATAAACTCCAGAGCTTACCTTTCTTCCCTGGCTGTCTGTTCCCAGCCAATCTACAGTTTGAGTACCTTTATCCATATTGCCATTGATCAAAGTATTCACTGTTCTTCCTTTGATGTCATAAATTCTCAGTCTCACTTTTCCTGCTTCCATGAGTGAAAAATGTATAGTAGTTTCGGGATTAAAAGGATTAGGATAATTGTAATAATCATCTGCATCTGGTGAGATCAAGTCATCCTCATTAATTGTAGTAAAAACTACTTCAACTGTATTTGATGGTTCACTTTCTCCATTAGAGTAATTCGCAACCACATAAAAACCAAAGTCAAATGCACTTGAGAGAGTCGTTTCATAATAATTCTCTGCTGTATTGGCAATATTCTGGAAATTGCTGTTGTCACCAAATCTCACATACACACCGAAATCCTCAAAAGATTCTGCTGAGCCAGCATCAAATCCCCATTCCAGTTGTATTTGCGCTTCTTCTATATTAACTGTTAAATTATATGGCGCTTCCAGGATTGATAAATCAAAATCTAACATGGAAACATCGTCTGTGATTATTCCAATTGTCTGCGTTTCTATTCCATGTCCTGGCAGCCAGGCACTCACATCATAAATACCTTCATAATATACATAAGAATATCCACCCCCAGGACCAGGTATTATCTCTTCATCATCAATCATCACTATTCCCTGAGTGAAATCAACATCATCCTGATCACTAATTAGTGTACCAGCTATAAAGCCTTCTCCTGGATTATAAAAAAATGTGATACTGTCGCCTGCAGTACTCACTTGATGAATAAATATCCCACCATAACCACCATTCTGCAGCCAGTCCGCAGGATTTGTCACATCATTAAATTCTGTCCTGCCATAATCTGCATTGAATGGCGCTCCAGAGGGATTGCCATTACTATTATAATCTCCTCCCGGGCGATATACATATAATTCGTCTGGTGGTCCATCGGCATTTCCCTGTCCTGATAAAGACCCATCAACACGCCAGATCAGCAATCCTTCACCAGGAAGATTCATTTCATAAGTCCCTTCGATCCTTTTCCGATATTCCAGCACAAAATATTCCATAGGATTATTTGATGCTATGCGATATACATTTTCATTACCTTCACTCATGGGATGCAGAGTATATAGACCAGGTTCGCTGATCAAGGGAAGTTCATCTATCCAATTGCCATAGCGATATTTCATATAAGCACTCATGTGACCATTTCCACCTTCCATTATATCCCAGGCATCAGCTGGTGCATATACATTGGAATTATAATGATATAGATCGGGAGCTCCCAGAGCATGGAACATCTCATGATTTAAGGTTCCCACTTCCACCTGAGTTCGGGGTTGAAAAGTGAAATCCATTACCTGCAATCCATTTATATATGCATCCACCATATACAAAGACCAGCGATGTGCCCATAATAATTCAGCCCAACCATCATTTCCACCTCGGATAATGAAACAGACATTATCTACCTGACCATCATCGTCTCCATCGATATCAAGTGATTCAGGTACTTCGTCTG
>Ga0307991_1002983_pt1 | contig 11200 bp, 10 predicted proteins | sample EllFjometagen131_FD_203146 | JGI IMG/M metagenome (GOLD analysis project Ga0307991, IMG submission 203146) | Marine microbial communities from Ellis Fjord, Antarctic Ocean - #131 | ecosystem: Environmental > Aquatic > Marine > Unclassified | place: Southern Ocean | collected 2014-10-08 | reverse complement strand
ATTTTCGATGCCCATCATAGTGATATTTACCTGCCTGGGGATGCATATCTATGGTTCCCATATCATCATTAGAAAGTGCATGAATGATGCTCTTCCAATTGTAATCAGCAAAAATACGTGTAGCATTTCTGCCAAGTTTACCAGGACTATGAGCATCAGAAGATGAGATCAGAGAGTATTTATCAAGGGCAGAAATATGACGTATCATGGGCACATCTGCTGAGAGTCCGGTTTCCAGAGTAGTTATCTGATCAGTGAGATCTTCAAAGCATTCAGAAATATCATCATAACCTGATTTTGCTCCAAAAAGCGAGAACCAGGGAGTCCAGATATGAGCAGGAATACAGAAAATGCGCTCATCAGTTTCCAAAGCAATTTCCAGCAGATCATGAGCACTAAGTCCGCAGATAGGGCGACCATCAGAGCGGATATTTACTTTGTGTTTTTCCAGATTAGACTGAAACAGAGCTGCTGTAGATAAATCAGGCAGAATGAAGATATTATGGATCTTACGAGTTTTGCCCTTGTGCTTATAAATGGAGCTGATCTCTCCCGTGAGAATGAATCTGACATCTGAATTTCTGAATGCGTCTTCTACGGGAAGACGGAGATCAGGTTTAAGCTGATATAGTCCAGGCTCAGATTCCTGCAGTTTGTCTTTTAGTTCAGCCAGCCAGCCAGGATGGGATATGTCACCAGAGCCAATAATATTGATCCCCTTTCTTCTCGCCCAAAAGTCAAGAAATTCAGGAGTAAGGTCTTTACTGGTAGCCATGGAAAAATGAGAGTGAATATGCAAATCAGCAATTAGATATTTTTTCATCTATTTTATCCTGTAATTTTTTTATTTAATCTGGTTTATTGCTATCTCGCGTCAAGTTCTCTTTTTTTATTTTACGCATCTCCCAGCCAAACCCTTGCGAATGTGCTTGCACCTCCGCAAGGGTTGATCAGAGAAAAGAGGATTATAAACCTATAATAATAAACAGTTTAGCATAACAATCAACTATTGCGAAGTCTATCAACTATACGAAGGTTTTAAAAAGGTCAATTCCCCAAAAATTGTTAATAATGAGTTTTTAAAAACGAATATTGCTATAGTATGGAACACTAAATGCTTAAACAGCATTTGAAGGAGATAGTATGATACGAAAAGTGTTAACAGTGGTGACAGTTATGATCATCGCCATCCATCTGGCAGCGGCAGTACCGCAGAAAGCTAGATTGGACGCAGCACAAGTAAATCCCATCGTGGATTGCCCTGAGCTGTCAGCTAACACTGTTTACTATCTAAATTGTGCTGATTGCGGGTTTTACAACCTTGATCTGTCAAATAATCAAATTGATAGATATCTGCAATTGTGGAAGCCAAATACTTCTTATGCCCAAAGATTTTATCTTGTTCAGGCAAGCGAAGATTCCTATTACATCGTGAAGGCGCAACATGATCTGCACCTGCATATTATTCCTGATCCGGCTGGTAAAGATAATTATTTGAGAATCGGTGGTGAATTAAATGACACTACTGATCACTGGCGAATTATTTCTACCTCAGATGATGGTTTGTATCATATAGTTTCTGAATATAACGGCAGAGCTTTAACCAGCGATGCTGAAGCAGATCATAAAGATCAGATTATGGCAAAAGATTATACTGGGAACATAAACCAAAAATGGCGGTTTATTCCAGTATATTAAATTATAGAATCCCTCCTCATACACCCAAGGACCTGCCTACCTCCCTCAGGCAGGTCCGACTTTTTTATGTACCTGTCCCGAAATTATACATGAGTAAACAAAGTTAACAGTTTGATACCTTTACAGGGGTGTAACTATTGTGTGTAATCATTAGTTGCGGATTGAGAACGATTGTCCTACTCCTGGGTGCTATCTTGCCAGTTTTCTTCGGTAATAGTTATTGTGCGTTCAATTTTGCCAAATAAATTACAATAGGCTATGATCTTAAGTTCATCTCCAGGATTAAGATCCCGTACCATGAATTTTGCTCTCTGTTCATTTCTGATAGGCTGGCTAAAAAATATTTGTGTGATCAGCAATCTGTCTTCCAGTTCCAGTCCCTGTCGATTCAGATATATTTCCAGATTATTGATATAGTGAACCGTAGTGGAATTTACCTTGTGATAAACAACCACAGAAAGATCACCACTAATGGCACTGTATTTGATAGTCATATCAGAAGGCTCATGACAATGAGCAGTTAAAGCCAGCATCAAAAAGATCAGGCAGAAAAACCAGGTTATACTTCTATTATTTAACATTTTTTTTATTCCATCATTTAATAAAAAAAAACATATTTAGAGCGATGTTATATCGTCAAGTAAAATTATCCTTTTAAGCCGCTGGATACAAAGGAAGCCATTATATGTCTCTGGGCGATCAAAAATAGAAGCACCAGAGGCAGGATACTGAACGTGGAAGCAGCCATCAGCAGAGCAGTTTGTGAACTTGCCTCTGATGAGAAATACGAAAGACCTACCTGGAGCACTCTCAATTGGGGACTATCTATCATTACCAGGGGCCACATGAAGCTGTTCCATGAGCCGATAAAGGCAAATATGGCAGCAGTTGCTATCACACCCTTGGAAAGGGGCAGCACGATTTTCCAGAGAGCACCAAAACGGCTGCAGCCGTCAATTGAAGCAGCGTCAAAAAGTTCCTGAGGTATGGATTTAAATTGCTGACGCAGCAGGAAGATCGTGAAGATATTTGCCAGCCAGGGTACTATGAGGGCATAATACGTATCTAGCCAGCCAAGATGGTCGAGGAGAATATAGGAGGGGAACAGATAAACCGGTTGAGGTACCATCATCATGGAAATAAGGAGATAAAAGATGAATTCCTTTCCTTTGAACCTCATTCGGGCAAATGCGTATGCTGCCAGACTTCCGGTAATGATCACTCCCAATACACTGATACCGCTAACAAATATTGTGTTGAGGAAATATCTTCCAAAGGGTACTTGCTTCCAGGCTTCAACAAAATTGCTGAAAAAGAGCTTAATACTTTTCTTATGTGTTACTTTTGAAGCGGAAACTTTCAGGTAAGAAGCAATTATCTCATTATTTTCATTAAAGATATTTATCCAGAGACTGTCACCCGGAGCAGGTTTGAGGATTTTGCAGCGTAATAATTCACCATCCCCATCCCGATCAAGATAATCAGATTCCACATAGGGTATAAACCCGTTATTTCCTTTATTGATCTCAAATTGAGATTTCACAGATGTAGCCAACATCCAGGCAAAGGGCATGATCATAAATAATCCGCATAAGCTCAGAATGATATAAGTAAATATATTTTTGTTCTGCATGCTCTATCCTTAGTAGTGTACTTTTTTCTCCAGTCTTCTCTGGAATAGAGTAAGACTGAGAATAGTGAAGAATAAAACCAAAGCGATAGCACTGGCATAGCCGTAATTATTATTATCATAACCCTGTTCAAAGAGATAATATACTATCACTTTTGTTGTACCTAAAGGTCCTCCTGTAGTAGGTCCTGGTCCAGTCATCAGGTAGATTTGTGAGAATACCTGAAAAGTTGTTATAGTGGTCATCATCAGCACATAAAAAGTGGTGGGTGATACCAGGGGTAGAGTGATCTTAAAGAATTTAGTGAATTTATTTGCTCCATCTAGGGAAGCTGCCTCATAATATGTTTCGGGTATGTTCTGTAAACCGGCAAGATAGATAATTGTATTATAACCCAGACCTTTCCAGACTGTGAGAATAATAATAGAAAATAGAGCTAGAGAAGGTCCACCAGCCCAGGCAGGCAGTGCCTCGCCAAACATCAGTTGGAAAATTCCCTTGCTTTCGCCCAGCCAGCCCAGGGGATCTATGCCGATCAATCCCAGCAGGTAGTTCATTAATCCTGTCTCTTTACTATACATCATCTTCCACACTATTGAAACCGCCACCATTGAAGTGACTGTGGGGATGTAATACACTGTTCTGAAAAAGGCTCTTAATTTAGTGATACTATTTAGAAAATTGGCAAAAACCAGCGATAAAAACAGGCTGAGAGGTACTACAAAGATCACCAGATAAAATGTATTTAACATAGATTGCCAGAATATAGGATCAGCTAGTAATTTTTTATAGTTCTCAAATCCTATAAAAGCCCCGGCACCATTAATTGACCATTCACGAAAACTTAGTACAAAGGCAAAAAGAATAGGTACCAGACGGAATACTATTATAATCACCAATGCCGGGAGTAAATATAGATAAGGACCAATATCAAATTTCTTTTTTACCATTTCACCTCACTCGTTGGATAAAATCATTATAAGCATCTTAAATGTCAATAAATTTGGCTTTTAATTGTCTGATCCGCTGATATGAATGCTCTATGTATGACTTTGGAATTTCACCTGAATATACCAATTCTCTAATTGTTAGCACTATCTGTTCAATAGTGAGTTGATTATTTGGTTTGCTGTTACCAAAAAGGAGAAGGTCATTACCTGCATGAATTGCCAGCCTAAGGACCTCAGAAAGATTGTATTGATCAGCAACAGCTTTCATTTGCAGGTCATCAGTTATCACTACACCCTGCCAGTTCAGTCGGTCTCGCAATAGAGAAGTGATAATATTTTTGCTAAGTGAAGCTGGATAATTCTCATCTAATCTCTTGTTATATATATGACTCACCATAACCATATCCGCAATGTTTTCTGGAATAAGCTGTTGATAGGGTTCAAGTTCAAGATTATTCCAGCTCTGGCTTACATCAGCTTTATCATAGTGAGAATCTGTGCTGGCTGAGCCATGACCAGGGAAATGTTTCAAGCAGTTGTAAACTGTAAATTTATTCATAGCCTGGCAAAATATTAGAGCATGAATAGTTACTATTTCAGGTGATGATGAAAAGCATCGTTGATACCTGCCAATAGCCGGGGAATCTGGATTTATATCCAAATCGATAACAGGTGCAAGGTTGAGATTTATCCCATTTTCCTTAAGCTCCTTAGCAATTTCTTCCGCCCAATTTAAGGTAACTTCTGGTATGTTTTGCCTTCCAATTTCTTGTGCACTCGCATAAGGATGAAAGCCCTGCTCTGGTTTTAAACGGATCACTTTTCCACCTTCCTGATCAACAGCAATGAAAGGTGGGATTTCTGAATGCTGTTTAAGTATTTGGGTTAGCCGACGTAATTGAGCAGGTGATTTTATGTTGCCGGTTCCAGGATATGAAGGACGATTATAGAGTATCACACCACCTGGATTGTATTTTTCCAGTGATGCAGTGAATTCTGGATTAGATTCATCGTCACCCAAAAATCCAATGACCAGCATTTGGGCTATTTTTTTTTCCAAAGAAGATATTCGACCAGTACTTAATACTGATAACATAATGATCACAATTAATAATAAAATTACCATAAGTAAATTAATGTTTAGATACAGAGAAAGTAAAGAAAAAAATCTGAAATAGTAAGATATTGCTCTATCCCAAATTATATGTATATATTATAGAATGAGACTGTTCAACCTAAGTAATTGATATCATTGCAAGTTTTCAATTTTTGCTGCAAAAAAATGCACATATGCATCATATTTGTCAATTTTTCTGAAATTGACAGATTTCCTGAAGGGAAATAACTATAATATCATAAACTCCAGGTAGTCATTTCGTGCCGACCTGGGGCTATTATTATGAATCACTTTCAGGGATAAATCAATAGCAAAGATTGAACAGTCTCAAATATGTGAATTAATGGTTGACAATATATAAATTACCATTATGTATTTATTCAGGAGAATGAAAATGATCGTGATTAAACCGGAATATTGTTCTAAAGACAATAAATGTCAGGTTATCAGTTTCTGCTCGGCAGAAGCTATTACCCATGAACCGGGGAAGATTCCACAGATTGATTATCAAAAATGTACTGAGTGCAGGAAATGTATATATTTTTGCCCGGCATTTCGCGAGATAATCGAAGACTGATTCAGAGAAAGATAAGACATTTTATAAGTTACCGATATTTTTACTTTACAGAAATTTATAATTAGAGAATAAAAGCCTTAATACACAGGAGCAATAATGAAAAATAAGTTGTTTTTAATTGATGGTACCGCCTTGATCTATCGGGCATATTTTGCCTTAATTCGTAATCCTCTTTATACATCTACCGGTATTAATACCAGTGCCATGTTTGGCACTTTCAATATGTTTCTCTCCTTTCTGCAACGCTATAATCCAGAGTATATGCTGATTTCATTTGATCAAAAAGAGAAAACCTTCAGATCTAAACTTGACCCTAATTATAAAATTAACAGACCTCCAACTCCTCCGGAAATGATTGAGCAGTTTGAACCGATCAGGGATTTCTTCGTGTTAGCTGGTGTGAAAGAAGTGAGTATCTCAGGGTATGAAGCAGATGATATACTGGTTTCGGTTGCGGAGCAATATAAAAGTGAGTTTGATGTTGTCATTGTTACCGGAGATAAAGATTTTGCTCAGATCGTGGATGACAATATCGTTATTTTTGACCCCAAAAAAGAAATCATTATCAACCGAGAGAAAGTAATTGAAAAATATGGTGTTACTCCTGAGCAGTTTATTGACTATCTGGCAATTTGTGGGGATAGTGCTGATAATATACCTGGAGTGAAAGGTATCGGCCCCAAAGGGGCAGAAAAACTGCTTCAGGAATTTGGTGATCTTGATAATATCTATCAGCATCTGGATGATATTTCCTCTAAAAGCATCAGACAGAAATTGATTGAACATAAGGAAGATGCTTACTTATCTCGTGAGCTGGCTACTATTATCCGTGATCTGCCTCTGAACATTGAACTTAAGGATTTTAAATTCACTAATGCACGGCTTTCCAATACTATTGATTTTTTGCGGAAATATGAACTGCAATCTATTATTAATAAAGTGCAGCCTCTTGAGCAGGATATATTCAGTATGCTCGATAATGAAACTGCTGATGAATCTGATCTTTTTAAAGCAGTGCTGATCAATGAGAATTCTGAATTTGATTTAATTATTGAAGAAATAAAAAAACAGTCAGTTATTGCCGTTGATACGGAAACCACTTCTAAAGATCCCTTATTAGCTGAGCTGGTGGGTATATCTTTATGCTGGGAAGATAATAAGGCATATTATCTACCTCTTGCTCATCAAATGGCAGTGAATCTTGATAGAGAAATAGTGAAAGAAAAGCTGCAAAATGTCCTTAAAGGTAAAATCCTGATAGCACATAATTATAAATACGATTTCTTGGTGCTCAAATCTGCCGGTTGGCAACTTGATAATCATGTTTTTGATACCATGATCGCTGATTACCTGCTGCATCCATCCGATAGACATAGTCTTGATCATTGTGCCCAGAAGTATTTCTCATATAAAATGATACCTATTTCAGATCTAATTGGTAAAGGTAAAAAGCAGGTGACTTTTGATTTGGTGGGTACAAGCCAGGCTTGCCGTTATTCTGCTGAAGATGCCTGGGTCACCTGGAAATTATATCAATTACATTCCATAGGAATTAAGGAATCTGAACTTGAGAAACTTTATTATGATCTGGAAATTCCACTTCTGTTTACCCTGGCTGAAATGGAAAGCAAGGGTGTATATCTGGATCAAAAGTTTTTAAAGAAACTTTCATTCCAGGTTCAGGAAACTATTGGAAAACTTACTAAGGAAATATACGCTATCTCTGAAATTCAATTTAATCTTAATTCCACGCAGCAACTTGGTAAAATCTTATTTGATAAGCTGGAAATCCCTCCGGTGAAGAAAACTAAATCGGGATATTCCACAGATCAAAGTGTGCTTGAAAAGCTGGCACCAGAACATGAGATTGCCCGTCTGATCTTAGAGTACAGAACGCTTAATAAACTTCTGACTACGTATATTAATGCCCTCCCTGCTCTTGTGAATCCCTTAACCGGCAGAATTCATTCTTCCTTTAATCAGACAATTGCTTCCACGGGCAGACTTTCTTCTTCTAATCCCAATCTGCAGAATATTCCTATTCGTACTCAATTAGGCAAGAAAGTTCGCAAAGCATTTTGTGCTTCACAAAAGGGTTGGTCTATTGTTTCTGCTGATTATTCACAGATTGAGCTTAGGATATTTGCTATTCTAACCAGAGATGATACTTTGATCAAAACATTCCAGGCTGATAAAGATATTCACAGTAAAACTGCCAGCTTGATCTATAAAATTGAGGAATCACAAGTTACTCCAGGTCAAAGACGTTATGCAAAAATCATTAATTTTGGCTTGTTATATGGAATGGGAGCATACAGGATATCAAATGAACTCTCAATCTCTCGCAAGGAAGCTCAGAAATTTATTGATGACTACTTCCAGAATTTCCCTTCTGTCAGGAACTTCATCGATGTTCATTTGCTTGAAGCTGCTGAAAAGGGGTATGTGGAAACTATTCTGGGGCGTAAACTCTCTTTACCTGATCTAAATAGCCCAAACAGACAATTACGTGAAGCTGCCCAAAGGGTAGCAGTGAATATGCCTGTTCAGGGTAGTGCTGCGGATGTTATCAAAATTGCCATGAATAGACTGCATAAGCTTTTTGACAATAGACCTGAGATAAAAATGCTGATCCAGGTTCATGATGAATTGGTATTTGAGATCAGGGATGACGTGATGGATGAAGCATTGGAAGTGATAAAAAGTATTATGGAATCATCTATACCAGATGAATTAAAAGGGATTGTTCCTCTGAAAGTTGAAATTGGTGTAGGATCAAACTGGTTTGAAGCGCACTAAAAGATAGCCGGCAATTCATCACTAATAAGATAAAATTCTATTTTGATAACTGCACAGGGCACTGATAGTGTCAGATGCTTAAGTTTAGTATAATCCTTTTCTGTGGTTAAAATGTACTCAGTCTCATACATGGCTATCTGATTCTCGATCTGTTTAAGATCAATTGATTTGCTAAAAGGATAATGATCAGGAAATTGCAGATGAAACTGCCATTCAATATCTAAATTGGCAATAGTAGTCTCCAGTGAATGAGGATCAGCGATTCCAGAGATGATACCTAACCTTCTGGATTTTAATTCACCAACATCAATCCTGATTTGGTTATTAACATAAATCCCTTCTACCCGATAATTGCCCTGATGAATATCTTTATTATACTTCTGGAAAGTTTCAGGTATATCACCTTCACCATTAAAGATGATCAGATCAGCATCTTTTATTGCTGATAATGGTTCCCGCAATATACCGGCAGGAAGCAAAAACCCATTTCCTAATGGTTTTGCTGTCTTGAAAATCACAATGTCAATATCGTGCTTTACCTTTAGATGCTGGAAGCTGTCATCCAGAATGATCATTTCCAGATCAGGATATGCTTCGCAAAGCATCTGGATTGATCTCCAGCGGTCTTTTCCTGCACACACTGGAATACCAGGCAGTTTCTCAGCCAATAGTTGTGCTTCATCGCCAGCTCTTTTGGCTGCCGAAAATATTTTATCCCTGCTCGATATCAGAGTATTATTATTTTCATATTCACCTTTATACCCGCGATGAGATACTGCACTTTTTCTGCCCTGCTGCATCAATTTTTTTGCCAGCCAGATGGTGAAAGGGGTTTTTCCGCTGCCACCCGCAGTTATATTGCCTATTGAAATGATCTTTACATCAGCCATTTTTGCCTTATAATGATGATACCATTCTCGTCTGCAACTCTGAATCACTTGATTAATGAGTGATAATGGATATAAAATTATTGAGAGTATTGATCTATTTAATAAATGACGCTTTATAAAGTTCTGACGGGGCACTAAAATTCAATCCCTTTTCTACTCGCTACACCCTGAGCATAATAGTGTTTTATCTCGCACATCTCTGTTACCAGATCAGCTCTTGCTATCACCTGTTTATCAGCATAACGCCCGGTCATCACCAGTTCAGCCTTTCCTGCCAGATTGCATAATTCCAGCTGCTTTTCAACAGATAGAAGTTTCATAAATACTGCTACATTGATCTCATCAAGAACCACAAGCTGATATGTACTTGATTGTAATACTTCTTTTGCCTTTGCCCATCCGGATTCCGCTTCCTGATAGTCAATTGCTGCAGGATTTTTAGGATTTACAAAATCTTTTGTCCCGAATTTAAAGATATCCAACCCCTGCATCTTACTCAAGGTTTTGATTTCTCCATAACTCCAGTCATTCTTCATGAACTGGATCAGACAGACTCGCCAGTTATGGCCTAATGCCCGGATGATCAGTCCCAGTGAACTGGTAGTTTTACCCTTACCGTTTCCCGTGTAAACCTGGATCACATAAAGTTCCTGCTGTTATTTAAACATTTCTTTCTGAAGTTTCACCTGCAAAGTGTCTACCTCAATAGAAGAAGTATAGCCCCATTGCTGAGCTCTGCTAAAGCAACTTTGTGCTTTACTTAGATTGCCCTTAATACCAGTGGTTACTTCATCACTGGGTTCCAGCATAAAGTAGTCTGACATTGCCAGGAGCATGTGGGTTCTTCCCTTGGCATACCAGGTTAAGGCATCTTGACGATTAAAGGTCAATGCCTTGGCATAATTTGCTATTGCCATTTCATATTGCATATCTTGTTCAGCTTTTAAACCCTTAATATAGTATCCTTCGGTCTCATCAGGTTTTTGACAACCGGCAAATAGCACAATGCTTATTACTACGATCAAAATTGCATTTTTATACATTGTTTTCCCTCTATCCTTGTGGATTTTCTTCATAAATTCCGTTCAATTATTCAATTTCGAGAGAATCAAAAAAATGATCTCCCACCTCGATTTCTTTATCTGATATTGAATATACATGGATCAGTTCTATTATTTTGCCATCAAAAATGTAAATCCTGCTTCGGGCATAATTAGTGCGCTTCTCTAACTGCCATTCCTGCTCCTCCATCAGATGACTATTATCAAAGAGTCTTTGCTTATTAATCTGCTTCGCTTCACTCAAAAAACCAATTGTTGGACGATCTATTTCGTTCAGCAATTCATCTGCTGTCATATTTTCATATCGGTTTTTTTCATAATTTGCCATTATAATAAAATACTGCTGATTTGATTTAGAATCAATTACTGTCCATTGATCAAATTCTTCCTTATTTAATGATGAACTTGAAGACATAACGAAATGGCGTGGTTTTCCCGGTACCTGAACACTAAAACCCGCTTCAGTATTCTGAAATC
>Ga0307991_1002981_pt1 | contig 11203 bp, 11 predicted proteins | sample EllFjometagen131_FD_203146 | JGI IMG/M metagenome (GOLD analysis project Ga0307991, IMG submission 203146) | Marine microbial communities from Ellis Fjord, Antarctic Ocean - #131 | ecosystem: Environmental > Aquatic > Marine > Unclassified | place: Southern Ocean | collected 2014-10-08 | reverse complement strand
TTTATAAAATCTAATCTCTCGAACCATCGCTAATGTTATCTAATAAGTTAACCAAAATCAAGTAAAATTTTATGCATATTGAATATTGAGATAGGAACAGGGTGGATAGAAGGAAGTAAAGTACGTGGGCCGGAACTAATGCCTATCACTCCGCAGTGCAGCCCACCGTACCTGCCTTTATTGGCAGTTTGCTCTCCAGCCGAACCTGACGTTGCAATATGTCATGTCGTGGATTAATCCGACATAAATTCAATATAATTTTCAGGCGTTATAACGCACGTTTGTAACTTCTCAATAAGTTCGGGTGGATTTTATCCGTAAGGATTTTATAAAAGGCTTACGCCTAAACTCCAAAAAAACATATAACATCTCATTCAATAAATCTAAGCATTATTGTGATGTGAGCACCCGCGCTTATTGAGAAGTTACGCACGTTTCACTGCCGGGATATGCTTTTAAAAATGTTTTGGAAAACCGGGCGCCTGCTTTCGGGTTCCATTTAAACTCCACGGCCAGTTCGTGAAACGAGACTTCCGAACAAAGCGGCAGTGCAAGAGCATAGATGAGCTTTTCGATCAATTCCGGTTTGCGGATATCCTGAAAGGCAAAAATATCCGTGTATAATCAGAAAATATCATAATATTTTTCGATTATGATCTCAAAATATTATATAAGAAGCAATGCTATATTATTAGAACCCGTTTCGCAGTGTTGCGATAAAGCATCCGCTATCATCTTTTGATTTATTCTTAACAGATGATAATTGTGTAGCGCTTTCGGTTTCAGACACCGGTCCGATGGGGCCGTAAAACGGGTTGTCTTTGGTGTTGTCAAAATCGATCTCTTCGAGCTTGTAATAATATGAGTCTGAATCCTTAAGATCAACGTCGCAGTCGGTATAGGAATATCTGGCGCCCTGGGTTTCGGCGGTTGCTTCAGACTGCCGGAAGCTGTCCGGGATTAGCGCATAAACACCGTCTCTGCAATCGCTTTTCCAGAGATAAAAACCCACGGTATCAATTTCCGTGGCGGTTTCCCATGAGATGCCAATGCATTTGCCGCCTTTATCCGTCTCTGCCGTAAAAGAGGCCAGGGCGATTGCCAGGGGGGCATCCTTTCCCCCCAGTACGTATTCCGTCCCGGTTTCTCAGGATTTGGTCAGCGTATTTGCTGTGGTATCCAAAGTAGCGGCGGCATCCGCCCAGGTCCGGTCGCAGTATTCGTCCCGCTTGGCAAGTCCGAGAACGGTTTCATCCACCGGCACGCTCGGGTTGCCGCTGTAATTGTAGACCAGCTGGTAGGTTGGTGTGGTGGTCCAGTCCGTCACAAATACCCCCCAGTAACGGTAATAATCAATGGAAGACCATTTTTCGGAAGGTGTACCGAAAGTATACGGCGGGGTCAGGCCATTTGGTGAGTATGCGTAAGGGCTGGTGGCGATATCCGGCGGGTAGACCGGCGCCTCGTCCACCCTATAAATCTGGAGGCCCGAAAATGTATTGTTCCAGGTGCCGGTATCTGCTGAGGCGGTTATACTATCCCCGTCGGCGTGTCCCAGATTGGCTGAAGTGGTGGTGGGGGTATAATCGTAAGCGCTGTCATCACCAATGGGGGCCGGGGAGCAGACCCTTGCAGCCAGGACATTGGCGGAAGGAGTGCTCATGGTGCCGTTCATGGTACCGTCGTTTTTGGTGCCAAAATCATAATCCGGGCAGGTGGTGCTGGTGCTCTCCTGGTCAAACCGCCAGTAGCCCCCGAGGCCGGTTTCAGAGCCTGCAAGCTTCCTGCACATATACTCCCGTATATCGGTCTGGCTTCTCTCAACTTTCCAGACCCGTACCTCATCGATTTTGCCGTCAAAATAGTTGCTTGTGCCTCCGGAAGGGCGTACACCGATATTCAAAGCGCCAGTAGAATTTCGTGCTGCGGTTGAAGGTGTGGCCGTGCCTTCTTGAATACCATTAATGTAAAGAGTCATTCTGGTATTGCTGGTATCCCAGGTGCCGGCGATATGGTACCAGGTATTTAAGCTTAGATTGGTGGTGCCACTGATAGTGCTCGTACCCCCATCGTAAATGCTAAAACGGACTTGATTACCGGTTGTGCCGTCCATGTATAGGGAATATGCCGCATCCGTCAAAGTGTTATTAACCCCTTTATGAATAACCCCGGCATTGGTTTGATACTGCGTAATATTGATCCATGCTTCAATGGTTCCAGTGGTTGTTGGGTCAAGATCATTATCATCAGCTACACTTACATAATCATCCGTCCCGTTAAAATCAATGGCATTTCTCGGATCAACATCCTGTCCAAGGATGAACTCGGTGCCGGAAAGCCCAGTTCGGGTCAGGGTGTCGGCGGCCGTGTCCAGCGTGGCCTTGGCACTTTTCCAGGCTTCGCAGTTATGTTTACGGAATGCCAGTTCCAGGGCGTTTTCATTACTGATACCCGGATAATCCGTATAGGTATACACCACCTGGTAGCTCGGGTCCGTGCCGCCGGATTTAAAAACGCCCCAGTAGTGCGCGGCGGAACCAAGGTTTTTCCAGAGAAACGGCTGGTTTGCATATTCCGGACTTTCATCCACCCGGTAGACTTGCAGGAAGGAGTCTAATGTAGCAGCGTTCCATTCGCCGCCGTCTCCGGTTACCGTCATGCTGTCAGTGTAGTCTGAAGGAAAAATTACCTCAAACTCCGCAGCGGCACTGCCGGTATAGTCGTGGGCGCTGGCATCCCCGATGGGGGCTGTGGAGCAGACCCGTGCTGCATTGGTGATGCCGGGATTCCCCTGCCCGGAGGCATCGTTGCACACAATGCCGCTGTCCTCGTTAAACTGCAAGTTGCCCATGAGCGCCGCATAGTCGGTTTCACTGCTGGTGAGTTTATGGCACAGGGTGTCCTGGATTCGGGTCTGGCTTCTGGCCGTATTCCAGAGCCGGACGTCGTCGATCATGCCGGAAAGGTTTCCGGATGTAATATTTTGAAACCCCAGAACCAGATCTTCGGTATTGGTTCGGACATCAACAAGGCCCGGAGAACTTTCGGCTTGCTTGATCCCGTTGATGTAAATCGTCATTTGGGGAATTGCGTTAAGATCCCACACGCAGGCGATGTGATACCATGTGTTGAGGGAAAGCGTATAGTCTGCGGTTAAAAGATATTTGCTGTCTTTGGTATCGTAGAGCACAAAATCGATATTTTGTTCGGTGCCTCCGGAAAATAAATCTCCAACACCACCGCCGCCAAAACCGAATCCATAGCAGGCCGTCGTCGTTCCTTTGATTAAAATTCCGGCGTTTGTGGGAAATGCCACGGGATAGATCCAGGCTTCCATCGTTCCGGTGGTGCCAAAGTCAAAATCGGGACTTGAAGCAGCAGAGACACTGGTATTGTCAACAGCGTTAAATTCCAGCGCTCCCCGGTCCATCGTATAGATTGAATTGGTGCAGGTGGCGGAATTGGTGCCGGGCAGGGGGTCGTAAATATCGGATATGACCGATGCGGTATTTTCTGCTGGAACAAAGGTTGGTGCAACCGTTGCAAAAATTCGGATGATGTGAGATGCCCCGGCGGCCATGGACGCCCATGTCAGGGTGTTCGTTCCCGGCCAGGCGGTCAGCGCGCCGCCGTCTTCCGTATAATTGATATTGCTCAGACCGGCGATCACCAATGCGTCTAAATCATCGGTCAATTCCACATTGTCCGCGGCAATCAAATCATCCGGGCCGTTGTTGGTTATCGTAATAAGATAGGCCAGCTGGTCGCTGCCGTCGGTCAGCAACGCCCCGCAGAATTTGGAAATTTCCAGATCGGCATTCCCGTTGGGCTGGTCTCCGAAATTGACGACCTCGCTGCCGCCGGCCGTTAGGACCTTCACGACCGGATTCGGTGATGTCGCCGTATAATATGTCGGAACGGTCTCCTCCACAGTATAGGTCCCTGACGGGAGTCCTGTAAATATATAACCCCCGTTTATATCGGTCCAATAAAGCAAATTAATAAAGGCGTCATACAAATCAACCTTCACATCGAAAAGCCCCGGTTCCGTCCCGTCCTGGGTGCCGTTTCCGGATGTGCCCCCCCCATCGCCATTGTCGTCAAAAACGGTTCCGGAAATCGTGCCGATAGATACGGTGGTCACCGTGGGCTGATTTCCCGGTGTGCCCGTATCTCCATCCGTGTGCTGCCAGGTGTCGTTGATTCCGTCGCTGTTGCTGTCATAGTGGGCCTTCGCCTGGTTGCTGATTTCTGTTACGCCGGGCGGGAACGGATTGTCCAGTATGACATGGAATTTAATAACGATTACATTGTCAGTGGGGGGTGTGGCGCCGATATCAATGTCGGTGATGGTCAGGGTTGGATCGGTAAAGGATATGATAGGGGTGTGGTCAGAGTATGGCGGATCCGGCAGTGCCGGTGGCATCGCAAAGTCGGTAACGGTTGGTGTAAACCCTGAGTCATATGTCGTATTGTCCGGGATTACGTCCACAAACTCCAGCGGGGCGGCCGCAATGAACCCGCTCTTATTTGTAATTGTGATGGTATACTCTACGGTGTCTCCGGGTTCCAGAAACCCGTCACCATCAAGATCTAAATCCACGGCAGTTTTGATGCCAAGGGCATGAGCCGGGGCCCCGACGGTAAAATCTGTCGTATCAATTGGCGCAGTGTCTGGGTTGCCATCCGTGGAAACGGGAGTGTCATTGATGCCGTCATTATCGGAATCATAATCCACGGTTCCCTGGTTGGAAACGACGGTCCCAAAAGCTAACGGCAACGGCCCTGGCGCAAAATCGATGGTCACATCAAAGGTAATCTCGATTAAAACACCCACGGCCACATCACCGGTCCATTGGATCTGGTTCAGCCCGGCAATGTAAGATACGGAACCGCTGGTGGCTGTTTCGCTTCCGGCATAGGTTACGTTGGCCGGAAGGGTATCAGTAAACGTCGTCCCGAGGGCGGCTACATTGCCGGTGGTGTTTCGGATTTTCACATTATATTGCAATGTATCTCCGGAAGTGATGATCTCGTTGGCATCCAGATCAGTATGCAGCGCCACGCTTTTGGTTGCCGTAACATCAGCATGGAGAGGATCTTCCGCTCCCCATGCGCCATCGACCGGTTCCGGATACACAAATTTTCTGACCGCGACCCAGTCGTAATCCGCATATGATCCATAATGATTCTGAAGCGCGATCTCGCCCGGACCGGGATATTCCGTGTCCGTTGCGGTGCTCATGAGCACGTCGTTTCGAAATATCCGGTGGGTGAACAGCCCGCCCGAAGAGGTGGCTGCCACGGTTCCCCGAAACCAGGTGTCCGTGTCGATTCCGAACCGGGTAACAGCGGCCCCGAACGCTGACCATCCAAAAAAGGACGGCTTCATATGCGGGGATTCGGTGCCGGTGCGGCAGTCATACCGGCCTTTGTAACCGGTATTGGCTGCAAAATCACCGCGATAAACGATTTCGGCCAATGCCTGGGAGGATTCTTTCAACCGCATCTCGATGGCGCCATTTTGGAAACTGCTGTATGCGGGTGATGAGCCCAGGGAGGTATGGCCGTATGTTCCACCTGTACTGCCGCCGCCGCACCGGACATAGCTCGAGGCTGCATTCAGCGTAATTACACCGGGAGAGAGTTCTTTTTCTTTCACCCACTTGGCAAGATTCACATCAAAATCGTCAAAGAAAATGAAAGCATTATCCCCATCAGAGGTTGTTGTCTCGGCGGCATTTCCATAATAAACATATATTGTCTGAGCTGTTGTGCTTAGATTATCGTCAACCTTTACCCAGAAGATTGCGCTGGCGGTGGTGCCGGTGGTCAGGCTTCCGGTTTCCATCCAGTAATCCAGTTCCGTAGTGCCATCCGAAGAAACGAACCGAATGTCGTCGAAATCTGCCTGGCATTTGCCGTCGAAATAAACATCTTCTCCGGAATCTGTGCCGTTGTCCCAGTGGGCTATAATCCTGACCTGATAATCGCTTCCTGCGCCGGTTGCCGGATTAATGACATGGCTTTTGCGGTATTGCCAGTCGGTGGGAAATGCTGCAAAAACAGACTGTGCGGAAAAAGCCCAGAGTATGACGGCCACCGCCGATGCGAACAGGATATTGGAAAGGAAATTTTTTTTCATGAGCATTATGAGCACTCCTTATAAAAAATAAAAAAATCACAAGACCCGGGCGGAATTACATAACCCATGCAAAACATATGATGAACGATAGGGCGGGCCGTAGTCCGCATGATTTCCATTTCACTTCATGGATTTTGTATCATACCGGCAAATATTTTATTTTTCAATTGAATTGTGACAAATGTGCCGGAAAGGGGAGAGGCGTCCGGAAAGATAACATTGTTCACTGTCTGGCGGGGAAGTATGTTTCGTTCCCACGGTCCCGCGTGGGAACGCATAAAACTTCAAAATTTTGACGGGATCGAATCGACCCTTTAACCTGACTGTTGAAAGATGTTTTGCGTTTGACATCCGGCTTAATGTTTCTTACAATATCAGCATCGATAAAAAAACAGGAGGATATGTCTATGCAAACAACGATTTCAAGTAAATATCAGGTCGTCATTCCAAAGCCGGCGAGAGACCATCTTAACCTGAAGCCCAGGCAAAAGCTGACGGTCATTGAAAAAGACAAGATGCTGATACTGATTCCGCAGTCATCACTCGAGAATCTTAGAGGCATTGCGGCCGGCGCAACAACAGATGGTTACAGGGAAAAGAAGGACCGCTTGTGATGATGATCGTGGATTCCTGCGGATGGCTGGAATGGTTTACCAACGGCGAACTGGCGGATGAATTTGAACCCTATCTCGCGGATCAGGAGAATCTGTTAATCCCCGCCGTCATCCTCTATGAAGTCTACAAAGTCTTAAAAAGGGATGTGGGAGAGGAAAAAGCCCTGCTGGCCGCGGGTTTTATGAAAAATTCACCATTAATCCCGCTTGACGAAACCCTTGCCCTGGCCGCGGCGGATATTTCCCTGAGGGAAGGTCTTGCAATGGCGGACGCCATGATTGTCGCGGCGGCGCGGGCCAATGGCTGCAACATCATCACCTCGGACGCGGATTTGAAAGACCAGCCCAACGTGACGTATATCCCTAAAAGCAGATGATTCCATTAAAATCTCCCCCAACCTCGCTTTTTAAAAAGAGTGGGTGTTTAAGTTTCCGCTTAAGTCTTTGGGGCATCAAAAAACCGTTATTTCTCTGAGTTGGCTGCTGATATTCACCGGGTAGGTCGCTTCGTTGGAAATGGATTTGAGATGGTTTGGCAGAAGGGTGAATTTTCCGGAAAAATTTTTTCTGATGCTATGAATATCCGGAAGGTCTGCTGTGATCCAACCGTTTTCCATAACAATTTCTATAAAATGAATTTAAGCATACATCAATTTCCCTTTGGGTTCCGGAATATGCCTGCCCAAGTCTGTTGCTGTTTCTATCCATTCATTGATGATGGATTCAGCATTTTTTAATGCATCATGATATGTTTTGCCGTCAGCCATACACCCCGGCAATTCAGGGACTTCCACGATAAATGCATTGTCTGCTTTGCTCCAATAAAGTATCATTTCATATTTAAAATTCATTTCTCATCTCCAAATTTATACTTAATTTGGATGTCCTTCAATTGATCACTAATCGTTACCGGATAAATGCGCTTTCCTATTTTATAAGCCTCCTCCTGAGCTGAAAAATTCCGGTCAAAGGTGTTACGAATCTCATCAAGGATCGGGGAAGGAACAATAATTCGGCCATTTTCCATTGCGGTGTCCAGAATAGGAATCATATCGACAATTCTTTCATTTTTCAAGCCAATTATATCGATGGGGGTCTCATCATATGGTCGGTCCATCTCATTGGTCGGAGGGAGGACAAAATTTATAATTTTCAGAGCCGCGCGCGTCAGCAAGCGGATTGCCATAGTCCGGGTGTAATCTTTTTTCCGCTCCCTCACGGTCGCGGCTCTGATATTTTCGGTCGCGGCTCTGATATTTTTGCACCCGGCTCTGGCATGATTCGATCTCGATTCGAATTTTTTAAATGACAATAAATTTATCTATTTTCATAGCCAATAAAGCCACGGCTTAGGTGACCCTTTTAGAATACGTTTGCGTTTGTTGACGCAGGCAATGCAGTTGCATCGCGGCGTCAGCGGATGTGGACCTTTTTTCTTAGACAATGCCATGCTTTCGTCGATCATCTCCACAATCAAACGCCAGCCCGCGTTCCGACGTTTTTTTTCGGATTTATGATACATTTTCCCGTTTCCTATGCCGGTTTTTTGTCAATTTCGAGTAACGCCAATAGTGATTTCAGTTGTTCTGAATTTTCATCAATTGCCGGCTGATCATTACCGGATATGGGGCGGCCCCCACAATTTTCTTATACGCATCATCAAGGCATGAAAAATTCCGGGCAAAGGTTTTGCGGATTTCATCAAGGGAAGGGGGCGTCGTAATGATCCGGCCATTTTTCATGACAATTTCTAAGAGTGCAATCATATTATCTGTAATAGTTTCGTTTTTCAAGCCAATTGTGTCGCCCGAGAACCGGCCCTTTTCATCGGTTTGCCGAAACACCTGCTTTTCACCGGGCAGGTTGATCTTGCCGGGGCTTCGTTTCTGAATATTTTTATCTTTAAATCGAACCATTTTATAGACAATGTCCAGATACGGAGCATCAGCAGAAACGCCCATTTTAGTACCCACACCAAATGCATCAATGCAGGCGCCGTTTTTAATAATGTCCGCGATTTTGTATTCATCAAATCCGGAAGAAGCAAAAATTTTCACGTCCGGCAGCCCGGCATCATCCAATATTTTTCGAACCTGACGGCTTAAGGTTGCCATATCCCCGCTGTCCAGCCGAACACCAATCAGCGCATTTCCTTTTTTTTTCATTGAAAGCGCCACGTTCGCGGCATTTTTTGCACCTTCAATGGTATCATAGGTGTCAATGAGAAAAACGGAATTTTTCGGATATGTTTCTGCATATTTTTCAAACGATTTGATTTCATTTTCAAACGCCGTCACATAGGAATGGGCCATGGTCCCGGATATGGGGATGCCGTACAGTTTTCCGGCCAGCACATTGCTGGTGGCTGAAAATCCGGCAATATATGAGGATCTGGCCACCTTTAATGCCGCGTCTTTGCCCTGGGTCCTGCGGGAGGCAAAATCGATCAGGGTGCGCCCTTTGGCCGCATGGATGCATCGGGCCGCCTTGGTGGCGATAAGGGTTTGAAAGCCGATGGTGTTGATTAACAGCGTCTCCACAAGCTGGGCTTCAATCAGCGGCGCGCATACTTCAAGGACCGGTTCATCTTTAAAAAAGATCGTGCCTTCAGGCATGGCCCGAACCGTGCCCGTGAACTTAAAGCCTTTTAAGTATGATAAAAAATTATCGTTAAACAGGCCGGTGCTTTTTAAATAATCAATGTCCTGATCTGAGAATGTAAAATCAGCCAGCTCATTTAAGGTCTCTGCCAGTCCTGCGGCGACAAAATAATTTCGATTTTTCGGATAGTTATGGATAAACAAGGAAAACGCAGCATTATCCGTAACATTGTGATCAAAATACGCTGCCGCCATGGTCAGTTCATAGAGGTCGGTAAATAAGGCGCCGGATTTTTGGAATGTTGTCATGGATGTTTAAACCTTTGACAATCATTAAAGATTATTTCATAATTTATCATACATTATAAAAAGGTGAAAGAAAGAATCAAAATGATCAAATCAGATGAAAAAAAAGCTGCATCAGAAATAAAATCCCCGGATACGATTCAAACAGACATGTTGGAAGCAATGGATTATGCGTATCACGCCAAACGGGACATTCATATCACCATCAAACAGCCGGAATTTACATCTGTTTGCCCCATGACCGGACTGCCGGATATGGGCTGCATCACCATTGATTATGTGCCGGATGAAACGATTATCGAACTGAAATCATTAAAATTTTACCTGCTTCAATACAGAAACGTGGGAATTTTTTATGAAAATATCGCAAACCGGATATTAGACGATCTTGTCCGCGTACTTGTCCCTAAAAAAATGACCATCACGGGTGATTTTACGCCACGGGGAGGGATTACCACTTCCGTTACAGCGAGTTATGCAAATAAGAAGGTATAAGGTATAAGGTATAAGGCTGAAGGTGTAAGGTAAAAATTTAACGTTGAATATTTTTTTTAATGCGTAGGCCGGATTAGCTCGTAGAGCGTAATCCGGCATTTGTGAAAAGTACTTAAGCCCCTTTTTTCAAACCAGCGTTTTTTCTTGTAATATGCGCAGCAGCGTTTCCGCCTTTTCCGTAGACGTTCCCCCAAGAACCAGACCATCCCGTTTTTTTTCAGGGAATGAATATCCGATAATTTGACAGGGTGATTTTATCGGGTTTAAGGTTTTGACCGGTATCGTATCAATGACGGAATCCGTTGCACGCAGGATGTTTGACAGGGATGGATATCTGGGTTCGTTGATGCCGCTCTGGACTGTCAGGAGTGCCGGAAGGCGGATATCGAGCATTTCCGATAAGCCGCCTTCGAGTTCCCGTTCAACGCTTATCATCTTCTCATTTGGTTTTAGTGTTTCATGGATCACCGATGTGGCCCAGGGCAGTCCCACCCGCTGGGCAAGCATGGGGCCGACCTGAAACTGCATCATATCTTCAGACATGATGCCGCAAAGGATCAGATCATAGTTTTTCCCCTTTGCAATTTGTGCGATATACCCTGAAACGGCAACTGCATCACAGGCGGTTTGATAATCGCAAACAATGTGGATGCCAAAATCTGCACCCATGCCGATGGCCCTTTTGACTGCTTTAAGGGCGACTTCCGGTCCGGCTGAAATGGCGTCTATAGTGGTTTCAGGATAATGTTCCTTAATTAAAACAGATTCTTCCACCGCAAATTCGTCAAACCGGCTCATCCTCATGTCAGTGGATTCATCAGCATGAACTTTGAGGATATCGCTGCCGGAATCAATGACCTGCGCCGGATCGGGAACGGCTTTTATGCAAACCAGGATTTTCATATTATAGCTATTTTAACCGATTGTCTTTAAACGTCAAGAAGAAAATAGAACGATCGCTCGTTTTTTGTTGACATGGCAGTGATATGGGGGTAGATAAAAAGGAAATCGATCAATTGTTCAGTTTTATTGTGAGCGTTATT